>Ga0233444_10000043_pt1 | contig 159583 bp, 131 predicted proteins | sample SI_124_October20_6_FD_182792 | JGI IMG/M metagenome (GOLD analysis project Ga0233444, IMG submission 182792) | Seawater microbial communities from Saanich Inlet, British Columbia, Canada - SI_124_October2016_10_MG | ecosystem: Environmental > Aquatic > Marine > Inlet | place: Canada: British...
TTGAGAAGTTTTAGCTATTGATTTTTAGAAGAAAAAATGTGATTTGTTGCCAATATGTTGCCAAAAAAGAATAAAAAAATCCGTAACATCATGTAAAACAATCTGTTACGGATTCTTAAAGTACTCGGAGCGGGACTTGAACCCGCACGACCGCAATGGTCATTGGATTTTAAGTCCAACGTGTCTACCAATTCCACCATCCGAGCAAACGACAGAGCGAAAGACGGGATTTGAACCCGCGACCCTCACCTTGGCAAGGTGATGCTCTACCCCTGAGCTACTTTCGCATTCTATTTCAAAACTCTGAGTGACCCTCATCCCCCTCTGGCGGATAATGCGCTACCCTGAGCTGCTTCTACATAATGGAATGCAAATGTAAAATAAATTTATTTTCTACTAAATATTGAACTCTGTTTTAAATTAAAAAAAGTAAAAATTCTTTTTAAATTGGTGGAACCGTTTAAAAATCAAAAACATGCACACCTTAAGATTTTTCTTTCTCTTTCTTTTTTTTTCAATTTCCAAAAGTCTCACAGCTCAAAATGATGAACAACCCCTAAATATTATTGTCATTTTTGCAGACGACTTGGGCTATGGAGACTTGAGTTCCTTTGGGCATCCTACCATCCAGACCCCAAACCTAGATCAAATGGTGGTAGAAGGACAAAAATGGACACAATTTTATGTTGGAGCCAGTGTATGCACCCCCAGTAGAGCCGCATTATTGACGGGGCGTCTCCCTGTGCGAAGTGGAATGAGCAGCGACAACTATCGCGTTCTCTTCCCAGATTCACATCACGGGCTTCCCAGCAGTGAAATTACCCTAGCCGAACAACTTAAAAAAGCAAATTATACTACTGCCTGTATCGGAAAATGGCATTTGGGACATCAAAAAGAATACCTCCCCTTGCAACATGGTTTTGATTATTATTTTGGTATTCCCTATTCCAATGATATGGATGCTCCCCAATCTGTATTAGAAGAAAAGGGAGGTTATTGGGGATTGATTACCGATCCTAAAAACAATCGAATTGAAAATTTTCAAGTTCCCTTAATTCAAAACAACACCGTCATCGAACGGCCCGCAAATCAACATACGATTACACGCCGTTATTCAGAAGAAACCATTCTGTTTATCAAAAGCAATAAGGATCAGCCTTTCTTTATTTATTTGGCACACAACCTGCCTCATGTTCCACTCTTTGCTTCCAAAGAAGCTTTGGGTAAAAGTGCTCGTGGGCTGTATGGTGATGTGGTAGAAGAAATTGACCAGGGTATTGGTGCTATTTTAAAAGCGTTAAAAGAAGAAGGTCTGGATAAAAATACCCTCGTCGTATTTACTTCGGACAATGGTCCCTGGACCGTCTTTAAAGAACAAGGCGGAAGCGCAGGACCGCTCTTTGCTGGAAAAGGAACCACTTGGGAAGGAGGCATGCGAGTTCCCTCCGTGTTCTGGGCACCGGGAAGAATTGCACCCGGTATTGTAAATCAAATCGGTTCCACCCTAGATTTGTTCCATACCTTTAGTACGATCGCTGGGGTTCCCCTTCCTAAAGATCGTACTCTGGACAGTCACGACTTAGGTCCGCTCCTGTTCGAAAAACAAAAAGCTTCAAGAGACCATTTTTTATATTATCGGGGAACTCAACTTTATGCTGCACGCTTAGGAGCCTACAAAGCCCACTTTATAACACAGGGAGAATACGGTCAGTTTGGTGACAAAAAAACACACGACCCGCCCTTACTGTACAACTTGAATCACGACCCTTCAGAACAGTTCAATATTGCGGAAACTCATCCCAAAGTGTTAAAGAACATTGAGAGTCTTGTAACTGAGCACAAAAAGAATATGGTCCCGGGTCCAGATCAATTAAAAGATCGAGGGGTGAAGTAATTCAATTTTTCTTTTGAGAGAGCCTACGCTTGATTTGATTCAACTGCATCAAAGCCTCTACAGGTGTTAGGGTATCGATGTCCAGAGCGGTGATTTCCTCACGAATGGCTTCCAACAAAGGGTCGTCTAGATTAAAAAAACTTAGCTGCAGCTCTGTATCTGTATCTTTTTTAGAAGGGCTCTTTTTCAATCCGTGCGAGGCCTCCAACACTTTGAGTTTTTCTTTTGCTGTTGCTAAAACATGCTGAGGCATACCCGCCATTTTAGCTACGTGGATTCCAAAGCTGTGGGCACTCCCTCCCGGAACTAATTTTCTTAAAAACAGAACGTCTTCCTGCGTTTCTTTAATGGAAACATTAAAGTTTTTGATTCGCTCATGGGCGTTGGTCATCTCATTCAATTCGTGGTAATGCGTTGCAAATAAGACACGAGGTCTAAAGGGATGCTCGTGTAGATATTCAGCAATCGCCCAAGCGATGGAAATTCCGTCATAGGTACTAGTTCCTCTCCCAATTTCGTCCAATAACACCAGACTTGCTTCGGATATGTTATTGAGGATAGAAGCGGTTTCATTCATCTCCACCATAAAGGTAGAAGCTCCCATTGATATGTTATCACTAGCCCCTACACGAGTAAAGATTTTATCCACAATTCCTAAAGTGGCTTTGGTAGCAGGAACAAAACTTCCCATCTGAGCCAATAAGGAGATTAATGCGGTTTGACGAAGCAAAGCCGATTTACCCGACATATTGGGCCCCGTGATCATCATGATTTGCTGTTTCTCCCGATCCAACTGGAGGTCGTTGGCAATGTAGGGAACCCCTAAAGGCAGTTGTTTTTCAATTACGGGATGCCGTGCTCCTTGAATGTCTAAACGGGTAGTAGAGGTCATCGTTGGACAGCAGTAGTTATTCTTTTGCGCCATTTTCGCAAAGCCACAAAGTACATCCCAACGTGCTACGGCAGCTGCATTTTGCTTTAGTACTTCCAAATTCTTTTGCAAATTTTTGATCAAAGCGGCGAACAACTCTTGTTCTAATGCGAGAATACGTTCTCCCGCTTGAAGAATTTCTGTTTCAAAAGTTTTTAATTCTTCCGTGATATAACGCTCGGCATTGACCAAAGTTTGTTTTCGTACCCACTCCTCAGGGACTTTGTCCTTATGGGTATTTCGAACTTCTATGTAGTAGCCAAAAACATTGTTGAATGCAATTTTAAGGGACGGAATTTGGGTGCGTTCTGTTTCCCGTTCCAGCATGGCGTCCAAATGAGATTGCGATGTATCTCTTAGACTTCTGAGTTCATCCAGCCGTTCCGAAAACCCTGCTGCGATCACATTGCCTTTTGAAACCACTACAGGGGCTTCAGGGTGCAAGGTTTTTTTTAATATAGAAAGTACTTCCTGAGTGGAGGGAATTTTTTCAAGTTCAACTTTTAAATGTTTCGCCGATCCCTCCATCAAAACCTTTTTAAAATTTTCTAAAACCTCCAGAGAATCTGCCAATTGATTTAAGGCTCGAGGACTAATTTTTTCTGTGGCAACCTTTGCCATGACCCGTTCAATATCAATAATTTTTGAAAGCGCTTCTTCCGTATGTTCCAAGAGTGTTGTTTCTTCCAAAAAATCCTGAACGCGCTCTTGACGTTCTTCAATAAGCTTCAATTCTTTAAGCGGAAAAGCCATCCATTGTCTCAACAAACGGGCACCCATAGCGGTTTGTGTCTGATCAATAATCTGAATCAAAGGTACCCCTTCCGGATGGTTGGGGTAGAAGAGTTCTAAGTTTCGTTGGGTAAATCGATCCAACCAGACAAAGCCCTCCTGACGGATGGGTGAAATATGGGTAATGTGTTGCAGCTTATCGTGTTGCGTATCCGAAAGATAATGCATCACCGCACCTGCCGCACTGATTCCAGCCGTATAATTTTGAATTCCAAAGCCTTCCAGTGAATGGGTTTGAAAATGAGATACTAGTTTTTGTTCTGCTGTGCTCTTCTCAAAGGCCCAATCCTCAATATAAAAACAGGGGTATTGCTCTCCAAACTGTTCCTTAAAAAATTGTTTTTTTGGCTTGGGAACCAACACTTCACTGGGTCCGTAGCTTTGCAACAACTGCTCGATTTGTTCTCCATTTCCCTCCGCTACCCAAAAGTCGCCTGTAGAAATATCCAAAAAAGAAATTCCCCAATGTTTTTCAAAAAATACAGCAGCGAGATAGTTGTTTTTCTTTTGGTCCAAAACATCATCGTGGAGCGATACTCCGGGGGTGATCAACTCGGTAACTCCTCGTTTTACGATTTTTTTTGTCAACTTGGGATCTTCCAATTGATCGCAAATTGCCACCCGACACCCTGCCTTTACTAGTTTGGGCAAATAGGTGTTAATCGAATGATGTGGAAACCCGGCCAATTCAGTTTCACTTGTACTTCCAGCGCCGCGTTTGGTCAGGATAATACCCAATATTCCTGCAGCCTTTACCGCATCTTGTCCAAAGGTTTCGTAAAAATCCCCTACCCGAAACAGCAAGAGCGCATCAGGGTATTTCGCCTTGATGCGATTGTATTGTTTCATTAAAGGTGTCTCCTTAGCGGCTTTGGGCACGAAAATTGGTTTTTACGAATGTATTTAAAATTTGAAGGTTTCCCCAAAAACAAAGATGCAAATCCCTTCATAAAAATCAGACTGTGTATTTTTGTTTTTTCTAACAAGTTATGCGCAAACTCAAAAACGAAGAATTGATCCGAAAATCGGTGGCGGAATTTAAAGCTGCTGAGAAACTGCCCTTGACATTAATCTTGGATAATATCCGAAGTTTAAATAATATCGGTTCGGTTTTCCGTACTTCAGATGCGTTTTTAGTCAAAAAAATATATCTCTGTGGTATTACCGCTTGTCCACCACATAAGGACATTCATAAAACAGCCCTTGGAGCAACAGAAAATGTCCATTGGGAATATGCTGAATCTGCAGTTGATGTTGTAAAAAAGCTACAAAAGGAGGGAACCTCGGTATGGGCGATCGAACAAACAGAAGACGCAACACCACTTGACCAATTTCAACCCAACCCAAATCAAGCCCATGCGTTTGTATTGGGCAATGAAGTTCATGGGGTCGCGCAAGAAGTAGTCACCAGGTGTGGGCAAGCGCTTGAAATTCCGCAATTCGGAACGAAACACTCTATAAACATCAGTGTGGCCACTGGAATTATTATCTGGGATTTTTTTACGAAAAGGAAGCTCTAAATATCGCTCTTAAAATTTTTTGAAAAGCGTATTTGTCTTTTTCAAAATCAATCCGATCCACATCGATTTCTAGAACGGCGAAAGGAAGGTTACTATTCAACAGTCTGCGGTATCCCGCTTCGATCTGTTCTAGGTAGGACTTTTCAATACCTTGTTCAAAAGAGCGTCCTCTGGTCTGAATTTGCTTTTTTAAATGAACTACCGATGCCTTTAAAAAGAGTAATAAACTCGGCTTTTTTTTCTGTTCAATTTCTAAATCAAACTTTTCCCTATACGTCTCAAACTCGTCTGAGCTCAAATTTTCTGCTGCAAAGACCAAACACTTATGCAAACAAAAATCTGCAATTACCGCCTCGGGATCTTTTTCCCAAAAAAGTGTGTCTTTTTCAAATCGATCATTCAAAAAATAGGTCTCCACTTGCAAGGCGTGGGCCTCCGGATTTTGATAAAAATCTTCCAAATGTGGATTTTCAGTAAACGCTTCTGAATGTAATACAACCTGATAGTACTTTGCAATCAGACTAGCTAAAGTTGTCTTACCGACACCAATATTCCCCTCGATTGCGATATAAGGAAATACTTTAAGAATGGGGGGAAGACCCAAATTGTATTTCAAAGAAATGACCTCAGCAGGATCTGGACTTTGCGCTACTAATTGTTCTACCGATTGAAATAAAATAGGGTGGGTGAAGCTTGGAGCAATTTCGCTCAAAGGCTTTAAAACAAAATTTCGCTGGTGCAATTTGGGATGGGGAACCTTAAGGTCACTGGTACAAATAATTTTATTTTTATAAAACAAAAGGTCTAAGTCAATGGTTCTTGCAGCATAACCTGAATCAGGTTCTCTATATCGACCCAGTTGGTGTTCGATTTCCAAAAAAACCTCCAAAAGAGCCTGAGGGTCCAGAGTTGTATCGAGGCTTGCACAGGCGTTGTAAAAAGGTGTGCTCTCAAATCCCCATGCAGGCGTCTCGTAAACTTGAGACAATTCCTTTACCGAAATGGGATAGGCTTCCATCAAAGCAAGTGCTTTGTGAAGGAACTCCATACGGTCTCCTAAATTACTCCCAAGGGAAATAATAATTTGATCTTTCAAAACGAAATTCTAAACAATTGTAAATCTACAAAACCTTATATTTGTAGCACCAAAACATTTTACATGAATTTTCTACGAAGTTTTTTTGCCTCAGTTTTGGGTACGTTAACTGCTATTGGATTCGCTTTTGCAATTCTTCTTTTTATTTATTCAGCAACAGCAAGCCTACTCAACGCTCCGTCTGCTAACCGGCCCTTAAAATCAAGCAGCATAATGTCCCTAGATTTGAAACTACCTCTTGTAGAGCGTCCTCCTGTCTTTGATGAAATTCAGCAATTCTTGGGAATTGATGAAGAAGTCATTGCGCTACCCGATGTACTGTCTGCCATTCGAACCGCCAGTATAGATACTAACGTTGAAGGAATCCGATTGCGTTCCGATTTTGTAACAGCGGGGTGGTCACAGGCGCACAGCATTAGAAAAGCCCTAAAAAAATTCAAATCCGCAGGAAAATTCATTTATGCCTATGGAGATTTTTTTACTCAAAAAGGATATTTTGTTGCTTCTGTAGCAGATTCTATTTTTTTAAATCCAGCAGGAGCTTTTGAATTTAAGGGTTTGGCCTCTGAAGTACTTTATTACAAAGATTTTCAAGACACCTATGGTTTTAAAATGGAAGTGGTACGACACGGAAAGTACAAGAGTGCCGTGGAGCCCTTTTTAGAAAACGAAATGAGTGCAGAAAATGAATACCAAATTAGCAGTCTCCTCAATGATCTTTGGTCAACGGTACGAGAAGAAGTTTCCTCCGACAGAGGGTTTACCGAAGAGGCTTTGGATGCTTTGATCAATGACAACACACCAAGTCTTCCAGAAGAAGCTCTAGAAGCCAAACTCGTTGATGGACTTTACTACGAGGATACATTTGACGAAAAAATTAAGCTTCGATTGGAAATGGATCTCGAAGACGAACTGAAGTTGGTCTCCCAAAACCGTATCAATGCAAGTAACGCTTCCTATGACAGTGCTATTAAGGATCGCATAGGGGTTGTTTTTGCCAATGGACCCATCTTGTATGGTGAAGGTACCGAGTCCATCATTGCCCAGGGTGTTTTCGTTGAAACGCTAGAAGATTTAGCTCAAGACGATTGGATCAAAGCGGTAGTTTTAAGAATCAATTCCCCAGGGGGAAGTGCCTTGATTTCAGAACTGCTATGGCGTGCCATTGAAAAAGTAAAAGAATCCAAACCTGTGATAGTGTCAATCGGAAATACAGCAGCCTCAGGAGGGTATTATATCGCGTCGGGAGCCGATGCTATTTTTGCAGACCCAATGAGTATTACAGGATCTATAGGGGTATTTGCCACCTTGCCCAACGCAACCGATTTTTTAGAGGACATTGGGATACAAGCGCAAACGGTAGAAACCCATCCCAATGCATTGGGCTACAGTCCCTACCAACCGCTAACCCCAGCCTTTAAAAAGCAGTTGGAGAAAGGTATTGAAAAGACCTATACCCAATTTAAACAACGGGTGGAACAAGGGCGTTCTTTAGATCCGGAAGTGGTTGAAAATCTTGCCCAAGGTAGAATCTGGACAGGAAAACAAGCCTTAGAATTAGGTCTAGTAGACCGTTTGGGAGGCTTGGAAGATGCCATCGCAGAGGCTTCAATACGTGCAGGAATTGAAACCTACAACACCTTGGAATACCCCAAATTTGAAGAAAGTTTAGAAAGCATGTTGAAAAGAATCAGCCCCTCTATTGAACTACAAAACCCAATTGAAAATTGGATCCCTAAGGACGTATTGCTATCATTTAAAAATTTCAAAACTAAAACTCCCTCTCCCTACATCCAAACCCTTATGCCTTTTGAATTAAAAATCCACTAAATGACAGCTCAAAAAAAAGAACTTGCTAAAAATATCTACCTGTTACTCGCAGGATTATTTATTACTTCTTTGGTGGTATCCAATTTGATTTTCCAAAAGTTCTTTTATTGGTATCCCTTTGATTTTAAGCTTTTTGGTAATTCTCTTTTTGAACTCTCCGTAGGGGTCTTACCTTACCCCCTTACCTTTTTAATTACGGACTTGATTTCAGAAATTTACGGCAAAAAGAAAGCCAATCAAGTTGTAGTAACGGGTATTTTTGCTTCTTTTTTTTCTATGGGAATTCTGTTGCTCGCCAATGCAGTTCCTACCCTAGCCAACTCGCCCATAGACGATTCCACTTTTAATCAGGTTTTTGCGCTTTCTCCTATCGCTGTTTTGGCCTCCATGATTGCGTATTTACTGGCTCAATTTGTGGACATTCGCATTTATCACTTTTGGAAAAAACTGACTCAGGGTAAAATGCTTTGGTTGCGAAATAACTTTTCAACCTTTAGCTCACAGCTTATTGATTCGGTTCTCGTAGTTGGGTTATTGAGTGCCTTTGGTGTATTGGATTGGAGTCTTTTTTGGGGACTAGTCCTTTCTAGTTTTCTTTTTAAAGTTTTTGTAGCAGCTCTAGACACACCCCTGCTTTATCTTTTTGTAGGTTTATTTAGAAAAACCTTTGATTTAAAGCCTACAGATGAAATTGAAATTTAAACTATGAGCGAAGCATTCGAAGGGACACGACTGAATAAATACCTCAGCGAAATTGGACACTGTTCTCGAAGAGCAGCAGACAAATTGATCGATCAAGGCCGAATCCAAGTCAATGGAAAAGCCGTCGTAATGGGACAAAAAGTAAGTCCCCAGGATCGTATTGAAGTCGATGGAATTTTGGTTGAAAACCATCAGGAAGGATCGGTTTATATCGCCTTTAATAAACCAAAGGGTATCGTTTGTACAACAGATACTCGAGTAGAAAAAGACAACATTATCGACTACATCAATTATCCAAGTCGCATCTTTCCCATTGGTCGTTTGGATAAAATGAGTGAAGGGCTGATCTTACTGACCAATGATGGGGATATTGTCAATAAAATCTTACGCGCTCGGAACAATCACGAAAAAGAATATATCGTAACAGTAAACAAGCCTGTAACAGAAGAATTTGTTGAAAAAATGGGAAGTGGAGTCCCTATTTTAGATACGGTTACCAAACCCTGTTTTGTAGAACAAATCCACAAAAAACAATTTCGAATTATTTTAACCCAAGGCCTCAATCGCCAGATTCGAAGAATGTGCGAGTTTTTAGAGTATCGGGTAGTTGAGCTAAAACGAGTTCGTATTATGAACCTCAAGTTGGATACTAAAGTGGGGCGCTACAGAGACTTAACCAAAAAAGAAATGACGGAATTGCGCAAGCTTCTAGCCGATTCTAGCAAACATATTTAGGACTGAAAACGCAACTTGACGCGTTGCCCTTCATTGGACCGTACATTAAAAACCGTTTGATCTTCAAAGAGTAAGTATTGCCCTCGAATTCCCATGAGTTTCCCTTCATAAAGTGGTGTTTTAGTCAAATTTAAACTAGCAACTTTTGTAGGATACGACTGTACAGGAAATTCAAATTTTTCAAGCGCTGCAGTAGTTTTCATAAAGGGTTTCAAATCCTTGGGTAACTGATCTAAAGCCTTGTGAAACGCTTCCTCCCAAACGATGGGTTCCGATTCATTTTGAAGCATTTTTCTCCAATTGGTTTTATCCGAAAAATGTTCCTTAAGCGCCACTTCTCCCACTCCTGCCAGATAGCGATTGGGAACTTCTAAAAGCACCACGGCCTCATGTGCACCCTGATCGATCCAACGCGTAGGTACTTGGCTTTTTCTAGTGACACCCACTTTAAGATGACTGCTTAGCGCTAGGTAGAGAATATGAGGCTGGAGTTGCATTTTTTTTTCATATTCCAGATCGCGGTCTGCTTCGCCCAAATGTGCCTTACTCAGCTCGGGTCGCATGATCCAATCTCCAGCTGCAGGGGTTTCAAAAAAACAAGATTTGCAAAAACCTTGTCTAAAAATGGGGAGTTCTTGAGAACAGTTTAAACACTGAGAACCTATATGACTTATCGTGATATGCTTTCCAATACATTGGTTGACATGTACATAACCACTCTCCATTTCTAAAAAATAATGGATGGGACTGCTTAACTCCGTGATCATTTTTTTTAAAGTTCCCTTAAACATATACTCGCTTAGAATTAATTACTTTTACGAAAGTAAGATACTAATTATTTTATGCCCATACCCCTATTTAATTCTATAGCTTCCTGGATTCTCAAAAAGAGAATACACCAAATAGAGCTTTTTGTAAGGTACCCAATTGAGGTTCAAAATGAATTACTTCACAACTTGGTCAAAACTGCTGCTCAAACGGAAATTGGTAAAAAATATGAGTTTGAAACGGTAAAAAGTTATAACGTATTCAAAGAACGAGTCCCTGTATGTACGTATGAATCTATAGAATCAGACATTGAACGCTGTCGCCAAGGAGTCCAAAATATTTTTTGGCCTAGCAGCATCAAGTGGTTTGCAAAGTCCAGCGGTACCACCGATGCGAAAAGTAAATTTATCCCCATGAGTACGGAAGCCCTTGAGGATTGTCATTACAAGGCCGGTAAGGATATGCTCTCCTTGTATTTTAACAATAACGAAGATTCCCAATTGCTCACAGGAAAATCGCTGCGTCTAGGTGGAAGCAATGAATTGTACAATAAAAACAACAGTTATTTTGGAGATCTTTCTTCGATCATCATACAAAATCTTCCTTTTTGGGCCGAACTGAGCAGTACCCCTAGCAATAAAACATCACTACTCCCTGAATGGGAGACAAAAATGAAAGCCATTGTGGCTGAATCCATACCCGAAAAAGTGACCAGCTTGGCGGGTGTGCCCTCGTGGATGTTAGTTTTGTTGCAAAATGTATTAAAAGAAACAGGAAAAGAAAACATCACTGAAGTCTGGCCAGATGCAGAAGTGTATTTTCACGGAGGCGTGAGCTTCAAGCCTTATAGTACGCTTTACAAAAAATTATTTCCAAAGTCTGATTTTCGTTATTACGAAATTTACAATGCCTCAGAAGGTTTCTTTGGGATTCAAGACCAGAACGATTCGGATGAATTGCTGCTTATGCTGGACTATGGTATTTTTTATGAATTCATTCCTTTTCAAGGTGAAGAAGAAGACGAAAGGAACATCATTCCCCTTTCTGATGTTGAGTTAAATCGGAACTATGCTATGGTTATTACCACCAACGGTGGGCTCTGGCGATATAAAATCGGAGATACCATAAGGTTCACCAGTCTCTCTCCCTATCGCATTCAGGTTACGGGAAGAACGAAGCATTTTATCAATGTATTTGGTGAAGAATTGATTATTGACGATGCAGAAAAAGCACTTGCCAAGGTAAGTAAGCTAACCCAGAGTACCCTGTCTAATTATACCGCTGCTCCAATCTTTATGGAAAAAGACCGTAAGGGAGCCCATGAATGGATTATCGAATTTGAAAAAGAACCTGAGGATTTAAGTTACTTTGGTCATCTCCTAGACGAGGCACTCCAAGAAGAAAATTCCGATTATGAGGCCAAGCGCTATAAAAACATGACATTGCATCCCTTAAAAATTCACAAAGCACAACCCGGCTTATTTTATAGATGGCTTTCCAATAAAGGAAAATTGGGTGGTCAACACAAGGTCCCCCGACTTTCCAATTCTAGAACAATTCTAGAAGAACTTCTAAACTTAAATAACTAGGAAACGACTTTTAATTTGGGAAGTTCAATTTTGGACAACTTTTGATCGGCGTATTGCTTGGTTACTTTGAGTTTTTTAACATCACTATCCGGGAGTTCAAACATGGCGTCGTTTAATACCGCTTCACATAGGGAGCGTAACCCACGTGCACCCAGCTTGTATTGCAATGCTTTTTCTACGATATAATCCAACGCTCCAGGAGTAAATTGGAGTTCAATCCCGTCCATTTGAAACAACTGAATGTATTGCTTTACCAAAGCATTTTTAGGTGTGGTCAAAATCATGCGGAGTGTGGTTTCATCTAAGGGCGTCATATGGGTCAGTACGGGCAACCTTCCTATAATCTCGGGAATCAAACCGAAAGAACGCACATCCCTTGGAGTGATGTACTGTAAAATATTTTCCTTATCTACCTCACGTTGTTCCAAAGCCGTTTTATACCCAATGGCTTGAAGGTTCAATCGTTTGTTGATGTGTGCTTCAATCCCGTCAAAAGCCCCTCCAGCGACGAATAAAATATTTGATGTATTGACCTCAATAAACTTCTGGTCCGGATGCTTCCGTCCCCCTTTTGGTGGAACATTGACCACAGTTCCTTCCAATAATTTTAATAAGGCTTGTTGGACACCTTCCCCAGAAACATCTCTGGTGATGGAGGGATTGTCACTTTTTCGTGCAATTTTATCAATCTCATCGATAAAGACAATGCCTCTTTCGGCGCGTTCCAGATCGTAATCTGCAGCTTGAAGTAAACGGGTCAAAATACTTTCAACATCTTCTCCTACATAGCCTGCCTCAGTCAATACCGTAGCGTCTACAATGGCCAAAGGAACTTTTAAAAAACGAGAAATCGTTTGTGCCAGGAGTGTTTTTCCTGTTCCTGTGGGACCGACTAAAAGGATGTTACTTTTTTGAATTTCTACTTCATCGCCTTTGGTTTTGTCTTGAAGCAACCGTTTGTAATGATTGTAAACAGCTACAGACAAGACTCTTTTGGAGGCTTCTTGACCAATTATGTACTCGTCCAAAAAAGCTTTGATTTCTTTTGGAGGTTTTAGCTCTAGGGGTGAGGTTCCCGAAATCTCTTCTGTGGTTTCTTCAAGCACAATTCCGTGGGCTTGAACAATACACTGGTCACAAATGTGGGCATCCAAGCCCGCAATCAACAACTGAGTTTCAGGCTTTGGTCTTCCACAAAAAGAACAGTTTAGATCTGGTTTACTCATGGTAAGGGGGTTTTATTTTGGTGCATTTTGGAGGACTTCATCCACCATTCCGTAGGCTTTCGCTTCTTCTGCTTTCATCCAATAATCCCGATCACTATTTTCTGTGACTTTTTCCATAGATTGTCCAGAATGTTTGGAGATAATTTGATAAAGCTCATCTTTGAGTTTCAGAATTTCTCTAGCTGTAATTTCAATATCCGATGCTTGTCCCTGCGCACCTCCCAAAGGTTGGTGAATCATTACTCGTGCATGGGGAAGCGCAGAACGCTTTCCTTCATGACCCGCACAGAGCAATACAGCACCCATAGAAGCCGCAATTCCAGTACAGATGGTCGCGACATTTGGTGTGATGAACTGCATCGTATCGTAAATCCCGAGACCTGCATAAACCCCTCCGCCAGGAGAGTTGATGTACATCTGAATGTCCCGATTGGAGTCTGTACTTTGTAGAAAAAGTAATTGGGCTTGAATGATATTGGCAACTTGGTCATCAATAGCAGTACCTAAAAACATGATACGATCCATCATCAAGCGAGAAAAAACATCCATTTGTGCAACATTCAATTGGCGTTCCTCTATAATGTAAGGGGTCATACTACTTACGATTTTATCGTAATACATTGCATTGATTCCGTGATGTTTGGTTGCATATTTTTTAAATTCTTTTCCGTAGTCCATATCTCGCATATTTGGTATAAAATTAATGAAATTATTACGCTTTGCCGTAGGCTTCTTTAACAAAGGTGTCAAAACCTACTTTCTTCATTTTTAACGGTGCTTTTTCTTTGAAAAAAGTAAGCATCTTTTCTCCCATCAACTGTTCTGAAAGTTTTTTTGTCTCCTCCTGGTTTGACAAAACGTTAGAAACGATTCCATCCAATTGTTCTTGTTCTGGGATTTGGCCGTATTGCATCATTTGATTTTTTACCAAAGTTGCAGCATAGGCTTTGAGCTCTTCAAAAGTCAAAGAGAGTTCGTTCTCATTAATAATTTTTCCTTCAATGAGTTGATAGCGAATTCCCTTTTCTGATTTGTTGTATTCTTCCACAGCTTCTTCCTCGGTCATCGGTTCTTTTCCAGAAGTCTGAATCCATTTTTTTAAGAAATCCCCAGGGAGTTTAAATTTTGTCTTTTCAACAAGGGCTTCTGAAATATCATTCATCAGTTTTTGATTGGCTTGAGGCTCAAATTGGGCTTGTAAACTGGCTTTGATTTTATCTTTTAGTTCTTGTTCTGTGGTTACCGTTCCCGGTTCGTACAATTTATCGAAAAGTTCTTGGTTTAATTCAGCAGGAATACGTTCATTGATTTCTTTAAGTTCCACGGTAATTTCCTTTGAATCGAGCTCTTCAATTTTCTTATCGTCCACATTCAACAGTCGTTTTCCAGTAGCCTCATCACTAAAAAGTCCTTTCCCTGTAAGATTTAAAACGGCCCCTGTAGTGGCCTCTTTCAGTGCTTTGATCGCTTTTTTAGATTTGAAGTCTTCTAAGGTAAAGTTGACCATTGTTTCGAGCTCTGCTTCTTCATTTCTAAATTGAGCGGTGATTTCAAAACCTTTCTGAACTTCCTTTTGGGAAACTAATTTGCCATACTGTTTTTGAATATAGGAAAGTTGTTCCTCAATCATTTTAGCTTCGGGTTCTATCTCGTAGCGAATGACCTTTTTCAGCACCTCCAATTTGACCTCAAACTTGGGTGCAAGTCCCAATTCAAATTCGAAGTCCATTTGATCTGCTTTCCAATTTAAAACCTCTTCAGACGTTTTGGGAATTGGGTTTCCCAATAATTCAAGTTTTTCCTCTTGAATAAATTTATCCAAATTCTCTCTGAGTAACTTATTTACTTCATCCGCAATAACCGCTTGCTCATATTGCTTTTTAATCATTCCCATGGGGACATGTCCTTTTCTGAATCCAGGAATATTCGCATTTTTTCTGTAATCACTTAAAACTGAACTTACTTTACCATCGTAGTCTTTGCGATCTACTGTGATCTGAATTACAGAATTTAAAGCGTCAATATCGGTTTTGCTAATGTTCATTATCATTGAAATTTAGTGCGCAAAAGTACACTTTTTTCTCTCGTAGACCAATTTTTATAAGCCAAGCCAACCTAATATTTTTAGCTGTTTTTGAATTATAAAAAATAAATTCTACTATATTTGCACCCCAGAATTAATAACCAGAGGATCGGGCATCCTCACAAATTAATATGATATGCCAGTAAAACTGAGACTTCAAAGACACGGAAAAAAAGGAAAACCCTTTTATTGGTTAGTCGCCGCTGACTCTCGTGCAAAAAGAGACGGACGTTATCTCGAAAAACTAGGAACGTACAATCCCAACACCAATCCCGCTACAGTAAACATTGACATTGATCGTGCTGTAAATTGGATGGAAAAAGGGGCACAACCCACAGACACAGCTAGAAACTTGTTGTCTTACAAAGGTGCTATGCTAAAGTACCACCTCAATGGAGGTGTTCGCAAAGGAGCATTAACCCAAGAAGCAGCAGATCAAAAGCTAGCAGAATGGTTAAAAGAAAAAGAGGCTAAAATCCAAGCCGAAAAAGAAGGATTAACAAAATCTGAAGCAGAAGCTGCAGCAAAAAGACTCGCTGCAGAAAAAGAAGCCAGTGAAAAAAGACTCGCTGCTTCCGTGGCTGAAGAGGCTGAGGCTGTTGCTGAGCAGGAACCTGCTGCAGAAGAAGCTCCAGCAGAAACAGAAGCTGCTCCAGAAGAAGTAAAAGAAGAAGCTCCAGCTGAAGAAGCCTCCGCTGAAGAAGTAAAAGCTGAAGAGGCTCCCGCTGCAGAAGCAGCTGCTGAAGATACCCCTGCAGAGGAAGGTAAAACAGACGCTGAAGAGAAGGAAGCAGAGTAAGTATACTTTCAACGATGAAAAAAGAGGATTGCTTCTATGTAGGAACCATCGTTGGAAAATACAGTTTTAAAGGAGAATTACTGATCAAAACAGACAGTGACACTCCAGAAACCTACACAGAACTGGAATCAATCTTTGTGGAACTCAACACGGGATTGGTTCCTTTTTTTATTCAAAAATGCCAACTTCACAAATCCGCCTTACTCAGAATACAATTTGAAAATGTAACCGATGAAGCCGCAGCAACGGGACTTTTAAAAAAAGATTTGTATCTGCCGCTAAGCTTTCTTCCTCCTTTAGAAGGCAATAAATTTTACTATCACGAAGTAATCGAATTTACGGTTGTAGAAGACGAACAAATAATCGGAACCATAGCGCGTATCCAGGATCAGGGGCTTCAGGCGTTGTTTGAAATAAAAAAGAAAGATGGAACTCTGGCTTTAGTTCCAATTCACGATGATTTTATCCTCGAAGTGGATCGAAGTAAAAAAACGATTCGCGTAGAGCTCCCCGAAGGACTATTGGACCTTCAAAGTTAACAGCTCTCACCAAACTCAAAAGAATAATACAAATCCAAAAGAAGGCAGCGGGGTATTGTTCCCCTCATTGGTCGATACGGGAACTAAACTTCTTGGCAAAATCACGGTACCGTCTTCACTTCTGTTCAAGCCGTATTCTTCGGGGGTGGGATTGGGTTGTGCCAAGAAATTTTGAACTTCAAAGTACAAATTGAAGGAAAGGTCTTTAAAATTCCACTTTTTATCAAATCGAATATCTGCTAGGTTAAAAGCGTTGAGTTTTACTTCTCCTAATCGGTCATAATCTAGAATTATTTCAGGATAAGAAGTCGTACTCGCTTCAATATCAACGGGTACATAGGGATTTTTTCCTGCATACCTCCATCGGGCGCTGATTTCCCAATTCCGCTTGAGTTTATACCCGCCCGAAAAAGAAATCAAATGACGACTGTCCCATACCGAGGGTCTTGAGATTCCATCCAATCCTGTAAAGTCACTAAAAAAGTAAGTGTAAGCAAAAACACCGTAAAAGTTTCTAGATAGTTTTTGCTGGAATAAAAGTTCTGCTCCCGAGCTCTGTCCTTCCCCCTCTGTGAGAATAGCCTCATTTCCCAAGACTTCAAATCCCCCTCCTTTATTGGCCAGAGAAACGCCCTCTGCTACAGAGATGGAGTAGTCTGCATAATTCTTTACAAAGCCTTCTATTGTAAATCGAGATACGGGAGTTAAATTGTATTCTAGACCCGCTACTATATGATCGCTTCTTGTGTACCGCGCGTTTTGATTGACAAAAACAGCGCTTTGGTTTTGATAGCCCAGCATGGTATACGTCGGTATTTTAAAATACCTCCCCAAGGACCCATTTAACTTCCATTTTTGGTCTTCGGTCAAGGCGTAGGAGAAGGAAGCTCTGGGAGACAGATTATCGATTAAGTTTGATCCTGTAGAAAAAGAATCGCCATCGGTTCGCAAACCTAATGAAAGATTCAATCGATCGTTCCAAAATTTCCTAGATCCCTTGACAAAAAAGCCATATTTGGCAAAGTTCAGATCGGTTGTGTAGGTTAAATTTTCTCTTAAAAAACGGGTATCGTTTTGGTAACTTGAATTTTGGACGTTAAACCCTGTAGACCACTTCCACGCGTTGATGTATTGAACGGCTTGGAAGCGGAGTTTTGTTTCCCATTCATAAGAATCGTTTTGAAATAAAATCCCTGTTTTGTTTGTATTGTCTTGATATCGGGAAAAGACGTTTTGCAAACGGTTGGAACTCACGGCCGTATTGATGAATCCTTTTCCGTTCTTGTAATTCCTTTTCCAAGCCAGTCCTACCGTAGTACTGCGTTGATCGATGATTGCAACTTGTTCCAAAGTGGCTTGCTGTTCTGCGTCAAAGTCATCCGGGGGTTTTACTGAGAAATCATCAATAGAACCAATGCCGATAAATGTAAGTGTATTGTACCGATCGATTTCATGTTTAATTTTCCACTGATAATCCCAATAATCAGGTCGAATAGGAAGTCCGATTAACTCGAAAAGGAATTGCAAATAACTTCTTCGGGCAGAAAACAAAAAGGTGGTTTTTGCGGGTTCCGACTTGTCCTTTCGAAATAAAGGCCCTTCTAAAGTCAGTCCCGCTTCACTGGCACCAAAACGAAAGTTCCCACCAAAACCGTTGGGGTCTCCTTCGCGTTGTTCAAAAGAAAGTACACCCGAAAGGGGATTGTCGTATTCGGCACCAAAGGAGGAACTAGAAAGCGTTACCTCTCTGATAAAAGACACATTGATCATCCCCACAGGCCCCCCAGCACTTCCTTGGGTGCTAAAGTGATTGATGTTTGGGATTTCAATTCCATCTAAATAATAAACCGTTTCGTTGGGCGCACCCCCTCGGATAATGATGTCGTTTCGAAAACCACCAATAGAGGGAGAAATCCCAGGCATACTTTGTACCACTTTGGTGATGTCGCTATTCCCTCCGGGATAGGTTTCGATCTCTACCGCAGAAAACGTTTGTGTGGATAGTGGTGTTTCACTTTTGGTCTTAAAGGGACTTCGAATCACAACAACCTCATCCAGATTTTCTGCAACTTCTTCGAGTTCAAAAAGTAAGGGAATGTTTCCAACCGATTTTACAATGATATTGTATTGTGTAGCTGTTTCATAACCCAGATAACTGGCTACCACATTATAGGATTTTGAAGGAATATCGTTGATCGAGAAAAAACCATTCGCATCAGTTACTGTGCCTAGGTTCGTTCCTTCCAGGATAAGAGTTGCTCCCTCTAGAGGCTGTTGACTTTTTATATCTAAAATGCGTCCGCTTAGCCCTCCCGTATTTTGAGAAAAAGCAAAACAACTTGATAAAAAAAGAAGAAATGTGATTTTTTTGTGCATGTGCAAAAATAGCCTAAAACAGGAAAGTTATGTCATTTTTGTTTATTTATTTTTTATTATCTTTAAACAAAAATTGCTATGAAAAACAGAAGAGACTTTTTAAAAACTGCTTGCAAGCCTGTTGTGCTTGCGACTTTAGGCATTCCCCTATTGGAAGCATGTAGTTCAGAAGAACTTTCTACTACAGACTCTACTGTTGACTCAAATTCTGGTGCTAGTGAGAGAGCCCCCTTGACTGTCAACATTTCAAGTGGAGACTTTACAGGTCTTCAAGAGATTGGGGGCTGGTTAAATTATTCGGGGGAAAACCTCTTACTTGTCCGCATTAGCGAGGAAGTGATTCGTGCATTTGACAACAAATGTCCTCATCAGGGAAATAGAGATCGTTGGGTATTTGACGGAAGTGAATTTACCTGCCAACACCATAACAATTCATACACCAATAGTTGTAGTGGGGGTCTCCAATGTTACACAGCTTCACTAAGCGGGAATACCCTCACCATTACATTTGATTAATAGTTAATTCTTTTTAAACAGTACATCCTCTTTCTTTATATCGTAGTGTTCAATAAGAAACGTTATGATGAAAAAATAACCCAACAAATAAGTCAAGGTAGTTCCGTATTTAAAATACGCTTCACCAAAGTAAAATAAGTTATACCCAGAAAAAATATTATTGATAAAAATCATAATGGCTCCTATCAAGGCAAAACTTCCTTTCACTGTAGGAAATTTGGCAAGCAGGACTACAGAAACCGATACCAAAAGAGCCAAGACAACCACTCTCAACTGAACCCACCAAAATAATGCCCCATAGTAGTCGGAAAGCTTAAAATTCATTTCAATTCCATAGGGTATCGTCAAGAGAAATCCAATCAAATAAAGTGACACTTTTTTAATTCTTGCACATTTATATAGCACAAAAAAGAACAGCACTATATTTAGGTTTAGCACGATCATCATAATAGAAAAAAACCAGATGTTTTTAGATCCATAGGTTGCTAAGAGATTACCCGCAATTTGAAATACTAATGCAGCATTCAAAAGTGCATTTCCCTACCCTAACCCAAATCGATAGTAATAGAAAAAACCTATAACATAGAGTGACAAAACATATTTATGAACCTGCTCTCCCACAAACTCCCTCAGAATAGAATCCACTAGAAATAGAAGAAAAAATAGCAGGAACGACCTAGTTTTGTATGGGGGGAAAAAATTACGATAGACCATCTAATTTAAGAATTGACCAAAAAAATTTATATATGATTTAAATTCTTTTCTTTTTTTAATTTTTATAATAAATAATAAAAAAATATTTTAGTATAATAAAAATTTATTAAAAAACGTTTGTATTGTGTTCCGTTGTACTAAAGTGCAACCTTATAATTTATATTTTTCAATAAATTAACACTCTATTTATCCAATGAATGTATGGAGTTATTAGAGAAAATATCAACTGAAATAAAACGTCTTAGAAAACAAAAAGGGCTCTCCCAGGAAAGCCTTGCCTTTAAAATCGATATCGATAGAAAATATGCCTCACTAATCGAAAAAGGGAATACCAATCTCAGTTTCAATTACCTTAAAAAGGTTTGCGACGGTCTGGATACCAAATTATCCGATTTTTTTAAAAATATTGAGGAGTAGGATTGGTAAACTGTAGAAAATTTCAGTTTAACAAAAACCTATCTTTTACTTGTATTTAATTTTTCTTTTTGGACGCTTTTCTTTCAATTTTACGTTGCTCCCTTTGAACATCTTTTTCTTCTAGTGCTCGTAAGGCTTCATTTTTTTCTTCTTCTTTTTCGTCATAGGCTTGTCGTAACTCTTCCAGGTCAGCCTTTCCAATCTGCTCTTGATCTGCCGCTTGCAGTGCTGTATCCGCTACACCAAAACTTGCCTTTTGCGTTTGTTTACGCAAGATCTCTCGTGCTGCTTTTAGGTTGTAGTAAAAACCTGGATCAATCATTTTATTGGCAATAAAATGTTCTTTCTTTTTTTTATCCCAGCGCACAAATAAAAACCCTCCATTTACCGAATCCAGTGTGACACGATACACATGTGCGTGATTGGGTAGTGTTTGATATACTTGAATTTGTTCGGGGACATATCCCGAGATATATAAAATTTCTTCAACAAAAACTTTTTGTGTGAATAAGGAAGAATCGTCATAACGTCCCTCTACTTGTGGGGCATCTTGGCACTGAACACCAGTGAGGTACAACAAAAAAATTAGACTAAAAGCAAAGCATCTATTCCAGTGCATCAGAATTACTATTTAAGTTTTCCTTGTTAATTTCTTCCAACCACATAAAACTTTTCAAAATCATAAAAAATCCTAAAGCGTTAAAATAGGTATGGGATAGGTAAACACATCTTCCTCAAAGTAACGCTTATTGTAGGTAATAAGCACATCCCGAACAGAAAAAATCAGAAGTCCTAAGGTCAATAGTGCCTTTGCGTTTGTATACTGTCTTAACAACTCCATAATGGTAAAACTACCTAAGAGGGAGAGGGTCAGTCCATAAATTACTCCATGAATACGCATATCTCCTTAGGAATTGTAAACATGACTTAAAAACACCAAAAGATAAGATCCGTAAAAAAGAACCCCCAACAGATGTGCACTCAATACATACTTTTTAAAATAGTGAAAAAAATTGTAGCTCAAAAACAAGAGCATCATCCAATAGCAAAAAACACCCCATTTCAAAAATAAGGAGTTGTTTTCAAATAGAATGAATAGATCCCCCATCCATAAAAAAAGAAATATCCCTATGAAAGTGGTTTTTCTTTCTGGAGTAGTAAACCAATAATAGATAAATAAAGTAGGGACAATAAGAGGTTCAATAATAAACTTTAGTGTTTTTTGTTGCGATTCAACAAAATAGGAGTTCAAAAGAACAAGAAGTATAAATAAGACTTGGGGGAGTTTTTTCAAAACAAGTGGGATTTTATTATTCAAATTAATTAGGAAGCCAAAGACAGTTAAAATTTAAAGATGAATTAAAACACAATTTCTATCTTAGGATATTTGAAGTTTAAATTTTATAATGTCAAAGGATAATGGTCGAATATACCTTATTAATATGATCATTGCTCCAATGATATGAAAAAAGATAAGTTAACACTCATAAGAGTCACTAAAACAGTGTTTTAGGGTACTATAGTGCTCTTTTTAAGTGTTACTTTTCTGGGCTTAATAATTTAAAGTAAACTGAATTTGAAAATTTCTACCAACCTCTGAAGCATAAAAACGCATTCGGTTTAGATAGTTTCTATAGTCGGTATTTGTAAGGTTTTGAACAATGAACCTCAATTGTTTTTTTATTTTATTACTCCCGTTTAATTCTAGTGAAAAAACAGCATCCCACTTTTGAAACCCTTCAGGAGACTCACTAATATCGACGATTTTGGAGACAATCGTTCCCTTTTCAATTAAATTAAATTGAAAATCTGAATTGGGGAACCTGTCTTGCTTGGCATACAATTGATGTGTCACCTCGAAGTACCAATTGCCCTTCTGAGGTCTGTATTTTAATCTTTGAAGGGTGTTGAACGGTGGAATTAAAATCAAAGGATTTTGACTCACTTGGTCCTGTGCATAGGTATAAGAAGCGATAAGATCAAGATTGAGATTTTTGTGAATTGCAATTTTGGAATTAAAGTCCACTCCTGCTAAAAAGACATTCGTGGAACGATAGCCCCATACAGGAAACGCTCCTCTTAGGGTTTGTTCAAGACCTGTGGGTGCTATAAAGATGTAATCAAAAATTTTAGAAATATAGGGCTCTAAGTTCCAAGAGAACACTTCAGAATTCTTTGAAACAAGCATTAAAACTTTATGACTTGTTTCACTGCGAAGGGATAAATTTCCGTATTCTATAGCGGCAATGCTGTGGTGTAGTCCATCGCTAAAAAGTTCGGAGGGGTTCGGCGCGCGCTGTGATAATATATACGCAAAATTAGATTCAACCTCAGATCCCAACGAGACTCCTACTCCGGTCTGCGCAGACCAGTTAAAAAAACGAAAACGAGGGTTTGTCAATAGCTGTGTTCCGAATTTCTGTACTTCAAATCTGGGAAAAAGTTGTGCATAGCCACGCCCTTGCCAGTCTCGCTGATCGTAATATTTTTGGGCATCCATAAAAACACCGTCCAAACGAACACCCCAGTCCCAACTAAACCCATTGGAAGGCTGATAGGTTCCCACCAAAAAAGTACCCAATTCGTATTTGAGGTAATCCGGAATAAGGCGCTTTACACCTGTATTGGGATTCGAAAAATTGTCTTCTAACAATCCATTGATCCCTGCTTCAAAATTCCAATCATATCCCTTGTCCCAAGAATAACTTCCCAAAACCGTTTGAGATTGAAGTTTTAGGTCAATGGCAGGAAGTTCTGAGCGGCCACCTCTTCGCACATCAAACTCCTTGCGTTGATTGACTTGATAGCTGTACTTCCACTCCCATTTGGCATTGCTGCTCGTGGTTTTGTAAAAAGAAAATTGCAGATTTTGATGCGTGCCGCTTTGTTTTGGAGCTTGGATAGCATAAGTAAAGGGGTTGATGCGCAGTGGAACCTCTGAATTTAAGGCAGTGTATAAATCTTGAATATTACCAATATGAGCCGCACGTAAAATTCCAGCTTCATTTTCATATCGAGTATAATTCAACTCCCATCCTTTTACAATTTTTGTTCTTCCTATTTTAAGGGTAAGATTCCCCTCTTTTAGTCCGGTATTGAACAAATTATAATGCGGTGCTTGAAAATCACCGAACCGTTTTCCGGTCACATGTGCACTCCAGTAATAGCCTTTGAGATAGGAGTGGGTCAATTGAGTTGTCAAACTAGACCCTCTCCCATTGGTTTCTACATTCAGTGTTGTACTTCCATAAAGACTGTCTTTTAATGCTTTTTTTGAGGGAGACAACACGATAAGACCTCCAGCGGTATCGCCCCCATATTTTAACCCTGCAGCTCCTTTGACCACCTGAATGTTTTCAAAAGCATTGAAGTCAATGTTGGGTGCATGATCAGCTCCCCATTCTTGATCTCTGAGTCGTATGCCATTAGCAACAATTCCCACCCTACTCCCATACATGCCGTGTATCATGGGTTTTGTGATGGCAGTCGCTGTCTGTAAAACACCTACCCCAGCGGTTGCACTCAACGCTTCAGCAAGACTTTGACTGCTATTTTGTTTGATTTGATCTTTATCTAGTCGAGCTTCTTTTACAGAAGCGCTGATTTCATCCAATTTTGAATCGGATAGAATGATTTCATCCAATTCATTGATGTGGTGTTCAAGTTCAAAATTGAAGATTTCATCTCCCCTAAGATTGATTTTTTTTTCTAACGAACTACATTCGGGATGGGAGATGACAAGGTTAAAAGTACCTGCACACAAGTCTCGGATCTCATAAAATCCACTGGCATCGGTCTGTGTAAAAAAAGTAGTGCCCTCGATAGAAACAAGGGCACCAAAAATTGGGGTTTCATCATGGAGGTCCATAACCCTTCCACTGAGAGAAAAAGTACAGGACTGCCCATATAAATTTGAACTAAGTCCAATAAAGAATAAGGAAGCAAAAAAGTATTGCACAATCCCTTTATTCATTATTCAACTACAGTAAGGGGAATTTCGATAGCTACATCCGTTTCTCCTCCAAAACCAGCACGGGTGGTACTCGTTTTTGAAGTTGGCTCATGAATTAAATAGGCCTTTATTATTCCTGTTCCGGTTGCAGTGGCATTCCAAACGGTATGCAAAAAAACAGGATTTCCATCACTGTCTAGCGTATCACTACTCCCACTGCTAAGATCAATAGTTACTCCAGAAAATTCGTAAAAAACCTGATGCTCGTCAGCTTCTTCTTGTACTTCTTCAGTAATGTCTTCTACATCACCAGGATCACTTTCGTCCAAGAAAGTGATTGCTACTTCGTAAGCGGTATTCGCTTTTAATGTAACGGTTATAGCGTTCGTCTGGTCTACTTCCCAACGGATGGTTTGGGGTGCTTCCCCAGACGCCTGGAATTGTAGCCCTACAGTCGTAATTAGTTCTTGCTCTTCTACAATTTCTGGAGTTTCTTTTTCACAAGACAAAAGAAGAAAAAAGACTGATAGATAAAATAGGGCATATTTTGTATGTTGTAATGTTTTCATTTTATTTTTGGTTTAATTCGTTGTGTTAGTTAAATAATAAAGCGAAACACAAAAGAGATTCAAAATCTAATTGCGTAAGCCAATAATCCTATGTAAGCACAACTGCGGGGGGAGCTCTTAAACCAAGACCTTTATAGTGTTTTAAATAAAATGCAGACTGATACACTTTAAAAATCTCCTGGTCAAGTATTGGGTTTTTGAGTGTAAAAGATTCAAAAGAAGTGTGAACCAAAGGCTGAAAAAAACCATCCAAGAGATCGTCGTGGGAACTCTCGGCATGAATGTGGGTTTTACTGTGTGTACATTCATCGACCTTACTGTGAAAGGACAAGGTGTGTTCCAACTTCAGCCCCATAGGAACCAAAAGCATGGCAACCAGAAGCAAGGCTACTCCAGTTGAAATACGACTAGGATTTTTTCTTATTTGATTCAAAATTAAAGTGGTATCGTCTTTTAAATATGTATCCTGGTTAAAAGTACTAATTTCCAAACAAATAGAGCTTTTGGATTTTTTTTCTTTTATACTTGAATCTCAGGAACCTGATCAGGAATCAGAATTCTTCCTTGTGTTGCCTTTTTAATTTCGCCTGAGGGGACACCCGGTGCGCGTTCAATAAGTAAAAAGCCATCTGAAGTGACATCAAGTACAGCCAGATTAGTTACAATACGTTTGACACAGCGGACTCCTGTTAAGGGCAAACTACAGGCAGATCGCAGTTTGGATTCCCCTTTGGGATTGGTATGCATCATAGCGACGATAATGTTCTCAGAGGACGCCACTAGGTCCATGGCGCCACCCATTCCCTTGACCAGTTTTCCAGGAATCTTCCAGTTGGCAATATCCCCTTGTTCGGAAACCTCCATGGCGCCAAGAACGGTGAGATCGATGTGCTTTCCTCGAATCATTCCAAAACTCAAGGCCGTATCAAAATAACTGGCCCCTGAAAGTGGCGTTATGGTTTGTTTTCCTGCATTAATAAGATCAGGATCTTCTTCACCTGCTTTGGGAAAAGGCCCCATACCCAAAATTCCATTTTCACTTTGAAACTCCACCTCAATTCCCTCAGGTACATAGTTTGCCACCAAAGTAGGAATCCCGATACCCAGATTCACGTAATCTCCAGATTGCAGCTCTTGAGCAATTCGCTTTGCTATTTGATCTTTGGTCAGTGCCATGGTCTAGGTGTTTTGTACGGTCCTGCGTTCAATGCGTTTTTCGTAATGGTCTCCCTGAAAAATACGGTCTACAAAAATCCCTGGAGTATGGATTTGATTCGGGTCTAAGCTGCCCACGGGGACCAATTCCTCTACTTCAGCAACTGTGATCTTTGAAGCACCACACATCAGGGGATTGAAGTTTCTTGCAGTCCCTTTGAAAATCAAATTTCCCGCTTCGTCCCCTTTCCAAGCTTTTACTAGAGAAAAATCAGACGCAAAGGCGGTTTCCAGTAGGTAGTTTTTACCATTAAATTCTCGGATTTCTTTCGTTTCGGCCACTTCCGTACCATAACCTGCCGGGGTATAAAATGCAGGAATCCCCATTTGTGCCGCGCGACATTTTTCAGCAAGGGTACCCATAGGGGTTAAAATTACCTCAATTTCAGTAGAGAGCATTTGTCGTTCAAATTCCTGATTTTCTCCTACATAGGAACCGATCATTTTTTTCACCTTTTGGGTTCCAAATAAGAGTCCAAGACCAAAATCATCCACTCCTACATTGGCAGAAATACAACAAAAGTTTTTGTATGAAGAAGCCGCCAAGGCTTTAATTAAGTTTTCAGGAATACCACACAATCCGAAACCTCCCAGCATCAAGGTCATTCCGCTTTGAATCCCTTCAAGAGCTTCGGCGGCCGTATCCACTTTTTTTCGAATCATGAGGTTAGGTTTCTATTGCATTCGGGCTTTTAGTTTTTCGGTGAGTACGGGAACTACTTCAAAAGCATCTCCTACAATACCGTAGTCCGCTGCTTTAAAAAAAGGAGCTTCCGGATCTGAATTAATGACTACCTTAACTTTAGATGCATTGATCCCCGCTAAATGCTGAATCGCACCCGAAACACCAATAGCAATATACAAATTTGAAGCCACGGGTTTCCCCGTTTGTCCTACATGTTCGCTATGCGATCTCCATCCCATATCAGATACGGGCTTTGAACAGGCTGTGGCGGCTCCTAATACGTCTGCTAAATCTTCAATTATATGCCAGTTTTCTGGGCCTTTTAATCCTCTTCCTCCTGAAACTACAATGTCAGCGTCTGCAATACTCACCTTGTCGGTTACTTTTTCTACAGATTCGACTTTTAAACTATTTGAGGAAATTGGATAATCGCCGCTTAACACTTCTACAGTTCCTTGTTTTTCATGAAGCCCATAAGAATTTGAAGAAAGCGACAAGACAACCCGCTCTTTTGTACTTTGTGTTTCATTGAACGCCTTGTTTGTAAAGCAGGTACGTTTTACTTGTAGAGGCGCGTATTGAGAAGGTAACCCCACCACATTAGACATATAGGCTGCATTTGTTTTGACGGCGACAATAGGTCCTATATAGCGTCCATCTGCAGAACTACTTACCACCATCAACGAAGCACTTTCCTTTGTTGTGACCTGAGCAAGAGCTTCACTATAGCGTTCAACATCAAAATGAACCGCTCCCTGGGTATCGATGTTGTACAATTTGTCCACTCCAAAGGCATTTATACGCTCGTGGTCCATTAGATTAAAACCAACTGCAACTAGAGAAACTCCTTGTGCGTCAGCAAGAGCGCGACCGTAAGAAGCCACTTCTAGTCCTGTTTTTTTTGGAGTTCCGTTTTCCGATTCTATATATACTACTACTGCCATTCTATCTTGTTTTAAAGGACTTTCGCCTCATTTTCTAATAAATCAATCAATCCGTCAATGTCTTCTGCATCGACTAATTTTACAGGGCCTTTTTCTGCAGGTTTTTCAAAGGCCTGTACTTTGCTGGCTGGAGCTGCCGCTTCAGGAGGAACTACCTCCAGAGGTTTTTGACGCGCCTGCATAATCCCGCGCATATTGGGGATAATTAAATCCTTTTCTTCTACCAATCCCTTCTGCGCTCCGATTACCAGAGGAAGGATGGCGCTTAAACTTTCTTTACCTCCGTCAATTTCTCTTTGGACACTGACTTCGTCTGATGCAATGTCCATTTGGATACAATTGGCAACATAGGGCATCTCCAAAAGTGTTGCCAGCATACCACCTACCATTCCGCCGTTATAATCGATGGATTCTCGTCCTGTGATAATGAGATCATAGGATTCTTTTTTACAAATTGCAGCCAGCTGAGTAGCGACTTCAAAACCGTCCTGTGGTTGCAGGTCTACCCGAAGGGCTTGGTCCGCACCGATGGCTAAGCATTTTCTTAAAATGGGTTCACAAGAGGCGTCTCCAACGGTGACTACCGTGACTTTGGCGCCAATTTTTTGTTGAAACCAGACAGCTCGGGTAAGTCCAAATTCATCATTTGGGTTGATTATGAACTGAACTCCCTGTGTTTCAAAGGCTGTGTTTTCCTCTTTAAAATTGATTTTTGAAGTGGTGCCTGGTACATTGCTAATGCAAACTAAAATATTCATAGTAATTTATTTAATACGAAAATAAACAAAAAAATGACACCGTGTCACTTTTTTTAAATTACTTATTTTAATGCTACAGAAGCAGTGTCTTTTACCAAACGAAAACCCGTATGCTGCAAACCAGTATCGGGAGAGGATTTCATCCGTGCGCTCACGCGATAACCAGAACAATAGGCATCATTACACAAAAAAGACCCTCCACGCATAACCTTTTGCTTAAGATAAGGCTGGTAAGGATCATAGGGTTTCTCAGGTCCCTGAGGATTGGCGACTTTACTCCCTTTAAGGTTGGCGTAATAGTCAAAGGCATACCAATCGGAACACCATTCCCATACATTTCCAGCCATATCATACAGTCCAAACGGATTGGGTTCGAAAGAGGCAACGGGTGCGGTATAAAAAAATAAATCTCTTACATTATTCTGATAGGGAAAACCCCCTTCCCAGGAGTTGGCTTTTGGGGTTCCCTCGTTTACAGGTTCATTCCCCCAGGGGTAAAGTACTTCTACCTTCCCCCCGCTAGCTGCCCATTCCCATTCCGCTTCCGTAGGAAGCCGTTTTCCTGCCCAGTTTGCGTACGCTTGGGCATCGTACCAAGAAATATGGACGACAGGATGATTTTCTTTTCCTTCCAGGGTGCTGCCAGGACCTTTGGGATTTTTCCAACTCGTATTGGGTTGCCATCTCCACCAACTGTCGTAGGCATTGAGATCTACAGGTCCTCTTGTAGCTTGAAAAACAAGGGAGGCTGCCTGTAAAAGTGAGTCGTGAGGTTTCGGAGTTCCCAGAGGAAGTTCTTTTTTTATTTCCTCCCAATCGGGTGCTATTTCAGCAGTTGTTACATAGCCTGTTGCTTCCACAAATGCAGCAAATTCAGCGTTAGTGACTTCGGTTTGATCCATCCAAAACCCATCCACCTGAACAGGGTGTTGTGGCGACTCGTCTCGCCTGGATTGACTGTTTTCACTTCCCATTTGATAGGTACCTGAGGGAATCCAAGCCATTCCGTCTTTTACTAAAGGTTCATATTGGGTGGCTACTTCTTTACAACTTAGGAGACACAAGACCAAAAAAGAGCTAATCAAAAAGGTAAAACGCATATTTTTAAATTAAATAAATTGATTGATGATGTTTTCAAACCGTTCTTGTTTACCACTGATTCGTTTTGGAGGGTTCCCGTTAAAAGCAATTTCAGCTAAAGCTTCTAAACTAAGGGTTCCCTTTTCAAAGGCGGCTCCTGATCCGTTATCAAAAGTTGCGTAACGTTCTTTTCGCAAGGCACTAAAGGAGGAGTGGGTTAAAATTTTCTCAGCGGTCAACAAGGCTCTAGCAAAGGTATCAGCTCCACCAATATGGGCATGAAAAACATCTTCTAAATCGGTAGAATTCCTTCTAATTTTAGCATCAAAATTGATTCCGCCTCCCTGCAGACCTCCCGCTTGTAAGAAGACCAACATGGCTTCGGTCACTTCGTATAGGTTGACAGGAAATTGATCTGTATCCCATCCGTTTTGGTTGTCTCCTCGGTTGGCATCGATACTTCCCAGCATCCCAGCATGGGCAGCTACGGCGAGTTCGTGCTCAAAAGAGTGCTGCGCTAAAGTGGCGTGATTGACTTCAATATTCAATTTAAAATCTTTTTCCAATCCGTAGGTTTTCAAAAAACCGATCGCTGTGGCTGCGTCAAAATCGTATTGATGCTTCATGGGTTCCATGGGTTTTGGTTCAATGAAAAAGGTTCCCGTAAATCCTTGTCCCCTTGCATAATCTCTTGCCATGGTAAGCAGTTGTGCCATATGGTCTAGTTCTCTGCCCATATCCGTATTGAGCAAGGACATATACCCTTCTCTTCCTCCCCAAAAGACATAATTTTCTCCTCCTAGGGAAAGGGTCAAGTCTAGTGCCATTTTGATTTGCGCCCCTGCACGAGCCACCACATTAAAATCTGGATTGGTCGCTGCTCCGTTCATGTACACCGGGTTTGAAAAACAGTTGGCCGTACCCCACAAAACTTTTACTCCTGAGGCTTTTTTCTTTTGGCTAATATAGTCGGCGATTTGATGCAAACGCTTTTCTGTTTCTGCTAAACTATCTGCCTCGTCCACTAAATCCACATCGTGAAAGCAGAAATAATCAAATCCTAATTTGGTGATTAATTCAAAAGCAGCATCCGCTTTATCACGAGCGCGCTGCATTGGGTCGTTTGATTGATCCCAGGGAAACTGTTGGGTTCCCGGCCCAAAAGGATCGCCGCCTTGGCCACAGAAGCTGTGCCAATAGGCTATCGCAAATTTAAAATGGTCCCGCATCGGTTTTCCCATTACAACTTGTTCTGGGTTATAGTACTTAAAGGCGAAAGGATTGTCCGATTCTTTCCCTTCAAAGGGAATGGCTCCAATCCCTTTGTAAAATTCCTGATCTCCGGTTAAAATCATAGTTCTTTATTTAGTTGATGTTCTAGTTCGTTTTTCCATTTTTGATAGGCCTCTTGATAGATTGAAACTGTTTTTTCTGGTTCTATTTCAGCCACTTTATCATGCTGATTAACGTGTTCATTCATCCGATCCAGCTCCCCTTTTTCCAAACCTGCAGCCCGGGCAGCTCCTACGGCTCCTGTGGTGTTGTAAATTGATATGGGTTGTTGGATTAAAGTAGCAAGGGTAGTCGAAAAAATTTCAGATCGGAAAAGATTGTCGTTTCCTGCTCGGATGACCTGTGCATCCAAACCGTCAGCCTTCATAATCTCCATACCATAGGCAAAAGAAAAAGCAATGCCTTCTAAAGCGGAACGAAACAGGTGTGCGTGCTTATGAAGGTTTAAATTTAAGTTGCTAAAATGGGTTCCCAAATTGCGGTTGTTCAGCATCCGTTCACTCCCATTTCCAAAGGGAAGATTTACCAATCCTTCGCTTCCAACTGCGACAGCGGCAGCCAAATGATTCATAGTATTGAAATCTTTATTTTGCGTGAGATTCTTCAACCAACTGTATTGAATTCCTGCCCCGTTGATACACAAAAGTGTTCCAATGCTAGGCTTTTCTTCTGTGTAATTGACATGGGCAAAGTGATTGACTCGAGAAAACTCTTGGGAAGTATTTCGGTCTGTTACCGCGAAGAGTACGCCGGAGGTACCTCCCGTTGCAGCGACTTCACCGGGACGCAAAACATTGAGGGATAACGCATTATTAGGCTGATCTCCCGCGCGGTAGCGAATGGGAATTCCTACGGGTAAGCCTGTTGCTAAAGCTGCTTTTTCAGTTACGCTCCCTTGGTTTTTAAAGTTCTCTACCAAAGGAGGGGTCAGGGTTGTTGCGATGCCATAATGATCCAACAACCAGTCCGCTACTTTTTTCTCTTTGTAATCCCAAAGCATCCCTTCAGACAAACCATTTTTTGTGGTGGCAACTTCATCTGTTAATTTATAGGCAATGTAGTCTCCAGGAAGCATGTAGTGCGCTGCTTGTTCATACACTTCAGGCTCATTTTCTTTGACCCATTTAAGTTTTGATGCGGTAAAATTTCCCGGAGCGTTGAGAAGATGTGTGCCGTATTTTTGAACACCAATAGAGTCAGCCGCTTGGTCTCCAATAGCGACTGCCCTACTGTCACACCAGATGATGGAATCTCTTAGAAGTTTTTTTTGACGGTCCAGAAGAACCAATCCGTGCATTTGGTAGGAAATCCCCACTGCCCTAATCTGTTGCGCATCGATTTTATTTTCTGAAACGATTCTTTGGGTTGCCTGGCATAGGTGTTTCCACCATACTCCGGGATCTTGCTCAGCCCAATCCGGTTGGGACGCGTGAATACGCATTTCCCCCTCTGGCTCAGAAAGTACGGCTACTTTTTTGTTGCTTTCCGCATCGACCAAGGCTACTTTTACCGAAGAACTCCCAATGTCATATCCTATATAAAACATCTAATTTCAATAAAACTCTTTAGGAGAATCACTGCTTTTAAATATAATTAAAAGTTTGATTTAACTCCATTCTAAACCTAACTTATTGAAACAAAAAAAGAGGTGTCTTTGGTGTTGATTAACCTAAAATTAAGCTTCAACTTATGAAAGAGATATTTTTAAAACAAGGCTTTTCTAAAGCTCCCTCGTTTATTGATCTGGAAGAGGTAGAGCGAATTAAGCTAATTTATGATACCATTTTATCCAATTTTGAGAGTGCAGCACACTTGCGGAGCGATTTGAGTGGCAAAGGTTTAGTAGGGGAAGAAAAAATTACTCAAATCATGTGTCCCAGTTCGATTTCTGCAAACTTAAAGGAAAGTAAAACCTACAAACAAGCCTTGAAGCAGGCAAAACATTTGCTAGGCGAGGACATGGCCTTGGATTTTGATATGTTAATCAATAAAGGGCCCTACACCGATACGCCTACGCCCCTCCATCAAGATTCTGCCTATTGGATCAAAATGCCGGACAAACGGGCTGTAAGCTGTTGGATTGCAATTGACCCAGCGGTGGAAGAAAACGGATGTATGTGGTTTATTCCTAGAACGAGATTTGAAGTGGAGCCCCATAGTGCTACAATTTCTGGAGCCGCTTTGAGTTGCGAACTGACCACAGATCAGGCAGTATGTATTCCCTTAGAGCCCGGAGGCGCCACCTTCCATGATGGGTTTACCCCGCATTTCAGCAAAGGAAATACAACGGGATCTAAACGAAGAGCGATGATTCTTAGTTTTCATCCCAAAGCGATGATTGAGCTGGAACGTTCCCAAGGTATTGACCATCAGGGGGAAAGAAAAGTCAGAAACAACTAAGATCTACTTTATCATTGGTTCAATTGTGATTCCCAACTAGTCTAAAAAAGCGGCTACTTTTTTAACAAATGATTTGTTCCAATCCAAGGATGAATTCTCATAATAAAACTGAACTACTTCCTTTGTCGTATCGGATTCACCGTGTTTAGAGTCTAAAAGTTGAGCAATAAATTCTTGCGCTCCAGCTTCTCCTTGGGTTTGTTGTAAGGCATAAATTCCCAAAAGGTGTTTTTTAGAAGGTTTAGAAAGTTGTTTTCGGGAATAGTCCGATACTTGCTCCAACTCCATATCGGAAGCTTTGGCTTCCCCCTTATTATAATACAGATATGCCATAAGAAAACGTTCCCAACGTTCTTCAGGATTAAAAGGTTTTCCAACACCCAAATGTTCTGGCCAAAGCAATGCTGTTCTTAATCGACCCACTGCCGCATCAGCATCGTCTTTACTTATTTTTTGAAGCGCACTTCCCACATAGGCTTGAGTATAGATATTGCGCCCTTCTGTCGCATGTTCATAAGGTAATATCCGAAGGTCTTGAAGCAGGTCAATCGCTTTGTCATACTCCTGCTGGGCATTGAGGATTTGGGCTAGTAACATCCCTGCAAAGTAATTTTGAGGATTTTGTTTGTAGGTTTTTTTAATAATCGACAAGGCAGTCGTATTGTCCCCTGACTGGAAAAGGTCTTCCGCCAAAGCAAAAGCATACCTCCAATTTTTGGAGTCCGATTTATAGGCGATCTGCAACTCGCTTTGATGACTTTGAATTCCTCTGTTTTTATACAACATCCCTCGGACAAAATAGAAGAGTGGCTCTTTCGGAAGTGTTCCCAGCTTCTGAAAAAGAGATACTCCATTATCCCATTGGGAACGACCTAAATAATTTAGCGCCAAAAGATATTGGGCTTTCCATGAAGTAGTGTTTTTAGAAACCCAATGGAGCATTTTCAAACTTTCATTTCGAAAAGGAAAAACAAATGCGATGGATGCATTTTCTAATTCAGACAAGGCATTGATATCTTGTTTTAGATAAGCAGTCCATAACCTATTTAGGAGGTTTTTCGGATCTAGTTCAAGTAACCTAAGAGCCTCCTCATTCCGATTGCGGTTGTGGTAAAAAAGGGCCAGCTCCAAAAGGGTTTGTTCGGGAAATTCCGATCGGTGGGACTGGAGTACCTCATCCCCTGTTAGTCTATTCATCAAATAATTTTCAAAGTAAACCAGATGATTTAAAGGATCAATCGCCTCAATTTTTTTTAAAGTATTGGAGGCTTTTTCCTTTTCCCCTTTTATCCTGTGAAGCAGTGCTTTTTGTGAAAGCGCATTGATGTTTTCCGAATTAAACTTAAGCGCAATAATGGTGTAATGGAATGCTTCCTCATAATCTTGCTCGATCAAATGAATTTGCCCCAAAAGGGTGTTGGCTTGCGTTCTGTATGTAGAAGAGCGTGCTGCCCAACCCAAGTGTTCTTTTGCGTTGACCTGATCTTTTTGAGTCATATAGCTGAGCCCTGCGACATAATTTAGTCCCGCGTGATAGGCATCAATTTGCAAGCCTCTATTGGCGATTTTTAGTGCTTTTTCATAGCGCCCCATTCGGTGATAAAGGAATGCAAGTTCTTTGTGTGCCTCCAAGTGAAAAGAATCTTTTTCCAACACTTCCAAAAGCAACTGCTCTGCAAGGAGATAGTCCCTGTAACGTTGTGCATCTTTTGCTTCTAAAAATTCTTTTTCTACAGAAGCCACTGTTTGCAGTTTAGGATAATCAAAACTTCTTTTGATGATTTTAGGATTCGAATTGTAATGCAATTTTAGTCCAGGCACTTCTATCGTATATGCATTTGAGGGTTTGGTAAATGAAAGGTTGTAGATTCCATTGGGCTCTGTTTGAATGTGTTGTTCCTCTTTTTCCCTCAAAGACTGAAGCAGAACTGAAGAAGCCGAAGCTTTGAATGCATTAATTTTTATTTCTAGGGTAGTAGCTGTTTCCACTACATTCATAGCACCCCACTGAGAAGCTTCTTTGATTCCCCCAATCTGTTTGACAGGAAACCACACCTCAGTCCACTGATCCGTTAAGTGGGGATCAAAAGTAGCCTGACTGATGGGATTTTCTTCCCCTGGAAAATATTGTACATAAAGTCTTCCTGCTTGGTATTCAATGTACTGACCATCTGTATCGGTAAGAAGGTCCTCCCAAATCCCTCCAGCTCTGGATAGATTCCACAACCACAATTTTTGTCCTGGGATTTCATCGTACCTACCCCAATGCCCAAATCCGGTATTACTTTGCTTATAATACCCTCCAAAAAAATCGTTGTATTCCCCTACGACATGGTAAGATTTACTCGGGCCAAAGTTGTTTTGTTTGTATTGCGACAAATCTCTATTTAAAGGATCTATAGGCCATGCCTTGGCTTCCCCTCCATGGGTTAGGTATCGATCTCCTGGGGTATAAAAAACCAAGTCCTCTTGTGCCGCGGCTGCAGCTGTCATCCAGTTGTAATACGCTTGTTCTATATCAGTTGGGTTATACCACACCGCTTTTGTTGTAAAAGCACTTTGGTCTTTAGGTAGTATAATCTTTACACGCCATTGGGTTCTGGAAGTTAAATCTATACCTCCTACCGTACACATCAGATCTCCATTGGGAAGTTCCTCTGCTTTATAGTCCGCCGGGGTCCCTGTTCCTGGATGATGCCCAATAACACCAAAATTAAATTCAATACCCCCCGAAGTCCAGGGACCGCGCATGGCTATGTTTCTAAATTTTGCAACTTCATTCTTATAAATAAACTCATTGCCGTTGCTTTTATCTGTTGCTCCCCAAATCTTACCTCCAACTTCTGGAACTACTTGTACTTCAATCCACTGATTCTCTAAAGTGATTTTCTTTAAGGGAGCCTCAGATTTTTCAAACGCATAGCCTTGAAATTTATGATAGGGATAAATTTTAGGATTGAACAAAAAGGAAGGAAGTGGATTTGGATCTCCAAAAGAATAGGTTGGAAAAGATTCCATACGTTCTGTAATAAGAGCTTGTTGACCATGTAAAAAAGAAGTGAACCCAATAAAGGATAGAGCTCTAAAAACTTTAAAGAAAAACTTAGCAATGGAAGTCATATTTTTATGTTTTTTTGTTTGATTGTGTTGAAGATGATTCGTGCTTTATTTTGTTTAGGTTTTTATGAATAAATTTTAATTAGATGTTTTTAGCTTTTTTTTGAATAAATTTGTAATTTGGCGCAACATTATTGATTGATGATGGCTGAAAAGAATTGAAAATTAACACAAACAAATTAATCATGAAACAAAAAATAATAAAAAATGCATTTTTAACTATCTTCCTTACACTGGGGGGATTTTTATTTGCACAAAAATCTGTAAGTGGAACCGTTACAGATAACGAGGGGGTGCCATTGCCAGGTGCAACTGTCCTTGTAGCGGAAACTAATTCTGGAGTCTCCACAGATTTCGATGGAAACTACTCCATTTCAGTAGAAGAAGGTCAAACCCTTTCAATAAGTTTTGTGGGCTATGCTTCACAAGAAGTTAAAGTTGGGGTCTCCTCTTCTTACGATTTTACTTTAGAACCCAGTAATGCGTTAGATGAAGTAGTAGTAACTTCTTTAGGAATTTCACGTCAAAAAAGAGAACTTACTTATGCTGCACAGAATGTTGATGCTGAAGGTATCGATGAGTCACGTGCAAATGGAAACCTAGTAAACTCTTTACAAGGAAAAGTCGCAGGTATCTCTATTACTACGACAAGCCAAGGTGTAAATTCACAATCGCGTGTATTATTAAGAGGAAACCGATCTATTTCTGGAAGTAGTCAACCACTTTATATTGTGGATGGGGTGCCTTTAGGTGGAGATATTCAAGATTTTAGTCCTGATGATATTGCTTCGATAAGTGTCCTCAAAGGTGCAAATGCAGCTGCACTTTACGGTGCTCGAGCAAACAATGGTGCAATCATCATCACTACCAAGTCGGGTAAGAAAGACACCTTTAATGTCAATATTAATTCAAATTTAACATTTGATACAGCTGATATCATGTTGGAATTTCAGAATGAATATGGACAAGGAAATGGTGGTGTATACTCAGGTTTTACTACAGATTCTTGGGGACCTCGTATGGGTGGAACTGTTGCACATTGGTCTCCTAATCCGGAGTTATCTGGCACAAGTATTCCTTATGAAGCTCAACCAGATAATGTTAAAGACTTTTTTAATACCGGGGTGTCTATTGCCAATAACATCTCATTAGTATCCGGTGGTGAAAACATGAGAACATTTTTTAGCTACACAAATGACATAAGAACAGGTATTGTCCCTAACAATGAACTCGAACGTCATAGTATTAATCTTAAGTTAGATAATGATATGCTTGACGGTAAACTTCGTGTTAGCTCTAGAATCAATTACATTAAATCTATTACTAATAATGTCCTTCCAGGTTGGGAGAATTATGATAATCCTTTAAGAGGTGTTTATAGAATACCAAGAAGTGTTAGAACTCAAGATGCATCTGACTTTGAATTCACAGATGCCTCTGGGAATATCAAACAAAACTATTGGAAGCCACTTGATAATGGAAATGGTAACCCTTACTGGGTAATTAACAGAAATAACAACGAACTTGTTGGAGACAGAATAGTTGCTTTTGCCTCTGCAACTTATGATTTTACTGATGAGATAAGTTTATTAGTACGTTCGGCCATCGACAACTCAACCTCGAACAGAGAAAGTAGATGGTGGAATGATTCCTATATAATTGCTCAAAATGGTAACTACCGAATAAATAACGGTTCAGGTTTGGAGTGGAATAATGACTTTTTGCTAAGTTATGACACCACTTTTGGAGACCTTGATCTTAAAGCTAGCGTTGGAGGAAATAATCGTGTTGTAAAATTTGAATCATCAAGCATAAATGCAGGAGGTTTAAATGCCCCTAATATTTTTTCTATCGCCAATGCTCAGCAATTATCTGCAAGCCAAAGTCTATCAGAAAAAGAAGTAAATTCATTATATGCGTTTGCCAATCTTGGATTTAAAAATTATGCCTTCTTGGATTTGACGTATAGATCAGATGTCAGTTCTACACTACCTGTAGACACTAATCAATATGATTATATTTCTGCTGGTTTGAGTGCCATTTTATCTGATATGATTGATTTGCCTTCTGCTTTCGATTATTTCAAAATTCGTGCATCATATGCTGAAGTAGGAAACGATACAAGTCCATACCAATTATCAAGAGCAGCAAATCTTCAAAATGGAGGGTTTATTCAATTATCTACTTCAGCACCTGCAAGTGATTTAAGGCCTGAAAAAACAACATCATTAGAATTTGGTTTTGATACAACTCTATTTAATCGAGTTAATATTGATTTTACTTACTACAAGTCAAACAGTTTTGATCAATTGTTCAGACAAAACGTGCCTCAAGGTTCAGGTATTGCAACTAAATTTATTAATGGTGCAGATATCGAAAACACTGGTATAGAGGCTGCCATTAACGTTGGTATTTTTACTAAGGGAGATTTCCAATGGGATGTTAACTTCAACTATGCAGCTAATAGAAGTATTGTACTAAAACTCGCAGAAGGTTTAGACCAATTAAATTATGGAGGTAGTTTTATGCGTGATTTCAGGCTTGACGTTGGAGAACCTTTTGGAAGTATGTACTCAAGAGGGTTTGTGAGAGATGCCCAAGGAAGGGTGGTAATGAATGATAACGGTACTCCTGCTGTAACACCAGGGAAGACAGTTAATGTAGGAAACTTTAACCCAGACTGGTTAGGTGGTCTTACAAACAATTTCACTTACAAAAACCTTAACTTACGTCTACAAATTGACATACGTCAAGGTGGTGATGTTATTTCATTCACTCGATCAGTTGCATCTTCTGACGGTGTTTTAGGTATTACTGGTCTCGGTAGAGAAGGAGGTATCCGATTTGGAACCGATGTATATACTGATGAAACTCCAGCATCAACGGCAAACTCTGTTGATCCTGAAACATTTTGGACAAGTATTGGGGGAAGAAACGCTCCAGTGGGCGAGGCTTTCACATACGATGCATCAAATATTAGAATACGTGAGTTAACATTAGGTTACAGTTTTGATCAAAATATGTTGGCTTCATCGCCATTTAAAACAGTAAAACTGTCATTGGTTGGAAGAAATTTAGGTTTTCTTGTTAATGAATCGGGTGTAGATCCAGAAGCAATCTTTGGAGTAAGTGCACAAAATGATGGATATGAAGCATTTTCTCTTCCAAATACAAGAAGTGTTGGGCTTAACTTAAAGTTAGGTTTCTAGATCTTAAATTATAGAGCAATAATAAAGTAAAAAGTTTAATAATTAAATAAATATAAATGATGAAAATTTTTAAAAATTTTAGGGGAATGTTTATTGGAATTTCAATTTTTTCTCTAGCAGTAATAGCGGTTTCATGTGATGATGACTTCGAAGAAATTAACACTAACCCGCTTCAATTAAGTACAGATAAACTTGCTGGTAGTGATGTTTTGCTTGGACAAGCGTTTGCACAAGCAACATTTACATCCAACATGGGACTGCACTGGAGATTTCAAATCTCTCAAAGCTTATTTTCAGATCTTTGGTCTGGCTACTATGCAACAACCTATGTAGGTTTCGATTCTGACCGATTTACTCAGGTTGGAGGTTGGGCTGACCTAGCATGGGGATCCTTTTATGGAATTGCTGCGCCGCAAATTAAGTTGGTAGAAGATATAGCAACTGAAAATGGTAATTCAGTTGGAGCTTCTATGGCCAAAATAGTTAAAGTAAACGGTTATAGTAGAATGACAGATTATTGGGGACCAGTACCTTATTCACAATTTGGAAATGAAGAATTAAAAGTTGATTTTGATTCTCAGGAATCAATGTATACAAGCTTTTTCTCAGAACTTGATGCTGCTAGTTCTGCATTATCAGCTGGTGGTAGTTCTTTTGGAGGATCAGATTTAATTTATGGAGGAGATGCTTCAAAATGGAAAAAATTAGCTGAAAGCTTAAGATTACGACTTGCTATGCGAATTAGGTTTGCTAATCCCTCATTGTCTAAATCTGAGGCTGAAAAAGCTTTTAATTCTGGAGCGTTAATAACCAGTAATGCTGACAATGCGTATATCGCTGTTAGTAATGATAATAGGAATCCGCTTGAGACAATTACAGATTGGGGTGAATTTAGAATGAGTGCCACAATGGAGGGAATTCTAAAAGGCTTCAATGACCCAAGAATGGCTTCCTACTTTGACCCTGCAGCAGAGGGTGATCAAGATGGAGACGGTATTCCTTACGAAGGTCTTCAAAATGGACAAACAAAAGTAGCATTGGGAGTAAGTCAGAATCCTATAACTTCAGATGTCAATATATTCTATAGAGATGCCGCTGCGGGTGGGTCAAATCCACCTATAGAGCTTATGCAAGCAGCAGAAGTACATTTGCTATTAGCTGAAGCTGCTTTAGCGGGCTACAATGTTGGTGGAAGTGCTCAACAATACTATGAATCAGGTATAACGATGTCTATGCAGGAAAGAACTTCTGCATCAGCTGGTGATATAGCAGGTTATATTTCAAGTAATAATACTCCTGTTAGCTATGATGGTGGAACAACACCCGCTTCAACAGATATTCCTGTAGCCTTTGAAAGTTCAAATACGGAAAGGGCGCTAGAGCAAATTATTACACAAAAATGGATTGCTTTATTCCCAAACGGCTGGGAAGCCTGGGCTGAGGCAAGAAGAACCGGTTACCCAAAACAACTTCCAAGAGTACAATCTGACAATTCAGATGTGCCTGTTGATGAAATTCCTTCTAGAATGACTTATGTTAATAGTGAATTTACAACCAACAGTGAAGCTGTAAATGCCGCTGTATCTTCACCAGAAATTGGAGGTCAAGATAAAAATAACACCAAACTTTGGTGGGATAAAAAATAACTTTTGTTTTTTCAACAAAAAAAGAGGGCTTAATGCCCTCTTTTTTTATTTTTATGATATAACAATTTATAATATAAAGAGTCAATATGAATGTAAGTATTCGCCATACATTAAAACAAAAGAAACCGTTTCTTTTAGTACTTACTGTAGTATTTTTCTTGGGATGTAACAGTTCAAACGATAAATTATTTACTAAGCTCTCATCCTTCAAAACCGGGATAAAATTCAAGAATATTCTAAAAGAAACTGATGAATTTAATGTTTTGACCTATGGTTATTTATATAATGGTGGTGGAATAGCATTAGGAGATGTCAATAAAGATGGATTAGAGGATATTTATTTTACTGGTAATATGGTAGCTAGCAGATTATACATCAATCAAGGTAATTTGGAATTTAAAGAAGTTGCCAAAGAAGCCGGTGTTGATGCTCCTGGTTTATGGAATACAGGTACAACAATGGTTGATGTTAACGGAGATGGTTGGTTGGATATTTTTGTTTGTCGCTCCGCAGCTAAAAATTCCATTTATAGAAAAAATTTAGTTTTTATAAATAATGGGGACATGACTTTTACAGAGAGTGCTGGATTACTTGGAATTAATGATACTGGATATACTACACAGGCTTTATTTTTTGATTACGATAGGGATAATGATCTTGATTTGTATGTTTTAAACCATTCTGTTCAAGAATATGCGGGATTTAGTAGGGTAATTGAGTCATATAAAAATAAATCAAATCAAGACTATGGAGATCGATTTTATGAAAATGTTGAAGGCTTATTTCTCGACAAAACATTAAACACGGGAATAAAAACAAATGTTTTAGGGTTTGGATTAGGAATCGCCATGGGCGATTTTAATAATGATGCTTGGCCAGACCTTTACATTTCGAATGATTACAACGAACAAGACTACCTTTATATAAATAACCAAGATGGAACCTTCTCCGACCAACTGGAAAAGTACATCACTCATACCTCACTATTTTCCATGGGATCAGACGTAGCGGATATTAACAATGACGGGTATGCGGATATTTTAACGCTAGATATGCTTCCTGAGAAAAATGAGAGACAAAAGATGGTCTTTGGACCGGATAATTACGACAAATACCAAAGGCTCGTTAAATCTGGTTTTTACAACCAAACCTCGAGAAACATGTTACATCTGAATCAAGAAGGAGCCTTTTTTACAGAGATCGGTCAGTTGGCAGGGGTGTCCAATACAGATTGGAGCTGGTCTTCCCTTTTTGCAGATTTTGATAAGGATGGTTTTAAAGACCTCTTCGTTACCAATGGTTATAAACGCGATTATACGAATATGGATTTCGTTAGCTATGCCGTACAACAAAAAATTAATGAAACTCAAAACAACAAAGAAATCGCTGTAGTCGATTTAATTGAAAAAATGCCTGCTACAGAAGAGATCAATTATATGTATAAAAACCTAGACGGTATTCACTTTGAGAAAATGAATAACTCCTGGGGTTTGGAGCAGAAAACATTTTCTAATGGGGCAGTATATGCAGATTTAGACAACGATGGTGATTTAGATATTGTAATCAACAACATTGATAATCCGGCCTCTGTTTACAGAAATAATTCTGTCCCCAATTCAGGAAAATCCATGCAGATCACATTAAATGACGCTCAGTCCCAAAATAAAGAGGCAATAGGTGCCAGTGTAACCTTGTACAGCGATTCTCTTTTGGTACAGCAAGTAAACCAACCTGTTAGAGGCTATCAATCTTCGGTAAGCAGAAAACTGTTTTTTGGATTAGGAAATCGTGAAAAAATAGACTCCATAAAAATCATTTGGCCGGACGGTCAAAAACAAATGGAATATGCTCCAGAACTTGACCCTTTCCTATCCATCACAAAAAAAATTACATCAGAAAAGAAATCGGAAAAAGAAAAAACTCATCCTCTTTTTAATCCTACAAAACTAAAAACCTCTCAGCAAGTTGTTCATCAAGAGAATGATTATGTCGATTTTAAAGAGCAACGGTTATTACCCCATTTCCTTTCTACACAGGGACCTAGAATTGCAGTTGGAGACGTAAATAAAGACGGTCTAGAGGACTTCTATCTTGGAGGAGCCAAAGGTACAGTCGGATCCTTGTGGATCCAAAACGCTTCGGGAATATTTACTAAATCAGCACAAACGGTATTTGAGCAAGACAAGGTCAAGGAAGAGGTAGCAGCCCTGTTCTTTGATTGTGATAATGATGGAGATCAAGATTTGTATGTTGTAAGTGGCGGTACGGAAAATAAAACAGAAGATTATCAAGACCGACTGTACCTAAATGACCAGGGTCGGTTTATACGATCTGATGGACTTCCAAACTATTTGCAAAGTGGGTCTTGTGTTAGCGCTTCTGATTTTGATATGGACGGAGACCTAGACCTTTTTGTGGGTACCCGACAAACCCCTGGTAGGTATCCTGAAATCGCTCCTAGTCAGTTGCTCCTTAACAATGGTTCGGGAAAATTTAGTTTAGCTAATGAAAAACTTCCAAATCAAAATTATTTAGGTAACATCACAGATGCTCTTTGGGAAGACCTGAACGGAGATGACCAAAAGGATTTAATTGTTGTCGGAGAATGGATGCCCATCACCGTCTTATATCAAAAGGATGGGACGTTTATTGCCTCACAAAACGAAACCCTACAAAATTCTTCAGGTCTTTGGAATAGAATCGTAAGCGGCGATTTTAATCAGGACGGTACTCTCGATTTTGCTATCGGAAATTATGGAATGAATTCTCAACTCAAAGCTCCTCTTACACTGTATTTTGACGATTTTGACAACAACGGTGCTGTAGATCCTATTTTGTGTATTATGGAATCGGGAAAAGAGTATCCTTTTTTATCTAAAGATGATATTCAAAGTCAACTGGTAAGTTTGAAATCCAAATATGTTTCTTACGCCTCCTATGCGGATCAAACCATTGAAGAGGTTTTTGACCAAGAGACCTTACAGAAAGCAACTAAACTAGAAACTAAAACTTTAAAGACTAGCATCTTATTAAACCTCTCCGACGATAACTTTGAGATTAACCCCCTACCCGAACTCGCACAAATCGCTCCTGTGTTTGGTATGCGTACTGCTGATTTTGACCAAGACGGCATTTTGGACTTGATAACAGGTGGAAATTTGTATGGAACTCGTGTAAAATTAGGGCGCTTTGATGCCTCCAAAGGTGAGTTTTTTAAAGGAAATGGGGACGGTAGCTTCCTATCAATTCCGTATTCGAAAAGCGGTTTGAATAGCCCAGGGGAAACCCGAGATATTGTGCCCATCACCATTGAAGGAAAACCGCATTTGCTTTTTGCAAAAAACAATGCGCCTGTGGAAGTGTATGAATTGGAATAAATCCTTGGTAACTTGGTTTTTTTTGGATACTAAAGCGTCAAGGAAGCAGCTGTTTGATGCAACTTTATCAGGGCCCTAGGCACATGAAAACACCCTTTCCATTTTCCCCCTTTTAAGGGGATTAAAACACGTCCCTCTCGATTCAAATAGCCGTACCACTCTCCTTTGTTCTTTGGGTCTCTAAAGTGATTCCAAGTGTATTTATGAATTTTTTCAAACCATTCAAAACAGGATTGGTTTTGGGTTAATTCATAGGCCTTAAAAAAACAAATCATCGCTTCCAAGTGTACCCACCACAATTTTTGATCCCATTCCAGTTGTTGTGGTGGGTGTCCCTCCACATCCAGGAAATAGAATATTCCCTCAAACTCCCGATCCCAGCCTTTCTCAACTAAAGAGAGTGCACAGCTAACACTTTTCTCAATCCAATCTGGACGATTGTATTGCTGGCCAAGCTCCATGATAAACCACATCGCTTCAAGTCCATGACCCGGGTTGAAGAGGCGTCCCTCAAAGGTATTTGAAAATTGTCCCTCTAAGGTGACGTTTTCCAAAATGACCCCACGCTCAGCGTCCCAAAAATGATCAAAAATTTCATTTACACAGGAAGTGGCTTTTTCCTTTTTTGTTTTCTCCAGCAAAAGACTTCCCATTTCATTGTACAGATTACATAAAATCATGGGAAGGGCAAAGTTTTTCAGGGAACGGGTTCCCTTCACACTTTTATTCCATTTTCCTTTTGGATTTTCCTCTCTTTTATTAATATTCTCTAGGGTCTTAAGGCAAGACTCTTTATAGCGGTCTTCATTGGTGATTTTATACAGTTTTGCCATACTCAAACACGCAAAAGTGTAGGAAAAAACATTGTAGGGTGCAATTAGTGGATCTCCTTGTTGATTCAAAGAAAAATACCAATTGAATACACCGTCATGCCCATGTTTCAGAATAAATTCTGCACCAGCTTCAGCGATTGCTAACCACTTTTTGTTTGGCTCCAGCTCGTCATAGAGTGTGGCAAACATCCAAATTTGTCTGCTTTGAAGCCACATGAATTTATCGGTATCAAACACGGTATTTTGGTCATCTATACAACTGAAAAAACCTCCGTATTTTGTGTCAATACTGTTGTGCTCCCAAAAGGGGATTACTTCTTGGAGTAATTCATTTTGATATAATTCTACGTATTTCATTCAGCTTAAGAATTTTTATATTCTAAGTAGCGGTGATACAGGTGCCTTGCTTGAGGGTAAGCCGATTGTGGGCTCATAAAATGTGAAAATTCAAAGGTAAGAGCTTCTTGGATGCCTGCTTGGGCTGCTGCTGCTAGTTTAAAGCGCATTTTGTCCCATTTGATGGGGAGGAACTTAATCGGCATATCACGATCAAAAGATTCGGTATTGATCCACGAGTGTAGCCCTTTTTGATCTGCCAGTTGTTTATTAACCTGAATAAATTCCGAGAGCTCCTCAAAAGCTACATGTCCATCTTGAAAAGCAACAAGATCCACCGCATTTTGAATACCAGAAAAAATTTCTTCCCAATCTTTAAAATGCTGGTCTAAACTTATAGAAGTTGTTTTTTCTGTTTGCTGGGTGTATTGTGAAATGTTCTTCACCCCGTCGATATAGGGTGAGATCAACACCTGTCTTCCCCCCGAAACCTTTTTGCAATAGTCTCCCAGTTCCACGTACAAGTCGATGATGGCTCCTGCATTTCGGTTGCATTCCTGGGATAAATACCACCCTTTAAAAGCACTTGAATGGCCGTACAGCTCCCAGACCTCTTCAATGACTTTTTTGTTTAATCGAATTTCTTCGGTGTAGTTTCCTGAAGTCCAATAGCGTCCCGAATCATAAAGACCAAAATAAAATTCCATTTGGTTTTTTTCACACAATTCCAAAAACAGAGAAACCAAATCCAAATAGGGAGTAAAAGCTTTTTCTTGTTTAACCAATACCTCAGAGGGATAGGTCAACCAATTTTTATACCCACAGCGAATCAACACCACCCGATGGATTCCCATTTGTTTCATATACGTAAAATCCTGAGACCATTCCTTCTTTCCCCAATTCTGATGGGGAATATCGTGACTGATTTCATCCAAAAAAGTACCGGTTATTTTAATTTTGTTCATAGTGCTCTTTCTTTAATGGGTCGTACCAATATTTTTTTAAAATTAGTGTACAGATAAAAAATACGAGAAGACTGATCACGAGGCCTTCCCATTTTTTAATTAAAAGATAAACAGGCCAGACCACCAATGTCATTTGCCAAATGATTCCTACAATAACATTGAAAGAATCCCTTGAAAAGGACTGATTGGGTTCAAAAGAAGCATCTTGTTTTTGCACTTCTTTGAGAACAGGTTTCCAGAAGCCCCAAGGTTTTACGCTTTTATAAAACGATTTTAACGTCTCCATATCGTCTGGGGGTGTACACAACGAGCCCAATAAACAGCCCAACAGAGAAAAGGCTAAAATGGCGGGGAATAAATAAATATCAATCCAATCGCTTAAAAAAACTAACTTCAGTGTTGATACCAAAAGACCAGCAAGCATTCCCCAAAAATACCCGTGTCCGTTAAAGCGCCACCAAATCCATTTCAATACATTCGCAGCTGTGTACCCTCCGTAGAGTGAAGCTGTAATCCATAGTGTAATCGTATTGAGCGAAGTGGCAAAAAACCCAAAAAGCATTCCTAAACCTACAATCACAACAGCTGCCAAGTACCCGTAGCGTACATACGTCTTTTCGTCTTTATTGGGAATGAGATTTTTTTTCAAAAGATCGTTGGCAATGTAGGCTGGTGCGGCATTGACCACTGCGGCAAAGGTCCCCATAAAGGCAGCCAGAAGCCCTGCTAAAATCAATCCTTTTAAGCCTGTGGGGACCAACTGTGAGATGGTCTCCGGTAACAAAATTTCAAAATCGATGTCTGTCATTTGTTGGAGGTCTGGGGTCAAATAGACCAAAGCCAATACCGCAAAGGCTGCAATCATCAAATACCTAGGCGCATACAACACCAATATGGTAAACCCACTCATTTTGGCCGCTTCAAATGGTGATTTTGTAGAGAGGATGCGTTGCATATCATAACCGGGAACGGGTCCCGCTAGACTGGAAAAAACCCCCTTAAATAACATCATCATAAACAGTACCCCTATAAACTCAAAGCCATCTGTAGCAATCTTGTCATTTAAAGCAGGTAAGGTGTCCGACCAATCTAGGTTCATCTCCCAACCAAAGAACAATTGGTCCCAACCCTGGGGTACAACCTCGCTAATTGTTGCACTAGAAACCGAAAAGAAAACAATAACCGCAATGGCAATACTGGAAAGGGTCATGATAAAATACTGGAAAACTTCGGTAGCCACCACACTAAAAATACCTCCTTTTAAGGTGTACAGCGTGGTCAAACTGATAATCAAAAATGCATAACTATTTTTGGAAGGAATGGTAAACGAACCCATTTGTAGGGTAAGATCAAAAGGCAAAATAGCTTCGCAAAACTTTCCAATACCTTCAAAGAAATACGCAATAAAACCAATCGCGCTAATGACCGCAAAAAGAATAATGATGTTTTTGGAATACACACCTCCTTTACCACTAAAACGCGTCAGCACCCAAGAAGCTCCTGTCATCACATTGGATCGGCGGATCCAAAGGGCCAAAAAGACCATGATAAATACTTGATTCCACACAGGCCACAACCAGGGAATCCACGCACTCTTTAAACCGTAAACAAAAAGCAGCGTTACGGACCACATTACTCCAGAAATATCAAACATTCCCGAAGCATTGGACAGCCCCAGGAAGTACCATTTGATTTGATTTCCCCCCAAAAAATAGTGATTCAAACTCTTGTCAGCCTTTCGAGAAAGAAAAATACCAATCAAGACTACCAAAACGAGGTAGCCTAAGATAATGATATAATCTAACGGATTTAAACTCATGGATTTGGATTGGATTCAGAAAACCGACCGTACAAATCGACCTCACGTGAAAAAGGATCCCATAATGCATCAATCAAAACAGCAAACTGCCCCCTTGTCATTAATGCATTGGGTTCAAAAGAGGTAAAGCCAAAATGCTCTTTGATTTTGTTGATGCTACTAAGCCATTCTGGTGTACGAGGTGTAGTTAATGCTTGTTCCATCCAGTTTATCACTTCAGAAACTGTGGGATTTTGAGGAAATTTAGGAGCAAAAAATTCATCCCATCCCTCTAAAAAAACTTCGTTAGGGTTTAGAGGTAAGTCCGTATAGAGCCACGTTTGATTCTCCCACCCCACGTTCTTGCCCGTACCTCTCAAAATACCTGTAGCCCCTATTTTTTGATAAACCTTAAAATGCGGATGTGCTTTGGGTACATCAAGATAAGGGAAAAGGTATCCTCCTTGAGATAACAATTCGTTTTGAACGGCTCGAACTGAAACCGCTCTTGGAGGAATTTGATTAAGTCGAGCCAATGCCGCAGTAATTCCTGCTGCTTGACCCAGTTGTAGGACTACTGGTTGTAATCGAGTTGTGCCATTTACAAGGTTTGATACTGAAATAGATTTTTCTGTGACCAAAAAATGATCTGTCTCTTTTGGAATTAAACACCCTAAAGGAACATTGTATGAGGGTACTGGATAAAAGTGAAGTTCAGGCAATTCTTGGGCTTGGGGGTGGGCCTCATGATGATGGTCAACGGGATAGTCCCCTACTGCAATTCCTGTTTTATACAAGGGATGTTCTTGTTCATAGGGTTTTGACAAATGATTTATGGTCAGACTGGTAACTCCGTGAATTCTTCGTGACTCTCTATGATAGGGAATAAAAGGAAAGCCGTCTGGATTAGGAAATTCTGTTTTGGAGATTCCTAGGTGGGTAAAGCCAAGCTCAGTTTGGAGATAATACAGAAACTGTTTTGATTTTAGTTTAGCCTGCTCATAAAGTACTTGACGTTCCTCGAAGCCTAGCTCGATTGCATTGGCATAAAAGTCATTTCCATTGATGGGCCAATTGATCATGTATTTATTGTTGGGAAGTTTCCCATAGGTGATCATTTGTTCCTTAGACCACAAAACACGCTTCATTTCCTTTTTGCATTTTACATTGGCCGTAGCACAATAAAAATCAGAAGGATCGTATCCAGTTGGTTTTTCTAAAGTCACTGGTTGGTCAAATTCCTCTAAAATAAGGACGTAGGTAAGGTCTTGAATGATCTGGTTTTCGTGTTCTGGGGCAATTACTTCCCCAAAGCGATCACGTGTATCCATCCCTATTTCATAGGGAATCCCTACCGCTTTTACGACGTCTCCCAATTCAGTAGCGTCAATAAGTTGGTTAGCTAGAATTTGAATTTGTTGATCTCCTTTGAATGCTGTAACCAACCATCCTTCAGCTTGCTTTTTGACGGTTTTCCAATGGATATCCATCCAAAGGTTTAATTTGGGTTCATTTTGTGCTGTGTTTAAGAGGATTTCAGCTCCCACAGCTGGTTCAAACATGTTATTACTCACCCACCCCGTTTTAAGCGCTTCAGGGTTTCCATAACGCCCTACCAAGCTATCTCTAAACTCTCCCCAAAACCCTGAAAGTAGTTTAGTGTTTCCGTCTACCGCACTTACCCCAGCTGCAGTGAGCATGCCGCCCAGCCAAGGGGTATCATTTAGCAAGAGCGTTGCTACCCCCATACGTGCACTACTGATAGCAGCTGCTGTTCCTGCAGTTCCTCCTCCAACAACTAATACATCGGTTTTATAGACCTTAGAAGTAGTACAACTCAGGAAAAAAGCAACTATGAATACAACTTTTACTACTAATAAAAGTAGCAATCGAAGATTTAGCTTTATATTATACCTCATTTGTCAGGGTTAAAGTGATAATTTTTGTGCCATTTAATATGCCCAAATAGTTTTGATATAAGTTTTAGAAACATTACTAAATTTACATAATTTTTATAAAAGCAAATGAGTTTGAGCTATAAGGCATTTTTTTTCTTTCGTTGACCCTAGCTTTCTTCTGCGCTTGCAGTCTTGATGCTGAAATTGTAGAAGAACAAAATATAATTGACATCTTTGAGGAAAGAAAAAACAATGCTCTTTCTTTTTTGGCATTAGGAGATAGCTATTCAGTTGGAGAAGGACTGGAGGAGGGTGAACAAAATTGGCCTGATCGATTATTTGATTCTATCAAGAAAAATGACGATACGATTAAAATCATTGCAGAAACAGGCTTTTCTACGAATGAATTAATTCAAGCTATTGACAATGCAGGACTAGAAAAGCGATATAACCTAATCTCTATTCAAATTGGTGTAAATGATCAATTTAGAGGAAATAGTATAGAATTGTTTAAACAAGATTTTCAAAAATTGGTACAAAAAATCAAAGAAAATGAGTTCACTAAATGGGCCTCGGTCTTTGTCGTATCAATACCAGATTGGGGTGCTACGCCTTTCGGCTCTAGCTGGGATCGAATACGAGTTACTAACGAAATCGATGCTTTCAACAGAGTTATAAAGGGAGTTTGTAACACCAATAATATTCTTTATATAGATATTACTCAACTTTCAAGAAGAGATCCAAATAATTAGATTTTTGTAACAGGAGATGGTCTTCATCCTAGTTCGCTTATGTACGGATTATGGCTAAATAAAATCACCCCTTTAGTTAAAGAAATATTGAATTAAAAAAGCCTGTTCGATTGAACAGGCTTTTTATTAAGCACTTTAGTTATGAAACTAAAATTATTTAGCCCACCATAATTTGGTTCCTTGAACATCTGGACCTTGAACAGACAAAGCAGATTCAAGATTCTCACCGTTACTGTTATAAGCTCCTCCTCCATATCTCATTCTCTGAGGATAAGCTCCATTTAAAGTAGTTCCTAAAGCATAAAGATCCCGATCTGATACGCCTTCATGTAACTCAGAAGGGTATCCAGAATCTCTGACAATAGCCCATCCTTCGTAACCGTTTGTAAAATTAGCCAACCATCTCTGAGTCGCAATTTTTTCTAATTGCTCCTCTGAAGACCCTGATAAGGTTCCCATAGCAGTAGATAAATATGCATCTATTTCAGCATCATTAACTTCCCAAAGCTTCATCGCATGACGAATACCTAGTTGGTAATGTGACTCTGCATCTCCAGAAGCAAGACCCTTTACTATAGCTTCGGCCACCATCAGGTGAGAATCTCCAGCAGACATTACAATCCATGGAGATATGGGCTTACCCGAATTTTTCGGATTCACTACAATGTCAGCTGGCTTGGAGAAAAAATCAGTATGCAAATAAGGCTTTGGCCTTGCATTAGTTCTTGTTGGAAAACCAACATAGTTTGTATTCTCAGGCATAGTGATTGTGACATCATCAGCCGTTTCAGTCATAGTATATTCGGCTCCAGATTTGTCAAAGTGATCTTTTAAAAAGGCAATATGCTTGTCAATTAAAGCCACATTCTCTCCTTCTGTAGGCTTATTAATAGTTATGGATCCTCCTTTACTGGGAACCGCATATTTAAAAAGTCTTGGATCGTTATTGTCTCTTAAAATGTCAACCATCGTAGCTGCTAGATTCCAATGACCTCCACCGTAAAATGCGTGCCAGATATCACCATAAACTGCACTTGCCCAGGTGCTTATTTCAAGATCGCGCTGTATAAGAGCGTCTGTGTCGGCAAGTACTCCCGAAGAGATTGCATCAGATGCAGTTTTAGCTGAAAAGTCCTCACCGACAGCACCACTGGCCCGAAGTACCATTCTTAGCTTTAAACTGTTTGCAAGACTCTTCCATTTTTGCATGTCTCCATTAAAAAACAGATCATTATCAGTTAACACTTCTGGTCCAGTACCCGTGGTACTGTTGGTCCCAATTATACTAATAGCTTCATCCAATCCTGAAATAGTTCCAGTATAAATTTCTTTATGAGTATCATACTTGGGATTCGTGATGTCTGGATCTGATGATTCTGAAAACGGAACCATACCAAAAGTATCTGAATACAACTGATAATAAAGACCTTTCATGATTAAACTAATTGCATAATATTGATCATTTTCTAGTGTCCCACCTTCCTTAACAAAATTGGTGAATGCGGTCAATTGACTATTATAACCAGCCATGTAATCATAGACTGCGCCTGTATACCCAGCACTGTAGTCATATCCTAAGGCATCACTCCACCAATTGGCACTAAAGCCAAAAGCAGTGTGTCCGGCATACCTATCAACATGTATAACAGGTCCTCTCCAATAAGGGTAACGGTTTGGAGCAAATAGACCTGTTTGAAGATTAGTCACAAAAAATTTAGCACTCACATCACTTGCTGAGAGCGCATTAGGCTGTTCGTTTATCTCATTGAAATCGTCTGTACACGCTATCAAAAAGAGAACAAAAAAACCTGACAAAATTAAATTTACTTTTTTCATTTTTTTAAAATTTAAAAATTCAGAATTTAATTCAGTAGACGTGCTTTGGCTTTTTGACATTCTCCCGTCAGGATAAAAGTGATGCCCAGGCTTTTCTACTGAACTTCTTTTTATATCAGTGATATCAGAACCAAGTCTAACAAATGCACTTAGCCAGTCATTGAATTCATAATTGATTTTTGTAAAACCTAAAAAACGCCCTCTTCTTTCATCGTTTCGATCATGCATTAACATCCAATATGGATTTCCCGTTGTGGCTCCTCTTTTATCATAAGAAATTACGCCAAATTCTGCAGGGGTAGATGGATTTTCCATGTTATAAACCATCAAATCATTCACATCAACATTTCTTGGCATGGTATACACATAGGCCAAAACTCCTTCACCACCCAAACTTGCTCTGTTGTTGACATTTTGAGAGAAATAGGTTGCCTTTGAATCTATGGAAAGTTTATCAGACAATTGAGAAGTTCCTCTAAGATTAAAGTTGTGACTATCTAAATTTGAATTAGGCAATATAGACTCTGTTGAATTATTTGTGTATGAAAAACGCACAGAACTTGTTTCAGAACCTTTGTCTAAAGAAATTGAGGTAATCGCCCTCGTAGCAGATCTAAAAAAATCACTAACGTTATTGGGCTGAGCTGTATAAGATTTTTGTTGACCAGTATAGTAAAGTTGTGAAGACCCGTCTAATCTTTGCCCCCAAGATCCTATACTCCAATCATTCACTATATCCGTTCCTGCTGCACCCAAAGTTCCTTGACCATATTGATTTTGGTATTCAGGTAAAAACATCGGATCGTCAAAAGTGATGTTGGTATTTAATGTAACACCTAATCGATCAGACTTACTTCCTTTTTTCGTAGTGATCAAAATTACACCATTACCTGCACGTGAACCATACAAGGCTGCTGCATTGGGTCCCTTAAGTACAGAAATAGATTCTACATCATTCGTGTTAATATCTGTAATACCCCCACCTGATACCTGGCTGTTATATACACTTCCTCCAGAATCGACTCCATCTGCATTGATTGGCACACCATCAACAACAATTAAAGCTTGGGTATTTCCGCCAATGGAATTATTTCCACGAATTGTAATTCGGGACCCGGATCCAATACTTCCTGACTGGGTTATATTTAAACCTGCTATCTTTCCCGTAAGAGAACTCGCGATATTGTGATCTTTCACAGTGTTGATATTGTCGCCACTAATTTCGCTGACTGAGTATCCTAATGATTTTTTCTCTCTAGAAAGCCCCAACGCAGTAACCACAACCTCATCTAAAAATGAGTCTGGTTGTAAACTTACATTATAATCTGCACCCTCACCGACAATAATGCTCAGAGTTTGATAGCCTACAAAGCTAATTGAAATTGATTGTCCATCGGAAGCGGAAATACTGTAATTCCCATCAAAATCCGTTGTAGTTCCATCATTAGTTTGATCTACTACTACAGTAGCTCCGGGTAGCGGAACTCCTGCTTCATCTGTTACTAGTCCACTAATGGTTTGTTGAGCAAAAGTAAATCCACTCACCAATAGCAACAAAACCAGCAACAAATTTTTGTTTTTGTTAAAATTCATATTATATAGTTAATAGTTTAATTCAGATTAATTCAACATAATTTTTTGATTTCTTAACTTAAAAAAAAACTAAATTAAATAGTCAATGAAAACCCATGAACAGAAATCAACTTATCAAGATTACCAATAATTAGTTGCTCATTTCTAGTTTCCCATCGTTACGGATTAGATAACTCTTTTTACTAATGGGATTTTCAGTTTTCCAATAGAGTGTATCGTTACAGAGGATTTTTTCTATTCTGATTTTCTTTCCGTGAAATTGTGCCGTTTGTGTTTCACTCGTAGGCAGTCCCTTTTTGGTTCGTGCAAGAAAAGTGCGGTAGTGTCCATACATCCATTGGAGTAAGGGAGCCTCCTCTGGATAATTAATTTCATTTAAAGTCCCATTAGAAAAAAAGACATACCCCCACCACTCGGGAACATGCATGTTGATGACTCCTTGCGGGCTCCAAACCCAATTAAATTCAGGAAGATACTTCCCGTTTTTATCTTTCTTTCTCACATATTTATTATTGACCAAGTCAAACTGCCAATTGACTCTGGAAAAGTTCATCCTCCAAAATTGGTTCACGGGAATAGTTCTAGAAGCGTTACCCCTATCTAAAGCCTTCCAAGGAAGGGCAATTTCTAGGGTCCAGCCCAGATCGGTATCGGAAGGATCATTTAGGGTACCCTGATAGGAAACGGCTGATTGAAGTCCTTCTATATTCCAGGCATTGTCAACCTTGACTTTATTTCGATACGGACGTTTTAAAAAAAGATCCCAAGCTGTATTTAAGGAATTGATTTCCAACTCCATATAATTATGTGTATCGCCATCCGGATCGATAAACACTTCAAAATCATTGTTGTAAAAAATCACAGTATCGCGCTGCTTGAGGTTTCCCCAGACATGAGGCTCTTCGATTTTCGCAAGGATAAATAGAAATTCCTGATCCCATAGCATTTTCATTTGGGTTGGGTATAAAGGGGTTTTACGACCTTCAATGTCGATGTAGTCCTCAGAATACTTCGCTTGATCCCAAACCTCCTCTATTTTGCCGTCAATCACAGGAGAATCTTGGGCAAAATTGGCAACATACATTCGGGGGACCTCTAAATCTTTAATTTCCTCCCCCTCAGGAGTAGCGCAGGAGACGAGTATCCCCATTAGCAAGCTACTCAAAACAAAACGACTTTTTGTAATTTTTAAAATTTGCATTAATTAAAAAGTATTTGATCCGCCACCTCCTGACATTTTTGTGCTGTTTTTTTTTCGACCATACTGTAAAAAATCTTTTTACCACTGTTGTCTGTACTGGAATAACGCCGTTGCACTCCTTTCGACGATTGTCCGCTAAGGGAACTAAAAATCACACAAGCTGCCAAATAACTTCCCTGGGGACTAGGGTGTTTTTTGTCGTCTGTGAATTGTTCTACATCGGGATAACGTGCCGCAAAAAGTTCAAAAGCAGCACCTACTCTGAGGAGTTGATCCTCGACGCTTGCAACTTCTGTTTTCAAATTCTCTTCAATTGGATTTGTGCTATTCGGGTAGTTTTCTTTTCCATTAATCCCTGGGTACATCCAGGTGGAATACAAATACACTTTTGTTTTGGCTGGAAGCAAGGCTTTGAATTTTTTAAAATAAAAAGCCGTAGTATCGATATGGACCAAAGGATAGGTACTGTGGTCTTGAAAAATAACCCGATCAAAAGTTTCCTTTTCTAAAAGTTGTTTGGTTATCAACGCTTTGTTTCCCTGCCAATGATCTCTTAACGAAGCGCCACTGGCTGTAGTTTGCTCAACGTCCCATAAGAGCCCTCTTTCTTTAGCCATCTGCTCTACCTGACTCGGCAGATTCCAATAAAAAGTAAAGCTATTTCCAACAAACAAAATGCGCTCTGTTTCTTGTGCTTGAAGTCCCATAGTTAGAAGACAAAAAAAGAATAAGACACTTCTCATGGCTGGCTGTGGTATTCTACCGTTCCCTCCCAGTCGGGGTCAGCGGCGCCTGTCCATTTGTTAGCAAGAGAGTCGTAGGCAATAGCATGCACCCTTCCGAAGCGGGCTTTTTGATCGATCATTTTGATCGGATAGATATTGGGATTCAGTTCAGCATTTAAGGCTTTGACCTCTTTGTGATCTTCTATCCAAAGCGTGTCTTGAAAAGGATAAATACGCGGTAAAAGCAAGGCCTTTTCCAGAGGATGTTGTTGTGCTAAATAGCGATGTGCAACCTGGGTCACTGCAGTTACAATCCGACTACCACCGGCCGCTCCTAATGTCAAAAGTAATTTTCCGTCTTTCACAAACAGTGTAGGTGTTATGTGTGAATTGGATCGATCGCCGGGTTTGTATTCTCCTAAATAGCCCCCAAGACTCACAGCGTATAGGAATCCTAGGTCTTTAGTAGCTACTTTTGATCCCATGTTGGGCCCTATCGTTTGAGTTAAACTAACGGCATTGCCTTGATCATCCGCTACAGTCAGATGAGTGGTATGCCCCATTGCTGCCGTCCAAGACTCTGGAAGTGTATGTAATGCTTCAGCAACAAGTTCCAATTGCTCTGTTTCGATTTGATCTGCCCAAGTTTTGGCGTGTTGTAGATCTAAAATTTTAGTCAGAGTATCACGATTTTTTTGGTGTTTTCTGTAGGTATAGGCCAATGCGGTAGCACGATCAAATTGCTTCGCCCAAGCTTCTTCCGTTTCAGGTTGGGGCAACTGATCCAGTATCTGGAGAATTTGAATAGTAATGGCTCCATATGAAGGCAAATTCAACGCATATATATCTGTTCCCTGGAAACTCCCTTCCAACACCTCTGCATGTAAAGCTTTGTAATTTTTTAAATCTTCTAGGGTCAATATCCCCCCATTGGCTTGGATGTCCTCCACCATCTTTTGTGCGACTTCTCCTTCGTAAAAACCAGCTTTTCCTTTGGCTGCAATTTCTTTTAAAGTGTTTGCCAAGGTTTTTTGAACGACGAGCTCACCGGCTTGAAACGCCTGCCCATCTGCATTGAGAAAATGAGTTTTGGTACCTTCAAATTGTTCAAAAACAGCTTTTGCACTTTGTTGTCTTTTTGCTTCCATAGGCAAAATTCGGAAGCCTTCTTCGGCATAGCGAATGGCAGGGGCCATAACCGTTTGTAAAGGCAAGCTCCCATGGTTTTCGTGAAGTTGTAACAAACCTGCTACAACGCCTGGAATTCCTATGGTTTCGTAACCATAGGCATACTTTTCTTCCCGAGGCTTGTAGTTCATCGGTACTTGAGTAGAGGCATCCACACCCCCTACTTTCCCCGATGCTTCGTGATAAAGCGCTTGCAAACGCCCGCCAATACCACTCATGCTGGGTTCCACTACAGCTAAGGCAAATCCCGCTGCCACAGCAGCATCAAAGGCATTTCCTTGTTGTTCAAACATTTGCTTACCTGCTAGAGAGGCTAACGGATGGGCCGCAGCAATAGCGTTATTGGAGACTGCTTTGGAGTTGGTTTTGGAACAAGCCAAGAAGAACACTAGACTTACCAAACTTATCTTAAAAAGAAATTTTATTTTCATCAATAATAATAAAAAAAGGTTTGTAACAAGTTACAAACCTTTTTTAAAAAGTTGTAGAAAAAATCTACTGGTTTACCGCTGTTTTGGTAAAAATTCCAGGATCTTCTGCAGGTGCATTTTCATTGGAATTCAATTCATTGGTCGCGTACGGCATACGCTCTGGGTAAGGAGGATTAGGTCCATTTACCAAAACAAAAGGCACCGAATAATCGCTGTCAGATTTTCTTAATCTTCGCGCATCGTTATAAGCCATATGGGTTCCAAAACCAGAAACGTAACGCTCCTGAATCACCTCTCTTAGAAAGGCTGTTTTGGCACTAACATTGTCAGAATTTTCCATTCCCCCAGCTTCAAAATCTGCAGCTGCATAGGCTTCGTATTTGTATGTATTTCCAATATGAGCATCATTTAAATGACCCCCACTATTTAGCCACGCGCGAACGTTGTTTAAGTGAGGTAATCCGTCACTTACTGATCCTGCTCTGGCTTTCGCTTCAGCTAGTATCAATTCATTTTCGAAATAAGTGACCATGTTTTGTGGTTCCGTTCCCGCAATCACTCCGTCATTGACACTCCCTCCTGAAGAATCGATTCTGTAATATCCCAAACGTGCTGTCTCATCTGTCTTGGCATTATTTCGGCTAAGGTCTGTACTGCTATCTAACATTTGAACTAAATAGCTGTCTACTCCAGCGTTTGAATTTCCTATATCACCTGCACGAGAACCTTCTAGGATAGTAAAGAATAAGTTCTTATCTCCAGAAGTATTGGCAGAAGCTTTCGGATAAAAACGCATGTCTCCATCCGCAGAACGAATTCCATTTGCTGCCGCACTAGCTGCAGCGGCATAATCCTTCTGGTGCAAACTAAAACGCGCCTTAAGGGTATAAGCTGCGGCGATCCATTTGTCTTTATCTCCATTGAAATAAATGTCTTCTGACAAACTCGAACTCGAAGCTCCTTGGAGCGTGGATATACCTTGGTCTAGCAAATTAATTGCGGCGCTGTAAACACTGAGCTGACCATCAAAAACTGGGTCTGAAATTTCAGGGTTAGCAGCTTCAGTATAAGGAATGTCACCCCAAATCGAAGCGGCAGTACCAGCGGCATGTGCTTCTACAATTTGAGCAATCCCGACCAACAGGGGGTTGGAGGCATTTGCAGCCACCTTACGCATGTTTGTCATTACTCCTACATACAATGCATTCCATTCGCTATTTGCCTCTGCTGTTGAAAGGTTAAAGCCATAGATATTGGAATACAATGAGGAAAATCCGATGAGTTGTCCAGAATACATCTGACCAATTCTATTTAAGTGTCCCAATTGCAACTGAATGTTTGCCAAAAGGGAGCCTGTAAGGAATAATCTGTCCTCGACATCTGTGGTTAAAATGTCATTGGGATTTGCATTAATATCTTCAACGATACTCTCACAAGATGAGGCAGTTAAGATTCCTACAATTAATATTGATTTAAAAATTAATTTTTTCATCTTTTAATAATTTAAAGTTACACTGAAGAAAGTTGATTTCGTCTGAGGGTTGGTAAAGTAATCCAATCCTTGCGCTTGTCCAACTCCAGTTTGATTCGTTTCAGGATCAATCCCAGGAATATTATTGAAATTCAACAAATTTCTACCCGACACAGAAACTACAATATTATTAAGTCCTGTAGTTGATCTTAAGTTCGGACTGTCAAATACATAACTCAAAGTTACTTCTCTAAGTTTTGTAAAAGTTGCGTCATAGGTTGAAAAGTTGTAGGCTTGGTTGTCACCAAATCCTCCTCCAATTCCTGTGCGGTACCAAGTTTCATCCAATAAAACTGGGCCTCCGCCAAAATCGTCAATGTTTCCTCGAACTACACTTCCTGCTGGAATCACATCTCCTGCATAGTTTACCAAATCTTGGGTAAGCGTTTCTCTATTTGCTGTCATTTCAGTAGTTCCAAAACGATTCAATACATGGAGTGTTCTAGGAGAAAATACCCCACCTTGAGAATGCTCTACCAAAGCGTTCAATCGGAATTTTTTATAATTCAAATTGAATGCAATTCCCGCTCTCCAGTCTGGGTTAGGATCCCCTAAAATAATCTCACTTGAAGTAATTTGAGGGAAACCATCTTCATCCAAATCAAAGCTTCCGTCAGGATTGGTTTTAGACCCCGTTCCAAACAAGACTCCTAAAGGTTGTCCTACAATGGCTCGGGAACTTACAGAAGCTCCTGGCGACAAGTTGATTGTTTCTGTACCAAAAAGATCAGTTACTTCATTCTCGTTTGTAGACCAGTTAATGGAAGTGTCGAAGCTAAAGTCTTCTTTCTCTACTACATTCCATCCAAAATCAAACTCGATTCCTTTGTTCACCATTTCTCCAAAGTTACCATACTGAGTGGCATATCCCGAAGAGGGAGATAAGGTGACATCAAGGAGAATACCTTCAATTTTATTGTCGTAATAAGTGAAAGAAAAGGACAGGTCATCATTTAAGAATCTGAAGTCCGCTCCGATTTCCCATTCTGTTTTGATTTCAGGTTCCAAATTCGGATTTCCAAGGTTGTTGTCCAAACGGAAACCTCCTCCAAATAAATCTACACTCAAAGGATCGCTGTATGTAGAATAACTAAAGCTTCCTTCTGCCAAGGTTTCAAAACGGTGTGCAGAAGGTTGAACCCCCACTTTACCCCATGAGGCTCTTAACTTTCCAAAAGAAAGGGCATCTGATTTTAGTAAACTTTTAGTAAAGGTCCATGCCAAATCTGTCGCTGGGTAAAAGAACGATCCATTTACCGTAGAAGAGGCTTCTAAAGCTCCTGAAACATTGATAAACAATTCATCAAACAAATCAAAGTTTAAAATCCCATAGCCCCGATTGGAACGTCTCAAGGTTTTAAAGTTTTCGAACGAGGATGCTTCCGCAGCCGTATTTAACGAGGTCGTTTGTTTAGTAGAGTTTACTAAAAATCCAGTAATATTCCCAGAAGTTCTGTTGTATTTACGATCGTTCAAACTCCATCCTGCGGTAGTGGTCAAGTTGATTTGAGAACTCAACTCAAAACTTGCTTTTGCAATCGCATCGAAGCTCAAGTTTCGGGTTCCGATAACATCTTCTTGAAGTACACCTACACTTCTACTACCTGCAGATCCAACGGGAAAAAAGTAGGTTCTACGATCGTCTCCAATGTCCGTATTGGCACGTGTTATAACTTGTAGCCAGTTGGTGGGTTTGATTGTTAATTGTGGTGTAGCTGTAAGACGGTTTACTTTGGTATCTGAAACTTGTTCAAAAACGGTCCAAAGTGGGTTGTTATACGATGGATTCACAGCTTCTCCTAGCGGTCTTCGGTAAGAGCGGTGTCTGTTAATAAAAGCTTCTCCGCTGCTCGAGTAATACGTCCCTATGTAATCCCTTTGATCAAAGTCTGGGGGAGTTCTTAAGAAACCTAACATGACCCCAGCTGTATTGGAGTTTTGCTGGATTCTATTGGAATCTGTAAAGGTATAAGCGACTTTACTAGAAAAAGTCAAGTAATCGTTTAATTTTGATTCGTAATTGAGACGCAAGTTAGTTCGGTCATAGGTTGCTTCTCTGATGATTCCGTCTTGAGTCAAATACCCTAAACTAAAGAAGTAGGTGCTGTTTTCTCCTCCTCCAGAAATGGTGAGGTCATTTTGCCAAATTACACCCGTTTGAAAAAGAGAATTAAAATTCTCCTCAAGGAATGTTTCTTTAGAGTTTTTTTGAGTAATTGGATAATATAAAGTTCCATTTGCTGCTTCAAAATAAGCTCCAGAGGTATCTACAGCATCCTGTCCTCCAGAACGCTCTGGAATATAATCTCCCCAAGATTCAGCTCGATTACTTCCAAAAACACCGCTAAGTCCTTGCCCCCAGGTGTTTTGCATGGGGATGCGTTCCGAGATTTCGTCTAAAGAATAACTCGACTTAAACGAGATTTTAGCCTCACCGCGTTGTCCTTTTTTGGTGGTAATTACAATCACCCCGTTGGCCGCTCTACTTCCCCAAAGGGCAGCAGCAGAAGCTCCTTTTAAAACTTGCAACGATTCGATGTCGCTCGGGTTAATATCGTTTAAACGTGATCCTTGACTTACACCACCAGTTCTACCTCCTGTGATACTGTTCCCTCCAGCATAACTGGTTGTGTTATCCAGCGGAACTCCATCAACAATGATTAAGGGCTGACTGCTCCCGTCAATGGTATTGGCACCTCGAATTCGAATGGTACTCCCTGCACCGGGATCCCCGTTGGATCTAGAAATTCTCACCCCAGAGGCTTTTCCACTCAGTGCATTAGCAATAGTGGGTTCTCCAGATCGAAGCACCGATTGTGTATTGACTACAGAGGAAGTTGACCCTTGTTGATCTTTTACAACAGTAAACCCTAAAGAGGTAACAATTACCTCTTCCAATTCATTACTAGGCTGTAACGAGACATTGATTGTGTCTTGATCTGCTACAGTCACATTTAGTGTCGTGTAACCGATATAGCTGATCTGAAGTACCTGACCTGCTTCGGCTTGAATTTGAAAGTTTCCGTCAAAATCTGTAGAAACTCCTGTACTGGTCCCTTCAATGATGACATTGGCTCCAGGAAGGGGTACACCACTTTCGTCTGTAACATTTCCTGTAATGCTCTGGGCGTTTGCGACCACAGCAAAAAGGATAAGGCATAAACTAATAATGGTACGTGTTTTACATCTTATTATGTTCATATAATTTTTTTTATTATTGATTTTAATAGGACCAAATTTAAGTTAAAAATTTGTTAACACTCAGTTTTTTCTTCGGTTTTTAATACTACTATTTTTGTTAATTTTATTTCAAATTATTTTAATTAAGATGAAAACTGTTCTTCCTTTCCTTGCGGCACTTTTACTCCTAAGTTGCGCACCACCAAGTGAAACTAAAAAAGCTTTAGATAAAGATCCAAATTACAATCCGGAAGCCCAATTGGAACGGCTAGGGATTGAACTTCCTGAAGTCACAGCGCCTGTAGCCAATTATGTAAAAGCTGTACAGACAGGAAACCTCTTGTTTCTTTCGGGAAGTGGGCCCAAAAAACCAGACGGGGAATACATCGTTGGAAAGGTGGGAGAAAACCTGACAATAGAAGAGGGCTACGAAGCTGCTCGAATTACGGGGATCAACCATATCGCTACCTTAAAATCCGAGTTGGGTGACTTGAGCAAGGTAAAACGCATTGTTAAAGTTTTGGGAATGGTGAATTCCACTCCTGATTTTACAGACCAACCCAAAGTCATCAATGGGTTTTCAGACTTGATGGTGGAGGTTTTTGGGGACAAAGGCAAGCACGCACGTTCTGCCGTAGGAATGGCTTCACTACCCACGGGGATCGCCGTAGAAATAGAATTGATTGTAGAAATAGAGACTCCTTAGGTTTTTCTTCCTATTAAAACTTTTTCATTTTTATTGGATCTCCATTCGTTCTATCCCTCGGCATTAAAAAGGGGCTACCTTGAAAGTTTTACTTACAATGCCCCAAAACAAAACACTGGGTAACTCTTTCTTTGAGACTCGGGTAAGGCAGTGTTAAAAAGCTTTCGATTTCCAGAGTTTTGGAAAAAAGAAAACATCTTTGCATCACAAAGGCTAGTTGTCAAATTTGATCTAAATTTAATTCTATGAAAAACAGTGCTGTGCTTACACTCTTTATTCTTTGTTTTTTAATGAGTGCAGAATCAAAAGCCCAACAAGTTACTACAACATCAAAATACACCTACAAAAGGGGAGATTTCAATGGAATCGGAAAGTGGTACATGGGCAGGGAAATTGCCTACGTAATGGGATTTCAAGGGATTGATTGGCTAGAAAGATCTGAACGAGAAAAAGAGGAAAACGTCTCTACCTTAATTAAGAACATGGAGCTTCAAGCCAATGAAATTATTGCAGATATTGGAGCTGGTTCTGGGTATCATGCTTTCAGAATCGCACCACTAGTTGAAAAGGGCTTGGTCTATGCGGTAGATATTCAAGCCGAAATGCTGAGTGCAATTCAAAATACAAAAGAGTCAAAGAATATTACAAATGTGGAAACAATTCTCGGAAGCGAAAAAAGTGTCAACTTAACACAGCATTCGATTGACAAAGTTTTAATGGTTGATGTTTATCACGAGTTTAAATTCCCTGTTGAAATGATCGCCTCCATCAAAAATGCAATGAAACCGAACGGTCAATTATTTTTAATTGAATACAGAGCAGAAGATTTAAGTGTTCCAATAAAAAAAATTCATAAGATGTCAGAAAAACAAGCTGTTTTAGAAATGAAAGCAGCTGGTTTCAACCTTAAAAAAAACATTCGCAATCTTCCTTGGCAGCACTGTATGGTCTTTGAGAAAGAGTGAAATGGATACTATTTTTTAATTCTACAGGAACAAAGAGGCATTCTTTGTAAATAGAACATGAACATCTTTACTCTTCGGGAGAGTCCATTCGGAATTCTAAACCTATAGAAGTTCTTGGAAGAAATCCTTCCCATGGATCTTGTGTTTCTAAGGTCTTAGCGTCTAAATAAGGCAGGTAGGCTGTCTTATTTTTCAGTTTTACCCCTAAAAAAGCCGTAATGAAATGTTGATTAATATTGTTTATCCTGCGTTGGTCCCATACTGAATCGGCGTAACGTAAGTATTCATCGATATGAAGTCCAGGTGCCATTACATCTTCAGTAGGAGGATTTGGGGCTATATTATGTCGTGCATCGATATAAGTCAACAGGTACCGTTCGCAATTGACAGCGCCCTGATAGATTGCTTTCACTCCTTTTTCATAGCCTGAAATATCATCTTTACTTCCAGCTATAAATAAGGTAGGTATTCGAACGCCTTTCAAGCCTTCCGCATCCCAAACCTCATTTCCCATACCCCAAGGCGCCATGGCAACAACAGCCTTAAATCGCTTGTCAAAAGAAGCCAAAAACTCAGGATTTCCCATTTTCCTTTTTTCTAGCGCGTTACTTCCTTTAGAGGCATAGGTAAAAAACTGAACCGCCTTTTCACTATACCCTCCTCCAGCAACGTTGACTGCACCATATCCCCCCATTGAATATCCAATGAGAGCAGTATTCTCTGTATCAACCAAGTCCTTCAAAAAACTATTAGAATCTGAATTCATACTGTCAATTTCATTTAAAACAAACAGGTCATCTAAGGATCTATTTAAAAGAGTACTGGTAAAAGCATTGGCATCTTGAAAGGTAGAATCTGTATGATCTATCGATACAACGACATACCCTTTCGAAGCTAAATTCTCAGTTAAATAAGTAAATAATAATCTGGAACCCGTGTAGCCATGGGAGACTATAACCAAAGGGTAGGGCCCTTGAGAGCCATCGGGTTTTGCATCGCGTCTTGCTCTTCCTTTAAATGTAAAAGGAATCAAAGGTCGGTTGGGGTCTGAAAAATTTCCCATCACTTGTTCGTAAATTACCTCTTCTACTTCATCTGCTTGTAAAGCAGCAGGATACCATATTTCAAGAGTTAACGGACGATCGTAAAGAACCGTTTCGTCTTTGCTACTGTTTAGAACATCAATTTGTCCTGGATTCTTTACCTGAAGTGTCTTTACCCCTACTTTCTGCTTCCCTCTGGCAGCTAGTACTGGGGCATCCGGGAGCGGGTCTCCTATGTAAAACGAATTTGTAAAGGTTTGACTGTAAGAGATTAAAGGAAGTATAAATAGGCAGAATAATGATTTTTTCATTTGTTTGATTTTTATTAAATATATTGAATTTAAAGAATAGAAGAAACTTATTCTGCGACCTACACCTTCGACAAGGTGAATTAAATTTGCTGCATAGAATCCATTTAAAGCTTCCTACACTGGGGAGCTTTTTTTCTTTCATAAAGAAAACCTCAGCTTTAAAAACAACTTTAGTTGGAACTTTTAGTTCCCTATGCGTTAACTAAAAGAAAAAACCTCTACTCTATTTATTAGGGTTATTGTCAATTAATAAGAAATAGCAAATTACTAAACCTATTTTTTATCAATGGATTCAATTAAGTTTTTTATATTCCTAAAACCCCTTATTGCGACCATGATTGTCACAAAAACATACCAACCATAATTGAGAATAAAAAAAAGGGTCCAAAAGGGGTATTTCATTTTGATTTAAATTTGGTGATTAATGAACCGATGAACATTCCTAAGGCACTCAGAAGGAAACTGAGAACCCCAAACCGGTAAGGGCCAATGTTTTTGACCAGGGTTGAGGAAAATGATAAGTCCTGAAAAAATAAATAGGATACCGGAATTAGTGCCCCTATGATAATAGATATTCCTGCTCCAAAAGCGCTGGCATCTTTAAAATAACAACAGGCAATTAACAACACACTCATACTAGACAGATAGATGGTGCCCGTAACTTGCATGTATACCCATAAATCATCACTTAAGGGATACCACAAACCATAAAGCAAAAGAAATACACCGATGCAACAAATGATCATTCGATTATAAAACAAGCCCTTTTTAGAGGACCATTTATTTTTGTGAATGGGCGCTAAAAGATCGTTATAAATGACAGATGACCAAGCAATTAAGTAAGAAGAATTTGTAGACATATCGGCGGCCAGCATTGCGGCTATAATGATACCAATCAAACCTACTGGGATGAGTTGGGCAATCATATTTGGCATAGCTAAGATTTCTTTTCCATTTCCATAGCTTTGAGATCCAAAAAAGTATAGCGCACTAATACCTAGGAAAACGGGGATAACAAAGCGCATTAGCATATAGGGTGAGGTTGCTCTATAAATTTTTTTTGCAGTAGAGCTATCCTTGGCAGAAAGCACTCTTGAAATCATGGTTTGCCAGGTTAACACAGAGGCAAAAGCCACTAAAATATCTAATATCAATCGATCCAAGGTATAGACTGCATTGAGTTTAAGGTTCAAGCTGTCTGGACCAAGATATGCTGAACTTTGGTCTAATATAGATTGCCAACCGAACTGGTAGACAAACACTGTGGTAATAGATACCAATCCTAAACACATTAAAATAAATTGAATATAATCCGTAACTAAAACGGAAACCATTCCACCTATAACAGTGTAGCATCCAACAAAAAGTAAGATGACTGTCATCAAAAGTTCTAAATAACCTTCTCCAATACCCATGGTTATGCTTAAAAAATTACCTGCTTGACGGAGAAATAAACCCATGTTGAGCAGTCCACCCACGAGGATAACTAACCCACTTGCCCATCTAATTTTTTTTCCAAATTTTTTTTCAAAAAGCTCAGGTATGGTTATTACTGCCATATTTCTCAATGGTTCGATACAAAATCCTGTTAGCCCCACTATCAGCATTGACCCACCCAGTGCAATCCCAGGGATTATTCCCTTTAAACCATATTTAAAGCCTAACTCAGCATTAGCCATACATGTGGCTATTCCAAACTCTGTGGCGGCCAAACTGGCAATACCAAGATAAACATCAACCCCTCTATTGGCCACCAAAAAATGTTCTACGTTAGAAACGTATTTTCGTAACCAAATACCAATAAAAAAGATGATACAGAAATAAATGAAAACGATTGGACCATCAATAAAAAAATCAAAATTTGTCAAATCATTTTGGATTTTATTATATCAACCAATTTTGTGGTGATAATTTGAGAAATCTTTTCCCCATTTTCCTTTGAGGCTAGGCTTGGATTACCAACCACTCCGTTGGCTGAAACTTCTTTAATGGTTTGGAAATAAGAAAATTGAGGGCCGTATATCATGTCTCCAACCAAGGGGTCAAACCGCTGATTAGAAGGGGGCTTTATGTGTTGTTTACGGACCAATTCTGGGGCAATGTGAAGCATTAAGCTGGTTTCAAACTCACCAGCATGACCTGTACCGCCAGGACCAGAGTGATTCATTTTTTTTAATTCATTACTCGCTATTTTCCACCACGTAATTAAACTGAATTGACACTTCGGATATTTGTTTCCGAGTGCTTCTAAAATGACTTGCCCAATGCCTTGATTACCACCGTGGCTATTAAGAAATAGAAAATTAGTAAATCCATGAACACACATTGAATCGACCATTTCTTCAATAAGAGATTTAAAAGTGGTGTGTTTGAAGGTGAGGGAGCCACTAAAATCCATGTGGTGTTCTGAGCATCCGATGGGAATCGTAGGAAGGAGAACAACCTCGTTTTCTAATATTCGATTTAGTTCTTTAAGAAAATGCTCCCCTATATTTCTATCGGTAGATAAGGGGAGGTGTGGACCGTGTTGTTCTGTTGCACATAATAAAATAACTACAGTTAGTGCTTTGTTAATTTTTTCTGTTTCTTCGGTGGTGAGTTGATCCCAAACCATAATTTAATTTTTTGTTGCCCACATTTCAATCTCAACCAAAAGTCCTTCAATCAAACCCGTTTCTACGGCAGTTCTCACTGGTTTAGGTTCTGTGAAATAGTTGACATAAACCGAATTGAATCGTTCCCAATCTTGAATGTCTTTCAGATATACGTTTACCTTAAAAACATCCCCGAATGAAGCACCCGCAGCGAGCAGTTGTTTTTGACAATTACGAAGGGTTAATTCTGTTTGCACCTCAACATTATCCCCAATAATTTGACCGCTTTTTTCAATTGCTGCTTGGCCCGAAATAACAACTAGTTGCGTGCCGTTTACATTAAGTACAGGAGAATAGGGTCCAGCTGTAAGATGTTGATTTGCTCCAATAGGAACTGACTTTGCCTGGGTTTGAACAAGGTTTCCTTTTTTAACATTCAAGGGGAGATAACCTGTAAATCCAGAAATTTTCCATTTATCTTTGATTTTAACACAGCGGTAAATAGTTTGCCAACTGAAGGTTATTTTTTCTCCGTTTGTTTTTTCTGCAAAACCTGAAAATTTTTTGTGTATAATTGCCTTGTCTTCACAAATTTCGATCTCATCCAAATAGGTTACCTTTAAAAGGATATCGTAGGGCTTTTCTGTCCAACTTTCATTATGAAAGTCTTTGGCCTGCTTTAGCCATTCTTTTTGATAGCTGGTCAAATTTGGGAAACTAATTTTCCACAAATCTGGATTACTTTCATTATGGGCATGAATTCCCATAAAATGTTCTGTTACAAAATCATTTTTAACAAGGTCCCAATCCTGATTGACAAAAGCCTTCGAATCTCTTTCAACTAACATATCCCACAATTGGGCTTTGTCATTTTCTTTGTCTTGATCAAATGGATTCATAGTATTTTTTTGGTATTAATTTAAAACTTCGGCTTGGTTAATTAAATGCTTATTGATAGCCTCCAGATCAGGTTCAATACCAAGGCCTATCCCCTCAGGAAGAAAGGCATAAGGAGGTTCTATGCGGATGGATTGTTTTAATAAATCGTGAGATCGAATCAAGGTGCCAAAAATATCACTGGGCCACTCACAAGATTGAGCTGCTGCACAGGAATGTAAATACATCGCTTCCATAATTCCTAAATCAATCTCGGAACCATGCCAACAAGGCAATTCAGCAGCAGTAGCAATATGATCTAACTTTTGAAAATGTGCTAAACCACAGTTGAAATTAAACCCGTCGATAGCTAGATGCTGAAGGGCTCTAATGGCTTCATGAATCCGCTGTCCGTGATCAACATAAGGGAGAGAAACATGAAGTACAACAGGAATGGGGGAATAGTTCCTGATTTGTGCGTATTCTTCAATTTTCCACCGAGGAATTGGATCTTCAATGCAGAGTGTATTCCCTATTTCTTTGAGTAAGTCTATTCTGGTTTTTACCTCTGCAGACGAAATCCAACGTTCATTTGGATCAAAAATTATTTTCATATTTGGAGCGGCTCTTTTTATTGCAGTTGCCCAACCCACAACATCATCTTCTAAATCTGTTTTAAATTTTATGCAGTCATAACCTTGGGCAGCAAAATTGGAGGCAATTTCCCCCACTTCTTTTGTACTCCTGTGACTCGACCAGCTCCCTACTTTAATTTTTTCTCGAACAGCACCTCCCAACAAATCAACCACACGAACCTTTTTTAAACGGGCAAAGCAATCCCAAATAGCGCATTCAAAGCCATCATAAAGTCTTGTGTAGGGGATGGGTAGTTGTTGTCGGATGATGTTTTCAATTGACATCCCAAGAAACTTTCGGGCCACTTGCTTCACTGCATCCATAGTATTGCCTCGATAACATTCTCCCCAACCAATGACTCCGTTGGTGAGTTCAATGGAAATTAAAATTTTTGAGAGTTTGTCAAATTGAATGGACCAACCCATTTCTGTTCCCTGTGATAATTTATGCAAAGGCTTTTTTATACCACTACTTTCAATAGTTCCCTTTTTGGCCGGTACTACTACCTCATAAAGTCTAATTTTAGATATTTTCATTTGCTTTTAGTTAGGGTAAAAAACTATTGCTGTAAAGGAGATTGGTAAACCCACTATCTACTTTTATTATTTGACCGGTTATCGATTTACTATATTCTGAGAGTAGGTAAACAACTGCATTTCCACAATCTAAGGATGTGATGACTTCTGGGATACTTTGGTAGTCTTCAACTTGATCTTTCACCCATTTAACTGGGTCCTCAGACCATTCTCTAACAGCTTTTACATTATATGCTGAGTCTACATATCCGGGGGCAATTCCATTACATCTGATTCCATATTGTCCCAATTCTATTGAAAGTCCTCGGGTAAGATTATTGAGGGCACCTTTAGCCGAAGCATAGAGCGAATAATTATTGGTTGAATTAAACGCATGTACCGAGGAAACCGTAATAATATTGCCTTTGATTTCATGCGCTATACAATCAAGAGCAAATGCTTTGGAAATCAACCATACACCTTTAAAATTTGTGTTAAAAAGAGTTTCAAACTCTTCCATAGTTGTCTCATGTGCTGGTTTTCGATGTCCTATCCCGGCATTATTTATCACTCCATGTAGGGGTCCCAGCTTTTTTTTAATTTCATTAAACAACCGCTCTACTTCTTCGCTTTTAGAAATATCTGCTACAATTCCTACAGCATTTTTATATTTTTTTGCTGCCTTTTCTACTTTTTCTTTTGAGAGATCATTAATCACGAGTGTGCCTCCTGCGAGATCAATGGCTTCGCAAATTCCTGATCCCACTCCAAAACCAGCACTGCCCGTAACAAGAAAAATTTTATTTGTAAGGTCTATTTTCATGATTTTTACATAATCCCGAATTTGTTGAAGGCTTCAACAGAACTCATTCCTGCTTCAATAGATTTTCGTACTAAATTCTCACCCTTTACTTTTTCAAGGGCTAATTCAACTACTTTTATATCAATTTCTTGAGGAATAATGCAAACCCCATCAATATCGCCAAAAATAATATCCCCTGGAGAAATAGCAACGTTGTCTATTTTTACGGGAACCCTAAAGTCAATTACTTTTCCTCTAGGAGCTTGATCTTGTGCATAGGTGCCATAGGAAAAGGTAGGAAAATTTAATTTCAATATCCCCAGTGTATCTCTAGAGTAGCCATTCAATACAGCTCCAGAGGCACCACATTGAAGGGCCCGAGTACTCATAAGCTCACCCCAAAGGGCGTAGGAGGGAGTTCCACCTGTACACAAATAAATTTCATTTTCTTTGAGTTGATCCAAAGCTTCGAGCATCAGTCCAAATGGTTTTTTGAGCATTGCATTGGAAGAAGTTGAAGTGTTGTCAAGCGTGTCGGTTTCGAGTACTGGCATCGCTCTTCCAATCACAATCATGTCGTCCCTGAGTGGTTTGATCTTTGGAGTTAAAAATTGATTTTGAAAGCCAAGTTGATCCATAATATCTCCCACTACTGCGGTATTTAAGTTCGCTTTTATTTGATTTAAAAATTTTTTCTCGTTCATTATTTTAAGTTAATAAGTGGCTCTTCCTCCTGAAATATCAAAAATAGATCCTGTGTTAAAACTAGCCTCTTCAGATACAATCCACAGAGCTAGTGCAGCCACTTCATCAACTGTACCTGGTCTTTTCATAGGTATTTTATTGACCATATAGGTTAACATTTCAGGATCGGTTTCGCTATTCATCTCACTAGTAATTAGCCCTGGAGCTACTCCATTAATGGTAATATTCGTTTCTGCCAATTCCTTTCCAAGTCCTTTCACCATTCCAATTAAAGCTGCCTTAGAAGCGGTATATCCCACCATGCCTGGGTTTCCTTCTTTTCCTGCTATGGAGGCAATGTGGAGTATACGGCCATAGTTTAATTTTTTCATAATGGGTATAACTGCTTTGGAAACGATAAAAGCACCCGTAAGATTCACATTAATCACTTGTATAAAATCTTTCAAGTCGTAATTTTCAATTGGGCAACTGGAGGGTCCAACTATCCCAACTGTGTTAATTAAAATATCAATTTTTTTATGTTTGTTGAAAATTTTTTGAATGCACTGATTACTTTTTTTTTCATCAGAAATATCAAGAGTATATGCCTCTACTGCACCACCAGTATCCAAAATTTGTTGCTTGACTTGTTCGATTTCATCTATTAAAATATCTGCAATAATGAGTTTCGCCCCTTCACTCGATAAACGAGTTGCTATGGCTTTTCCTATTCCTCTACCAGCGCCAAAAATAACGGCTATTTGTTTTGTAAATCTCAACTCTTTTGTTTTTTATGGTTTGGTTCTGGTTTATTATTTAACACCTGAAACAAAGTACAATATATTAAAATTATCAAGCTAACTCGATATTGTTAATTTTTTATTCGCAATTTTGGACGAGATACTTATAAGTATTAGTGGTCACTCGAAAGCAAAGCAATTATATTTACTACGTAGATGAGAATAGAAGTAAAAAGTTATGACTGATAAAGAGTTGGTAGATAAATATAGCGGTGTAGCGGGAACGGGTTTCACCATTTGGGGCTTCCCTCCCATTAAACCCCAGCGAGTTGAGAGTGCAATGCTTCGGCTACAAAATCAGCAAATTATTAGAAATCAGCAAAGGATTATAGATGCCCTACCAGTAAAAGACTTTTATACACCCGATGAGGTTATGAAGATTACAGGACAGGGAAAACAAAAATCTATGAAGCACTTTCAACAGGAAAACTAAAAGGGACAAAATCACAGGGAAGTTCCAAGTGGAAAATCACCCCCGAAGCACTTGCAGATTATGAGAATAAATAGGCTTCATTTTGGTGGCTTGGGTAAAACTTGGGTAATAGAACACCTCAACATTCATAAAAATAGAAAACCCCCTGTAAATAAAGACTTTACAGAGGGTTATTCAAAATATTCGTACCTCGGGTGGGAATCGAACCCACACTCCCGAAAGAACTGGATTTTGAATCCAGCGCGTCTACCAGTTCCGCCACCGAGGCATTTTTTTTTGACAGGGTGTCAAAAATAGTAAATTATTTTTTCTTAGGTTTTAATTTCTCAGGCATTCCTTAGCAAAATTTATTTCTAAATTTGCACATTAACGATATATATGAAAACTCCTGCTAAAATTTTTACTTGTACACAGAGTTCAGAACTTGCTAATCACATAGCCAAACGCTTTGGAGCTCCTTTAGGAAAGGTCAATTTTTCCCGTTACAGTGATGGAGAATTTCAACCCTCTTTTGAGGAATCAGTTCGCGGTGCTCGAGTTTTCATCATTGGTTCTACCCAGCCCTCATCAGAAAATCTAATGGAATTACTCTTGATGTTAGATGCTGCAAAAAGAGCTTCAGCAAGACATATTACCGCGGTAATGCCCTATTTTGGATGGGCACGACAAGACCGCAAAGACAAGCCTAGAGTGCCCATAGGAGCAAAGCTTATAGCTAAACTGTTAGAATCTGCCGGGGCTACTCGGATCATTACTATGGATTTGCACGCCGATCAGATTCAAGGGTTTTTTGAAAAACCTGTAGATCACCTCTTTGCTTCCACCCTATTCCTTCCCTATATTAAATCTTTAAAACTATCCAACTTGACCATTGCCTCTCCTGATATGGGTGGTTCCAAGCGCGCGTATGCGTATTCCAAGTTTTTATCCAGTGATGTGGTGATTTGCTACAAGCAACGAGAAAAGGCCAATGTAATCTCACACATGGAACTCATTGGAGATGTGGAAGGTAAAAATGTAATCCTAGTGGACGATATGGTGGACACCGCAGGAACACTAACCAAAGCTGCCGATTTAATGAAAGAACGCGGAGCTCTCTCTGTAAGAGCGATTTGTACCCATGCACTACTTTCTGGGAATGCCTACGAAAAAATTGAAGCATCTCAATTGGAAGAATTAATTGTCTCAGATTCTATTGCTCCTAAAATTAGTCACAGTAAAGTAAAAGTATTATCTTGCGCCCCATTATTTGCTGAAGTTATGCACAATGTGCACCACAACGAATCAATAAGTTCAAAATTTATAATGTAACTAACTAGAAAAACAAAATCATGAAATCGATTACCATTAACGGATCTAAAAGAGAAAGCGTAGGCAAGGTTGCTACCAAAGCGTTACGTAATGCTGGCAGAGTTCCCTGTGTGTTATACGGTGGAGGGGAACCCCTTCATTTTTCAGCACCGGAACTTGATTTCAGCAAACTTGTCTACACTCCCAATGCACACACTGTAGAAATTGTACTTGAAGACGGTAGTAAAATAAATGCTATCCTTCAAGACATTCAATTTCATCCCTTAACAGACAAAATTTTACATGTGGACTTCTATCAACTTTTTGAGGATAAAGAAATCTCCATGAATATCCCCGTTAAGCTAGAAGGTGCGGCACCTGGAGTACTTGTAAGTGGAGGAGTTTTAAGACTCAATAAAAGAAAACTGCGTGTCAAAGCACTACCTGCTAACCTGCCTGACTTTATCGTTGCTGACATCTCAGGCTTAAATTTGGGAAATAAGCTGTACACAACAGAATTGCAAAATGATGCCTATACTATTCTTCATCCCGACAACACCGTGGTTTGTCAAGTACGTACTTCTAGAGCTTCAATATTAGAAGATGAAGTAGAACTTGAAACAGCAGCAGAAGATGCAGAAGGAGCTGAAGGTGCAGTAGCAGAAACAGATGCCCCTGCTAAAGGCTAAGTTCTTTCTTTAATAAATTTCAAAGCATGTGGTTCTTTAATCACATGCTTTTTTTATTTTAGACCATGCAACTTTTCAGCGGGTTATTTAAAAAAAAAACGACTCCCTTAGACATGAAAAAATATTTAATTGTAGGTTTGGGAAATGTGGGTTTGGAGTATGAAAACACTCGTCATAATGTAGGGTTTCAAATCCTTGACCGTCTTGCAGAAAAAAATGAATTGCTTTGGGAAACAAAAAAACTGGCCCAGCATACCGTAGTCCGGAAAAAAGGAAGGCAATTTCTTTTAATTAAGCCCACCACGTTTATGAACCGCAGCGGAAAAGCAGTGCACCATTGGGCACTGAAAGAAAATATTGCTTTAGAAAATATTCTCGTCCTGACGGATGAGCTACACCTCCCTTTTGGAACGATCCGATTAAAAGCCAAAGGGAGCCCTGCAGGTCACAACGGTTTAAAGGACATCGAATCGCAACTAAACACCCCCAATTACGCTCGATTGCGCTTCGGCATCGGGCAGGAAAAAAAAGCCTTTGATCAAGTAAAATTTGTGTTAGATCCTTGGGACATAAATGAACAAGAAGCCCTCCCAGAACGGCTCGACCTTTGTACTGAGGCACTTCTTAGCTTTGGCCTCCAAGGAATTCAAAACACCATGAATCAGTTTAATGGAAAATAAATCCTTATTCCGTTTGGAAACTGAAAACTCCTGAAAACGACTGATTTTGATTTTCGTCTCGGGATGCAACTTGCCAATAATACAAGGTGTTTGAGTTTAACTCCAAAAGAGTTTGAGAGCTTGTAATTCCATCTTTTACCAAGGCAAGTTCATCAGGATCTGTACTCAAATACAAATCATAAGAAACGATATCGTTGTCCAAATCGTTCCCTTGCCACTCAAACTGAAAGGTTCCTTGTGTGCTCAAAACAATTTCAGATTCGTCCTCAGGCGATTGGAGAAGAGCAGGAAAAGGAAAGTGAGTTGCTGATGTACTTCCCTCAAGGTAAAATTGCCAGGTCGAACTGTCTGTCTCAATCGGGGTAAGAGTAGATTTTGATCGAACAAACCAGAGATAGGGTGCACTGCTGGGCAAGGTCAAAGAAGCATTTTGTAAAGAGGTACTAGTATCAAATCGTTCTCGGGTAAGTGCATTTTGAACAACGAGCTCATAATTATCTGCATGTAAAGCCGCTGTCCACTGAAAATTCACCTGACTTAGACTTTCGTTAATCCGAGATGCCGTGGTACAGCTATTTAAGTTTTGAGGAGCCACCAAATTTACTGGTTCAGGATCTGGAATGGGATCTGGACCACAACTCCCGAGCAAAAGCAACACAAAAAGTTTCCAGTTTTTCATTCTTTTAACAATTTTCTAGTCTCGATGTAGCTTCCATAATCAATTTGCAACACATACCATCCTCGGGGGAGTTGACCCATCGGAATAAAAATCTCGGCAGAAATACTCGACAGGTTTTTTTCAGTCCAAAATACGACCCCCATAGCGTTTAGTAAATAAAGATCCGCACGGACTCCTTGGGGTAGAATAAGACGTGCATCGTAAATTACGGGATTAGGGAAAACTTGGGCTTGGTTATCCAAATTTATCCATTCTTCAAAAACTCCTTGGCAAATTTGATTTGTTTTTACTTGTAGTCGATTGACTTTTTGGGTCAATGGCAATTCGACAGAATTCTTTCCAACCACCTCAAAGGAATTCCCATTGAGGGTTATAGTAAAAGTATCACTTCCCTCTAGGTTTAAAGTTAATTGGGTTAAAGAAGGATCGTATAATGTCTGAACAACCAGTCGGTCTGGAGCCGTGATGGCAGTTTCATAGCAATATTCAAAATCAGGAAATTGATCTGAATAGATACAAATTTCATAGTCCCCAGCAGCTAAGTTGTTCAGCGTGCGTCCCGAATTAGTAAAATTAACTTCCCTTATAAAACCACTTGGCCCTCTTATTTCTGCACGGTAGGGGAACTCTGCACGTGCATTGAAAGCAAAGGAACCGTTAGCATTGTCTGGACAGGTGGCGTCTTTCTTACTCAAGCGAAGGTTTTGAACAGAGAAAAGATCGCAGAGATCCCCAATTCCATTGTTGTCACTATCTGCTTGGTCTTCATTAGAAATCAAGGGACAATTGTCCTCCGCATCCGGAATGGAATCACTGTCTGCATTGGGCTCTATAGTCCCTTCTACACAAAGCTGAAGATCGAACTGAAGTAAGCTTCCTGTATCGTCTGTATATTGATCAATAACAATAAGCTTCCATATCCCCAGAGAGGAAGTTCCATATAGTGGACTTAAATCTTGTATCGGAGAAAAACTTCCGGTGAAGGGAGGTGAAGCGCTGATTATGGCTTCACCAGCTTCTTGATCAAAGAGCGTTTGCGTATAGTCATCTCCAGAATCTCCCAAAGAACTACTTAATAAATAGCGTTCTCCAAGAGGTGTTTCTAAATAAAGTACCAAATCTTCAACCCAGGTGTGTTCTAAATCTATTAAAACATCTAAATCCAAAATAGGCGCATCAAAACTGATAGTAACCGTGGCTGAGATCTCTCCTTTCTGATTGTCCGTAGCATCATTAAGGTCTTTGGGCAAACCTTCCGAACGCTGAGTTTTACAAGTAATAGGACTGGTTTCAAAGGAATTAAAATTTGAAAATACAGAAGAGTCACAGTTATTTTGTTGTTGCACACGCCAGTAATACAGTTGTTTAGACTCCAAGTTATTCAGCTGGAATTGTGAAGCGAGGATCAGGGTGTCTACAACTAAAGTTTGAAATTCCGAATCTACGGCAAGTTGTACTCGTGACCGATCCACGTTTGGGTTAGACTCCCATTGCAGGAGAGGATTAATACTAACCTCGACGGCATCCTTTTGGGGCTGTAAGAGAATCGGTTCAGAAAGAGCATCCGTACGCTGTTGTAGTATAAAAGAGAAGTTTTCTGAGGTCCCTTCAAACAGGGCCTCCAGAACTAATTCATAATCAGCTGGGGTCAAACGTGAAAGTCCTCTGAGCGTAAAAAACCCTGAGGAATCTGAGGTCGTATATACTGTTTTTGAAAATTGTACACTGACATTGGAGGGCAGTGAATTAATCTGCAAACTAAAATTCGTATCAAAGCCTGTTGCGCGTTGAATATCAAACGAAAACTGTAATGTATTTTGTTCACAATTTTCTTTTTTAAAGGCATCAAAGGTTAAAACCAAATCACGGGATTCGATGCTAAAGTCAACCGAATTAATCGCAAAAAAGATTCCGTTTTTCGGTTTGATTTTTATTCTTCCCGCTGTTGTATTTATCTCGTTAGGAATTAAAACTTGAGCAGTTCCGCTGTTGGGAATTCCATCCGCCAAAGTAATGGGAAAGGTCATTCCTCCATCTGTAGACAAAAGAATACTTACTTCACTTACCCCAATGGGACTTTGATCCGTTTGGGCAACATTCCAAGTAATGGGTTCAAGGGATCCTCCTTGAAGTACAGTAGTTGGCTCATTCTGCGAGGTGATGGTAAAAGGTCCTGCGCTATCAACGACATTGATTTCCATTTCGTCTTGAGCTACTTGAGAAAAAGTTGAGGCTTGCTTTCGGACTGTCAGTCCCCATCGCATGGCTCTTCCCACCAAAGGAACCGTTTCCCAGGCATCGTTTATTCTTGGATTTTCCTGAGTTAACTGATAGCTTAAAACACGTTCTAAGTTAGGAATCGATCGGGAAGGACTTAAACTAGGTGGAAGTGAGCGCGCTAATGCTCCTGTTCCATTGAAAGGGCCGAAATTACTCGAGCGTATTTGATCGCTGTCTAATTGTTCCCAACAATAGGTAAAATCATCCTCTCCTTCTACGGGGTCTACCGTCAATTCAAATGGAGTCCCTACAGGAATAAAAAAATCGGGACCAGCATCGATACTAAAAGGTTCTATTGCTCCGGCTTCGGCACTTCCACAAGATAGCGTTGCCACAAATTCAGAAATAGTTTTAATACTGTAAAAATGAAAGTAGGCGTCTCCGTGTTCTTGAAGGTCATCTGGTCCTGTAATTCCAGCATATCCCATGATAGTAGAACCACTCCCCGGTTCCGCATTTACGCCCGTCCCTTCGGTTTGGTGAGAAAAGGTGTGGTAGGCACCAAATTGATGTCCAATCTCATGCCCAGCGTAATCCAAATCAAAATAATCGTTGCGGTATTCTCCTCCATAAATATCGCGAAAGGGGTGGATGGAATACCCCTGTCCTTTTTGTCCTGAAGTACACACACAACCGATACAACCTGCATCTCCATCTGGCTCTCCAAAATCAAAAAGATGTCCTACATCGTAGGCCTCATCTCCTACAACATTGTCCAGTGTTTCTTGGAGTTCAGAACTAAAATCACTAACAAAAGGATCCGTATTTGAATCTTCGTAAAGTAAATTTATATCGGAAACCAATTCCAATCTAATATTGAGATCTCGTTCAAAAATTACATTGATACGATTTATTGTACTGACCACAGCTGCAAGCGCATCTTCTGCATTCGAACCGTTACTGTCATCATCATCTCCCCAAAAGGCAGTGTACTCCCCTGTACCTGCTACTGCAATTCGAAAAGTTCGTAGAGAATCGCTTAACATCCTATTTTTGTAAGAAGATACTTCCTTAGCCTTTTTTTGAACTACTGCTTCTGTTTTGCAAAAAAGCGGGGATGCGTTTTCTGTGTTTGATTTCGTATAAGTGTAGTGTAACTGGTTCTTTCCTTTCACAGGTTGAATAAAAAAATCAGGTCTTGTAGGGAGTTCGAGCCATGCATTGATCCCACTTGGCTGAGTGCTGAGTCGTACTCGGACATTGGGTCTTTGTTTACTAACTCCCTTATACGTTTTTAGGCTGGGGTACTTTACTTTCAGAGATTGGGACAATACGGGTGCTGGAGACAATAGAAAAATTTCTTCCTCCCCCTTCTCATTGGGAAGTCTAATTTCATTTGTAGCGTTTTTTTTTGAAATCTCGAGCAACCCATTGGGAGCCTTGTAAAAAGTTTCTCCAAAAACCTCAAGGCAATTCAACAGAGGCCCAGGATTGGAAACTTGTGTCCAGCGGTCTTGAGCTAAAAGCAGTTGCAGTGGAAGAAAGAGGAAAAGTATTCCTAGAATCCAAGAGTTTTGGAAATCGCAATTTTCTTTTTTTTTCAGCACTAGAGATACAAGTCTTGGCTAAAAATAAACAATCTTATACTACTATAAATGATATTAACGTACTTTTATACTTTGCTAATAAAGTCTTTTTTTACCCTATGAATGTCGTCCACGGAATTGAAAACTACGTCTTCACTTCGAAGTCAATTCTCACCATAGGCACCTTCGACGGGGTTCATTTAGGGCATCAAAAAATCATTCAGAAACTCGTCAAAAAAGCGAGGAATCAAAAACTGCAAGCCAATTTATTGACCTTTTTTCCACATCCTAGAATGGTGTTGCAAAAAGAAGCTTCGATCCGACTTATAGATACCTTGGCAGAAAAAGAACAGCTTTTAAGAAAGTTAGGAATTGACAATCTTATCATCCATCCTTTTACCAAAGAATTTTCAAAACTTAGTGCTGTTGAGTTTACCCGTGACGTTTTGGTCAATCAATTGGGTATTAGCTCGTTATTTATTGGGTACGATCACCGTTTTGGTAAAAACAGGGAGGCGACGGTAGAAGATTTAATAAGCTATGGAAAAACCTACAACTTCCAAGTAACCATGATCCCCGCTCAAGACATTGCCTCGATCACAGTAAGCTCTACAAAAATTAGAAATGCCATAGGTGCCAGTGATTTTGAAAAAGTTCAAAAATTCTTAGGTCGCCCCTATGAACTCAACGGAAAAGTAACCCAAGGAGAGGGAGTAGGAAGAACTTTAGGGTTCCCTACTGCCAACCTCAATGTGATAGAAACCTACAAACTAATCCCCCCTAGAGGAGTCTATTTGGTTCAAGTTCAATACAATGGAAAACTGCATTCTGGTATGATGAATATTGGAAATCGACCGACACTCAACGGAAACCACCAAACCCTTGAGGTTCATCTCTTTGACTTTGAACAAACCCTTTACGATCAAAAGTTACAGGTGTTTTTTCTTAAAAAAATACGCGATGAAATCAAGTTTAATTCCTTAGAAGAACTCAAAAGTCAACTTAAAAAAGATCAAGAAATTTGCAAAAGAATCCTAGCCGAATAAGGGTAGAAGTAAAATTACTTTATTTTTGCACAAAAGAATTTCCATGCTTGCATTGCAGTACATAAGAGCGCACAAAGATACCCTTCTCAAAGGTCTCGAGAAAAGAGGTTTTAAAACGCCAGAAGTAATTGATCAAATCATCCTACTAGACCAAGAGAGAAGAAGTAAGCAAACGGAGCTGGATGCTCATTTGGCAACTTCAAACCAAATGGCCAAAGAAGTTGGGACGCTTTTTAAATCTGGAGAAATCGAAAAAGCCAATGAGCTGAAAGAAAAAAGTGCAGAATCTAAAGGGCATACTAAAAAGCTTCAAGAGGAACTCCAAGAGACTACCCAACGTTTGTTCGAATTGAGAACTCTAGTACCCAATCAGCCACACGAAAGTGTCCCGGCGGGCAGTACGGAAGAAGACAATGAAGAAATTTTTAGAGCGGGAAGCATTCCAGAACTGGACGGAGAAGTACTTCCTCACTGGGAGTTGGCTAGCAAATACGACCTGATCGATTTTGAATTGGGAACAAAAATAACGGGTGCAGGCTTTCCTGTTTACAAAGGAAAAGGCGCTCGACTACAACGGGGGTTGATCAACTATTTTTTAGATCGCAATACCGCTGCAGGCTATAAAGAAATTCAAGTGCCTCACCTTGTAAACGAAGTTTCTGGTTTTGGCACAGGACAACTTCCAGACAAAGAGGGCCAAATGTACCACGTCCAAAATGACAATTTGTATTTAATTCCTACAGCGGAAGTCCCTCTTACGAACCTCTTCAGAAATAGCTTGCTCAATGAAGCAGACCTTCCCATTGCAATGACGGGATACACTCCTTGTTTCAGGAGAGAAGCCGGTAGCTACGGGGCTCACGTACGCGGCCTAAACCGTTTGCACCAATTTGACAAAGTAGAAATAGTACGTATCGAAGAGCCAAAGAACGCTATGGCTGCACTAGAGGGCATGGTCGCACACGTCAAATCTATTTTAAATGAATTGGAACTTCCCTATCGTATTCTTAGACTTTGCGGTGGTGATCTTGGGTTTACTGCGGCTTTGACCTATGATTTTGAGGTGTATTCTACTGCTCAAAAACGTTGGTTAGAAATCAGTTCGGTCTCTACGTTCGATAGTTTTCAGGCAGAACGTCTCCAGTTGCGCTACAAAGACAAAGAGGGAAAAAAGCAAAGTGTCCATACCTTGAACGGAAGCTCACTAGCACTCCCAAGAGTACTGGCGGGCCTTCTCGAAAATTGTCAAACTCCAGAGGGTATTAAGATTCCTAAAGCATTGGTTCCTTTTACGGGTTTTGATCAAATTCAATAAGATGGTAATTTACAATGTCACCACTCATGTAGAGCCTTCCATTGAAGATGCGTGGGTGGAGTGGATGCGAGAAATACACTTGCCAGAAATGTTAGCAACGAAAAAATTTAAGTCCGCGAAAATCTTTAAGGTAGTCAACGAACAGGACCAAGGAGGGACAAGCTATGCCGTTCAGTACCACTGCATCAGTCAAGAAATTTTAAAACAATACATCGAAAACGAAGCCCAATTCCTGAGAAAAGCGGGAGAAGAAAAATTTGGAAACCACATTCTTTTCTTTCGAACCGAGCTTCAATTAATCGAAGAACAGTCATGAAACCCGTTCGCGCAAAAAAGAAATTGGGGCAACACTTTTTGACAGATTTAACTATTGCGCGACGTATTGCCGAAACACTCGACTTCCAAAAGTATTCAAACATCATTGAAATTGGCCCGGGGATGGGAGTACTGACTCAATTTTTAGTTTCAGAAACTCAATCTTTAAACCTGGTAGAAATCGATTCAGAATCGGTAGCTTATCTAAAAAATACCTACGATGAAAATCAGGTTAATCTGATTGAAAATGACTTTTTAAAACTCGATTTTAAAAAAACTTTTGGTAAAGAACCCTTTGCAATCATCGGAAACTTTCCCTACAATATTTCCACCCAAATCGTCTTTAAAACTCTTGAAAACCGAAATCAAATTCCTTTTTTTAGCGGAATGTTCCAAAAAGAAGTAGCAGAACGAATTTGTGAACCCCCAGGCTCTAAAAAATATGGAATCCTCTCTGTCCTTACTCAATTGTTCTACAAGACCGAACTCCTTTTTCATGTCCCTCCGCAGGTGTTTAAACCTCCACCAAAAGTAGATTCTGCAGTGATCCGATTAGTTCGCAAAACCGATTTTCATTTGGATTGTGACGAAGTACTGCTGTTTCAACTGGTCAAGCTGAGCTTTCAACAACGCCGCAAAACCCTCAGAAATAGTTTAAAAACATTGAATATCCCCAAAATGTTGACAGAAGATAGTATCTTTGACCTACGTCCAGAGAAGCTCTCGGGAAAGGACTTCGTCCAACTTGCAAAACAGATTGGCCATGGCAACATTTCAAATTGATTTCGTATTTACAGCCGAGATCAAAAACCTTATTTCAAAGGAGGACACTACACGCTTAAAAAGAAAACTCAAGCCTGCCCACTACGCTGATCTCAGTGAAATCATAGAAACCCTTTCTATAGATGAAGCTACCTATCTGATAAAACTTTTGGGAAGTGATAAAACTGCAGACGCTTTGGCTGAAGTAGATCCTGATATTAGAGAAGGTATTTTAGAACAACTTTCAGCAAAAGAAATTGCAAAAGAGGTCTCGGAACTGGATACCGACGATGCCGCTGACATCATCTTAGAACTACCCGAAGAACGCCAAGAAAAAGTAATGTCTCAGATCGATGATGATGAACATGTCAGCGATATTAGAGAGCTTTTAAACTACAATGAAAATACGGCAGGAGGACTAATGGCCAAAGAGTTGGTCAAAGTAAATGAAGATTTGAGTGTCCTCAAATGCCTTAACGAAATGCGTTCTCAAGCCGAAAACGTAACCCGCGTCCACTCCATTTATGTGGTGGATGAAAAAAACAGACTTAAGGGACGTCTTTCTCTTAAGGATTTGATCACTGCTAATTCCCGAGCTAAAGTAAAAGATATTTATATCCCCAAGGTGGACTTCGTAACGGTAGAACAAGACAGTGAAGAAGTAGCAAAAATCATGTCGAAGTACGATTTGGAAGCCATTCCCGTAGTCAATAACAACAAAGAACTTTTAGGCCGAATTACGATTGATGATATTGTAGATGTCATCAAAGAAGAAGCTGATAAAGACTACCAGTTGGCTGCAGGAATTTCTGCCGATGTAGAAGCCGACGACCGAATTTTTGACTTGGTCAAGGCGCGACTCCCTTGGCTATTTTTGGGGCTGCTGGGAGGATTGGGAAGCGTGTTTATTTTACAAGATTTTGAAATAATTATGGAGCGGCCTGTACTACGCAATTTATTTTTCTACACCCCACTCATTGCTGCAATGGCAGGTAATGTAGGGGTACAATCTTCTGCTATCATTGTCCAAGGAATCGCAAATGACACCGTTAAAGGTTCCCTCTTTAACCGACTGGTCAAAGAGGTTGGACTCAGTTTAATCAATGGACTTTCACTGGCACTGGTCCTTCTTATTTTTGGTCAATTTATCGAACAATCCTTCTTGGTAAGTGCTACCATTGCCGGTTCCATGATGTTGGTTATCGTCGTAGCGGCACTGGTGGGTACCTTTGTACCGATCATTTTAAACAAACAAGGAATTGACCCCGCCATCGCAACAGGGCCCTTTATCACTACCGCAAATGATATTTTTGGGATCTTTCTTTTCTTTTACATCGCTCAATTTATTTTAGGCTTTTAATGAACGCTCCTAAAATCCTTCATGTAGATGAAAACCATCCGTTGTTACTTGAAGGTTTAGAATCTCTTGGGTTTGAAAACCGATTGGCCTATACGGTTCCTTTTGAGGAACTTCTTCCAGAATTAAAGAACGCTACAGGGCTAGTTATTCGAAGTCGGTTCCCAGTCGATAAAACTTGTATGGACGCAGCACCCGAACTAAAATTCATCGCGCGGGTAGGTGCCGGATTAGAAACTATTGATCGTGCCTATGCCGAATCAAAAAATATAGCACTCCTTGCAGCACCCGAGGGAAATCGCAATGCAGTTGGAGAACACGCCCTGGGTATGCTGCTGAGTTTACTGAACAAACTGCGATTGGGCCACCAAAGTATCATCAGCGGATCTTGGCTAAGAGAGGAACATCGGGGTTGGGAATTGGAAGGCAAAACGGTTGGTCTACTAGGTTATGGAAACACGGGTAAAAGTTTTGCTAAAAAATTAGCGGGTTTTACTGAGGTCGAGGTCCTTTGTCATGATATTCTCCCTAAAGTAGGGGATACCTATGCACGACAAGTTTCGCTGGAAGAACTTCAGCAAAAAGCACAGGTTTTGAGTTTGCACATTCCTCAAACTCCTGAAACAAATGGCATGGTCGATCAACAGTTTATCGATCAAATGCAACACCCCTTTTGGTTTCTCAATACGGCAAGAGGAAAAGCAGTGGTTACTGAAGACTTGGTGCTGGGCTTAAAAACAGGTAAAATTCTTGGTGCTGGACTGGATGTTTTGGAATATGAATCCAGTTCGTTTCATTCGATTTTTAACAGTTCAAAACTCCCCGAAGCGTTACGTTATTTAATTCATTCAGATCAAGTATTGCTGAGCTCACATGTGGGTGGATGGACTGTTGAGAGTCACCGCAAATTGGCACAAACGATTTTGGATAAAATTAAAGCCTTGAATCTTAGAGACTAGTCTAAACGACAAACTGGGCCGTTTCTTCTGTCCGTTGCTCTAAGAGAACAGGCTTGCCCAATTTTTTTATAAACTGAGAAGCCTCCTCATCCAAATGGCGTATGGTATACAAATCTACCTTAGGAGTCACTTCCACATTAAAACGGGAACGCAAAACCAACACCAGTTCTTCCAAACGCTTGTATTTGTTATTGATACATACTGAAAAACTGATGGCCGAGTTTTGAATCAATTCTACGGGCATCTGGTATTCGTGCAGTAAACCAAAAATATAACTGATGTTTTCTTCTACTATGAACGAAAAGTCTATGGATGACAAACGCAACAACACTTGATCCTTTTTTACAATATAACAAGGGATATTGGGTTCTAAAGTCTTCCCTTTGGAAACGGCAGTCCCCGAAGCTTTCGGGTTTTCAAAAGATTTTACATAGAGCGGTATTTCTTTGCGTTGAAGAGGCTGCAGGGTTTTTGGATGAATAACGGAAGCACCGTAAAAAGCGAGTTCAATCGCCTCTCGATAAGAAATCTGATGGAGCAATTGGGTGTTTTGAAATACGCGTGGATCTCCATTGAGCACACCCGGAACATCTTTCCAAATGGCAACGGACTCAGCGTTTAAAGCATAGGCAAAGATCGCAGCAGAATAATCCGAACCTTCTCTGCCTAAAGTCGTGGTAAAATTATTCGAATTGCTCCCGATAAAACCTTGGGTGATGACCAGAGGCTTGGTTCCTACCTCAGTACGTATACTTTTTTGAGTAAGCTCCCAGTTTAAGTTTGCCGCACGATAATAATCATCGGTCTTGATACAGTTTCGCGCATCTAGCCAGGAGCTGTTGAAACCTTCATGCTTTAAATAGTAATGAATAATGGTTGTAGATAGGAGTTCTCCATAGCTCACAACTTGGTCGTATACAAAACTATAATTCGGAGATTTATTGGACTTGAAAAAACTCAAAAGCTCTTCAAAAAGTTTATGAATTACCTCTTCTACCTCAGCGCTCTGTTCTTTAAAGAGTCCTTTGACAATATCGATATGATACTGTTTCAGTGGAAGAATTCCCGCTGGGGTCTGTTCTTTGTTTTTAAAATAGTCTTCGATGATCTGTTCCAGAGCGTTGGTGGTTTTACCCATAGCGGAGATAACTACGAGGGTGTTCTCATGACCCACCGTAGTGAGAACGGATATAAGGTTCTTAACCCCTGCTACATCTTTTACAGAAGCACCTCCAAATTTAAATACATTCATTGTGTAGTGGTGTTTAAATAATTTTTCATCGCAGGTCGATGCATTTGTACGGTACGCCAGTCTGTCATCACTTGGGCGCCACTTTTTTCATAAAATTTTACTGCAGGAGTATTCCAGTCCAATACATTCCATTCGATCCGCTCCACTCCCACTTCGTAGGATTGCTGTATAAAGGCGGAATACAACTGCGTTCCAACACCTTTTCCTTTAAATTGTTCAGAAACAATCAAGTCTTCCAGATGAAATGTAGGTCCTTTCCATGTAGAAAAACGAGGATAATACAATGCCATCCCTACCACCTGCTGCTCCACTTCTGCAACCAGGCATTCAAACTTGGGCTGGTCTCCAAAGCCGTGCTGTTCAATGTCTGTAACAGTTAATTGTACACTTTCGGGTTCTTTTTCAAAGATTGCCAATTCTTTGATCAAGTTCAGAATAGAAGCACTATCACTTCGTTTTGCTTTACGCACGATGGCTTTCATATGTTGTAATTGAAATGCAAAAGTAAAACAAGTGGGTGGTAGAACCTCAAGTTCAAATGAATATCACAATTTTTCTCTGGGTTGTTAAATATTAAGCCTGTTTCCCTAGCCAAGAGCGAACCTCCTCAAAAAATAGTTTTGGATTCTCGGCATGTAACCAATGACCTACTTTGGGAATAGTGGTGTTCGACGCATTTGGAAAATGATATTTGATACTAGGGAGGTCTGTATCTAAAATATAATCGGAAGCTTCTCCTTTAATAAATAAGCACGGTAACTTAGACTGTGTCGTTAGATTCAATCCTTCACCGATAGCATCGCTGGCCTTTTTCAGCACCTCAATATTCACCCGAAGACCTAATTTTCCTGGTGATATCCAATACAAATTTTTTAACAAAAACTGCCTTGTCGTGGGTTCTGGGACATGATTTGACAACACTTGATCTGCCACTGCTCTGGAGTCAATTTTATCAAAGTCCAGCTGAGCTAATCCATTTAAAATCTGCTGGTGGTGCGGAGAGTATTTTTTAGGTGCAATATCCGCCACTATAAATGCACTGACCAATTCAGGAAAATCGCAAGCAAGATGCATTACCGTTTTTCCACCCATAGAATGTCCCAAGACAAAGACCTTTTGTAAACCTTGCGCTTGGCAATAATCCACCACGTCTTGCGCCATATGACGATAGGAAAAAGAAGTACTCCAAAAACTTCTTCCATGATTTCTCTGGTCTATCAAATGCACACGATAACCTAGTGAAGCAAAATTCTTTGCATGAGATTTCCAATTGTCTCCCATGCCTAAAAAACCATGCAGAATCAACAGCTCTTTCCCTTCTGTTCCGATGATATTACTGTGGAGAATACTCAATGGGACAGGCGTTGAAGGTACATTGGGATTACATTTTCAAATCCCAAATAAAGACTTTCACAAATAAGGGCGTGTCCAATGGAAACTTCTAATAATTCAGGAATGTTTTGGGCAAAATAAGCAAGATTATCAAGGCTCAAATCATGACCCGCATTAATTCCAATTCCCAACGCAACAGCTTTTTCTGCTGCTGCCACAAAGGGAGCAATGGCCTGTTCCCTATCGGTTTCGTAACCCGCCGCATATGCTTCGGTGTACAACTCGATCCGGTCTGTTCCCGTTTCAAGGGCTCCTTCGATCATTTCTATTTTAGGGTCCACGAAAATGGAAGTACGGATACCTTGCTCCTTAAATCGTTTGATGCTATTTTTGAGGAAATCTTTGTGTTTTAGAGTATCCCATCCCGCATTAGAGGTGATTGCATCTTCGGCATCGGGAACCAAAGTCACCTGAGTAGGTTTAATTTTTAGAACCAAATCTGTAAACTCAGGAATAGGATTTCCCTCTATATTATACTCTGTTTGAACTACTTCAGGTAAAGCCAAAGCATCCTCATATCGGATATGACGCTGGTCGGGTCTCGGGTGAATGGTGATTCCCTGGGCTCCGTATCGCTGTAAATCTTTCGTGACTTCCAAAAGGTTGGGCTGGTTTCCTCCTCGAGCATTTCGCAAGGTGGCCACTTTGTTTATGTTTACACTGAGTGCTGTCATGCTTTTTTTTTACAAAAGTATCTTCTTCCTATGGAATTAAAAAACAATTAACACTTGGAAAGGAATTTATTTTTGCTGGGGTTAAAAGCACGTTCTGTCTAGTTTTGTACCTTTACACTTAGAATTGTCATCATGCGTATCGCGATCTACAGTGCTTTTTTTTCACCAACCTCAATTACTTATATTAAAACAGTAATTGAATACCTCAGTGCGAATGGTCATCACTTCCTTTTGGTAGATCGTATGAAAAAACATTTGGGACAAGAGGGCGAAAAGTACACTTACTTTACCGACAACGTCACTCTAGAGGAAAATGTAGATTTCTTATTCTCGGTAGGCGGAGATGGGACACTGTTGCGGTCCATTGCAGTTATCCGAGATACGAAGATCCCCATCTTGGGGATCAATGCAGGCCGGCTAGGCTTTTTAACCTCAGTAAAAAGAGATACACTCAAGGAAGGATTCGATTTATTTTTTCAAGGAAAGCACACTCTTGTGGAACGCTCCTTATTAGAAGTTACATCAAAGGAGCCTTCAGAAGCACTACAAGAATTTGGATATGCACTCAATGAAGTCACCATCAACAGAAAAAACACAACTTCAATGTTGCGTATAGACACAAAATTGGATGATCATTTTTTGACCTCCTACTGGGCAGATGGGTTAATTATTGCCACTCCGACAGGCTCTACAGGATACTCTCTAAGTAGTGGCGGACCTATCGTTACGCCCTCTTCAAACTGTTTTGTAGTCAACCCCATTGCACCCCACAACATCAATATGCGTCCGTTGATTGTTCCCGATCATACCACTTTTGAAATCTCAGTTGAAGGACGAGGGAATACCCACTTGCTCTCATTAGATTCCAGAATATTGACCCTTGAAAACGGCAATGATATTTCAATAAGAAAAGCGAAATTTAGCGCACTGACCGTACAATTAGACGGAACCTCATTTTTCGACACCCTACGCGAAAAACTTTTTTGGGGTCATGACTCTCGCAACATACAATAAAACAAGGCTTTTTCGGTTTATATAACACAAAAAAACTACGGCTGTCCCGTAAGTTAAAACCGATGCTTAAAAAACAATATTTTCTCGCTTGCTTTTTCTTAGCAACCGTTGCCTCAGCCCAGTTCCATGAAGTAGGTGTTTTTCTTGGTGGAAGTAATTATGTGGGAGATGTGGGGTCCCATCGGTATTTAGATCCCAATGCATTTGCTTATGGTGTTGTGTACAAATGGAATGTAACCGATCGTTATTCATTAAGAGGCGGGTTTACCCTTACAAATTTAATGGAAAACGAATACAGAAACAACGATCTGAATCGTTTCTCCAGGTCCTACAAGGTGGAAAATTCATTACAAGAGGTTACCGCTGGAATAGAAATCAATTTTAGTGAGTTTAATTTGCACGCTCCCGAGATGAGTTTTACACCTTATGTTTTTTACGGTTTAAGCTACTTTAGATACGATCAGTTTTACCTCACACCAGACGGGCCTTTTAACCCTCCCCTGAGAAATGATTACGGAAAAGATGAAGAAATAGCCATCCCCCTGAATGTGGGAGTTAAGATCAATCCCAATCCATTTTTTGTACTTGGTTTTGAAGTAGGGGTTCGCTATACTTTGACAGACAATTTGGACGGCAGTAATCCTGAAAATGAATTTGCCGACAATCCTGCCTACAAATTCGGAAATATCGGGAATAATGACTGGTATATTTTTACTGGTTTGACAATTTCATTTACCTTTGGCGATCTTCCATGTTATTGTAAGGAATAAATGAACACACAACCAAAACACGTAGCAATCATTATGGACGGCAACGGTCGTTGGGCTCAAAAGCTGGGTAAAAAACGCGTTGTAGGTCATAGTCGGGGTGCAAAAACGGTTCGTGAAATCGTAGAGGAAGCCGTACAGCATCAAATCGAATACCTTACACTTTTCGCATTTTCTACAGAAAACTGGAATCGTCCCAAAGACGAAGTCAATATTTTGATGAAACTTTTAGTAAGTTCATTGAAAAAAGAATTTAGACGTCTAACAGAAAACAACATCAAATTGTGTGCTGTTGGAGATTTGAATACCCTGCCCGAGCTGGTTAAAGAAGAACTCCTCTTTGTCATTGAAAAAACAAAAAACAATAGTGGAATGGTTCTTACCTTAGCCTTAAATTACGGAGGAAAAGAGGAAATTGTAGCTGCCGTAAAAGCCATTTCGATTAAAGTTAAAAATAGTATAATTTCACCTGAAAAAGTTGACGAATCCACCATAAATGAGCATCTTTACATGCGTAATTTGCCTCCTGTAGATTTACTTATTAGAACCAGTGGTGAAGAACGAATCAGTAATTTTCTTCTGTGGCATATCGCCTATGCAGAGTTGTATTTTACAAAAACCTTATGGCCAGATTTTACAAAAGAAGATTTACAAAAAGCATTGTTAAATTACGGTAAACGAGAAAGACGATTTGGAAAAACGAGCGAACAACTCACTTTTTAAACCTTTATTTAATTTTTGGGTTCTTGGACTGGTCCTTTTCTGGACTTCCTTTTCCTATGCCCAAACCGAAGGCTTTGTCAAAGGCAAGTCCTATATTTTGGACTCTATTAGCGTTCGGGGTATCAAAACCTTTAATGCCCAAACCGTAATCTCCTACAGTGGTTTAAGAAAAGGACAAGAAATCAGCCTACCGGGTGAAGAAGTAAGCGCCGTAATAAGCAAGCTTTGGGGGTTGGATTTGTTTAGTGACATCAATTTCTATGTCACCAAGGTAGAAAACAACTCAGTTTCTGTTGAAATAGATATCGAAGAACTCCCTACCCTAACCGATGTTAAAATCAATGGACTTAAAAAAGGGAGTATCGAGAGCCTTATCAAAGACACCGAACTTGTAACTGGGAAGAAACTTTCAGAAAGTTTCCTTACCAACACAAAAAATTATATTGTAAACAAATACAAAAAAGAAGGCTTTCTCGATACTAAAGTTGTACTGAACACGATCAAAGACAGTGTGGGAACAAATTCCTATAAAATGGTAGTCAATGTAGACAAAGGGGCACGTATTAAAATTAAAGACATTGAATTCTTAGGAAACGAGGTGTATAAGGGAAATAAACTACGATCCCAGTTAAAAAATACGAAAGTTAAAAATCCCGTTCGTTTTTGGAAACGATCCAAGTTTATCGATAATGATTTTAAAGACGACCTCTCTGATTTAATTGATTTTTACAAAGAAGAAGGGTATCGCGATGCCCGTATCCTAACCGACTCCCTGATTCGAAACGAGGACAATTCAAACACGGTAGATCTTCAGTTAGAAATTGAAGAGGGCAATAAATACTATTTTGGCACTATTGATTTTATTGGAAATACCGTTTATTCCAACGCCATTTTGCAACAAGTTTTGGGCCTTAAAAAAGGAGATGTTTACAATGGTGTTTTACTCAAAAAACGAATTGCAGATACCAGCAAACCCGACGGAAACGACATTACAAACCTCTACCAAAACAACGGGTATCTCTTTTCTAATATCAATGCCGTAGAAGTAAGTGCTGTAGAAGACACCATCAACTTTGAAATCAGAATTACTGAAGGAAAACTAGCAAATTTCAACAAAATTGTTGTTGAAGGAAATACAAAGACCAACGATCATGTAATCTACCGAGAGCTCCGCACAAAACCAGGGGAACTCTACAGCAAAGACAAGCTGGTTCGAACAGTTCGTGAAGTAGGGCAATTGGGATTTTTTGATGCGGAACAAATCAACCCACAGATTGAGAATGTAGATCCTAATTCAGGAACTATAGATGTCCGATTTGACCTAGTAGAATCTGGAGCAAGTCAAATTGAACTTCAAGGAGGCTATGGCCAGGGAGGCTTTATCGGTACTCTTGGATTGTCGTTCAATAACTTTTCTATGCGCAACATCTTTGATCGAACCAAGTACAGACCCCTTCCAATGGGAGATGGACAAACTTTAGCCCTTCGTCTTCAAGCTAGTCAGTTTTACAATACCTACAGCTTTAGTTTTTCAGAACCTTGGCTGGGCGGACAACAACCCGTGCAATTTTCCACCTCGCTACAACACACCATCCAGTACCGTTATGACTTTTTCACGGGACTAGCAGATAAAAATCAATCCTTTCAAATCAGTGGGGCCACACTAGGTTTGGCCAAAAGACTACGTGTTCCTGACGATTTTTTCCAACTCTCTCAGTCGATCTCCTATCAGTATTATAACTTGATCAATTACTATACGGGGCTCTTCACTTTTGGAGATGGAGAAGCAAACAACCTTGCCTACACAATAAACTTAACTCGAAACAACACTAGGATTAATCCTATTTTCCCAACTGGAGGATCTACTTTTAGCATCAGTGGAAAATTTACACCTCCCTACTCTCTTTTTTCAGGTACAGACTATACGAGTCTGGGAGATTTTCCTGAATTTCAGGATGAGTTAGGCAATCCTGATGTAGAAAAAATAGATCAAGAAAAATTTAGATGGTTAGAATTTTATAAAATTAAATTTAATGGTACTTGGTACACCCCCATCTATGAAAAGTTGGTCTTAAAGACCCAAGCGGACTTTGGGTTTATCGGAGCGTACAATCTTTCCAGGGGAAACATTCCTTTCGAGCGATTCTTCCTAGGAGGTGACGGAATGGTAAGTTATGCCTTAGATGGAAGAGAAACCATAGCGCTGAGAGGCTACCCAAACCAATCCTTATCCAGTAGAGATGGTTCAGTGATCTACAATAAGTTTTCACTTGAACTGCGCTATCCTATTACTCTAAAACCCAGTGCCTCAATCTATGCATTGACCTTTTTAGAGGCAGGGAAAGGATACGATACGTTCAGAGAATTTAATCCCTTTGTTTCAAAACGTTCTGCTGGGGCAGGGGTCCGAATATTCATGCCTGCTTTTGGATTGTTGGGAATTGATTTTGGTTATGGATTTGACAATGTCAATTCAAATCTTTCAACGCCAAACGGATGGGAAACCCATTTTGTTATCGGTCAACGATTCTAATTTGCTCCCTGAAAACGATACCACTACTTTTTTTTAAACCCCATACTATCTTGAAATTCTCAACGTTATTAAACTAATGACCTTAAAAAAACCAACATACCTGCTTTTAACCCTCTTTTTTAGCCTCAGTGTGTCCTCATTTGCTCAAAGAGGTACGCGAGTTGGCTACATTGATATGAATGTCATACTGGAAAGTGTCGAAGAGTACGGTAAAGCAAGTCAACTTTTGGACAAGAACATCGAAAAGTGGAAAAAAGAAATTGAGCTCAAGAAAATTCAACTGAAACAATTTGAAGATCAGCTAAACACAGAACGGATATTACTCACTCCAGAGTTGATTAAAGACCGTGAGATGGAAATCAAAGACTTTGCCTCTGAAATTGTGAATTTACAAGAAAAACGCTTTGGCCCTCAAGGAGATATGATCATTCAACGTTCCAAATTGATTCAACCTGTTCAAGATCAAGTATTAACCGTGGTCAAACAAATAGCTGAGGAGAAAAAATACGATTTTATTTTTGATCGATCTTCCAGCGTAACCATGTTGTATTCCGCAAAAATTTACGATATTAGCGACCTAGTTATAAAAAGAATAAATAGACAACAACGCATACAAAATAGAAAGGAAGCGTTAGAAAAATTAAAAACGAAAACGAATTCCTTAAACAATTAACATCACTACACTTATGAAACATTTTACTACCCTTATCGTTAGTTTATTTTTATCTCTTGCCCCTTTAAGCATGACGGCTCAGTCTAAAGTTGCACACATCAATACGCAACAACTGATTAGTGAAATGCCCGAGGTGATTGCAGCTCAAAATGAACTCAAAAAATTAGAAGACCAATACGCTAAAGAATTGGAAACTTCTGCCAAAGAATTTCAAACCAAAGCGCAAAGCTATCAAGGAGATGCTGAAAACCAGACCGATTTGATCAATCAGCAACGTCAGGTAGAATTGCAAGAAATGCAACAACGCATTCAAGAGTTTAGAGAAACTGCCGCTCAAGAATTGCAAAAGCGCTCTGCAGAAATGATGCGTCCACTTTATGATAAAGCACGTGCCGCCATTGAAAAAGTTGCAGCAGCTCAAGGGTTTAATTACGTATTGGACTCCAGTCCTGGAGGAAGCGTGATTATGGCCACTGGAAAAGATCTTATGCCTGACGTAAAATCAGATTTAGGTTTTTAAAAAAAATAAACTAAGTAAAAAAACCACCAATAAGGTGGTTTTTTTTATGCCTTAAACCAAGAAGCGTAAAGAATATAATTTTTTGCAATTCGCTGAATTTCGTTTTGCTGTAAGTCAGGATCAATCTCTTTAATTTTTCGCGCGGGTACCCCTGCGTAAATTGAACCTGGGGGGACAATGGTGTTTTGAGTCACTACTGCGCCAGCAGCGATAATACTGTTACTCCCTATTTCACAATGATCCATCACAATACTTCCCATCCCCACCAAAACATTATCGTGTAGCGTACAGCCGTGAACAATAGCGTTGTGGCCTATAGATACATTATTCCCAATATGAGTAGCAGCAGTTTCATAAGTGGCATGGATCACCACGCCGTCCTGAATATTGACTTTATTTCCAATGCGAATGGAATTTACATCTCCACGAACTACCGCATGATACCATACCGAAACTTCATCTCCTAGGATTACATCCCCAATTAAAGTTGCATTCTCTGCAAAAAAACAATTTGATCCATAAGAAGGTGTATATCCTCGAACTGACTTGAGTAGCATAATCTTGGCTTTGGTACAAAATACAAAAAGATTTTGGTCAAAATAGCTCCAATGCCCAACTGTTATTTGACATTCATTAACTATTTTTGAAAAAAAATCAGGTGGGAGAATATCAAATTAAAGCATCCGCAGAAAAAGGACAGCAAAAAGCACAGTTTACGGTAAACCAAAACATTGGCCCTAAAAATCCAATGCATTTTAAAAACATTGATGAGGCAAAAGGGGCACCCCTTATTCAACAACTGTTTTATTTACCCTTTGTAAAATCTGTAAGTCTCTTCGAAAAACATCTCGAGGTGGTGCGTTTTGATATCTTAGAGTGGGAAGAAGTTCTCGAGGATGTTCGGATACAACTGGAAAACTACCTTAACGATGGGGGAATCGTGATTGAAGAAACACGAGGAAATAAAGTGCCTGTGAGTGTGTATGCGGAAAGTACACCCAATCCCGCAGTGATGAAATTTGTCGCAAACAAACCCTTAGTCACAGAAAGTGTAGAATTTAAAACTATTGATGAGGCAAAAAATGCCCCATTGGCTCAAAAACTCTTTCATTTTCCTTTTGTCAAAGAAGTATTCATTAGTGCTAATTATGTTTCCCTCACAAAATATGAAGTAACTACCTGGGAGGAAGTTGTTATGGAAATTCGAGAGTTTGTACGTTCATTTATCGAAGAAGGAAATACTATTCTTACAGAACATCCAGATCTCAAGGATGTCGATAAAAAAGTTCCTTCTCCACAAAGTCTAGATCCTCTAGAAGAACAGATTGTTTCCATTTTAGACGAATACATCAAACCAGCGGTAGCCTCGGATGGAGGAAATATCGCTTTTGACTCTTATGACCCTACAGAAAAATCGGTTAAGGTTATACTCCAAGGAGCTTGTAGTGGTTGTCCTTCTTCTACGTTTACTTTAAAAAATGGTATTGAAAATATGCTCAAAGAAATGATGCCGGGTAAAATTGAAAACGTAGTTGCTGTAAATGGATAGTTTACTTATTCCCTAATTCTTTATTTGGAGTCGTAGTCTGAAAATCTTTTAAATAAAAAGGTTCAAAAGTGGCTAAGTCCTCAAAATTTTTCTTTTGAAACTCGAGCCAAGCCAATCTAGACATGTCTTCTGCCGAAGGATAAGAAACCGTCTCCGTAAAATGGGCATTGATCTTAGGTTGTAACGTCTTGAATTTTGAAGCACCGTTCCCAAAAACTAAACAAGGAGAATCGCCTAAAAGATCATAAAAGCTTTGCGCTTCTAAAACCAGTGCATTTGTTTCTTGTATCCACGTTTTTGAGTTATCGAAAACAGCGGTATACACTTCCATGCGACGTGCATCTAACATAGGGATAAAAAACGCGTATTCGGCTTTGCCAATAAACGGCTGTACCATAAGTTCCAGAGTGTGAATAGCAATCAAAGGAAGGTCTAGAGCAAAGCAAAGTCCTTTTGCTGCTGCTACCCCAATTCTAAGTCCTGTATAAGATCCAGGACCTTTGCTGATAGACACCGCATCCAATTCAGAAAATCCAACACTAGCTTCTTGGAGCACTTCTCGAATAAAGACGTGTAGTTTTTCGTCATGGCTAAAGTGTTCGGCCAACAACACCTTTTTGGAAATACAATTTCCTTTATAACCCAAGGCAACCGAACATTGTTTTGTCGTTGTTTCTAACTGAATGATATATGCCATAACGCATTCTTATATCCCACCAGAACTTCCTCCATCTACTTTAACTATAGTACCATTGGTAGCGGAGGATAATGGACTACAAAGATAAGCAATAGTTGTTGCTACCTCATCAGTAGTTGCAAAACGTTGTAATAAAGAATTTGACCGCTCATTTCTAAAAAAATTTTCTTCAATAGTCTGAACTGATTTTTTTTCAGCTGCTGCTTTTTCTTGTAAAAATAACTTTGCGCCTGCACTCAATGTAGAGCCAGGGACAACTACATTAGAAGTAACTCCTGTACCCTTTGCAAGTTGTGCTAAGCCTCTAGAGGTTTCGTGTAAAGCAGCTTTTGTTGCGCTATACGAAATCATATCTGTAGGAACCAAATACGCACACTCACTGGAAATGAATAGGATTCAACCCCAATTTTGATGTAACATTTTTTTCATATAGTATTTCGACAAGGATACGCCACTCATCACATTCACCTGAAATTGTTCTTGCCAAGTTTCTACAGAAGTAGTAAAAAAAGAGCTGGAAGAATAAATTCCTACGTTATTAATTAAAACATTTACCTCGCTAAGGGTTTTAAATATTTTACTGATTTACCTAGGTTGGTTAAAATCTGCAACGATACCAAATACAGAAGCATCTATAACCTCATTTTTCAATTGACCGATAGCTGTATCAACAGAATTTTGAGTTCTCCCATTGATATACACCGACATCCCTTCCCTCAACAGTATTTTAGCAACAGCATATCCGATTCCTGAAGTTGAACCTGAAATAAAAGCCGTTTTGTCCTTTAATTTTAAATCCATTTAAATTTAATTCCAAGGAGTAAGTCCCAAGAGTTTTTCCCCTAGTGGTGAGAGTTTTGCTGTTTTGTATTTCGTTTGTTCCCAGTTTCTAGGATCTCCTGGAAATGCATATCCTTCGAGTGCAATTCTATTTTTCCAAGAGTGGATACGCCATTTTTTCAAGGATTCATTGTCCTCTTCCGCTGGCATCATGGAAATATACTGGGTAATACGCACTTTGCCTTCGGATCGATTGGGTCGGATGCCATGCGCTAAAAGGCTATTGAAAATCAACAAGTCTCCAGCCTCTAGAGCCACTTTTTCTATTTTATCTTCTAAACCCGTAATATCGGGCTGAAATCGGTTACGGTCTTGTGGCTGGGTGAGTTTCCAACGCTCGTAATTTTGATAAAGCCAGGGTATGCATTGAAAACCTCCCATATTTACATCCGTTTGATCCGAAAGTGCGATGACCCCTTGGACATTTTGAGGTTTCGTTTCAGGATCGTAATCCCAATGGATAAATCCTTTGTATTCATATCCTTTTTTAATAGGAAAATTGAGATTAGCTCGATCTATGGTTACCCAAAGCTTTTCCGTACCCCATACATCCACAAAAGCATCATACACCTTTTGAGATTGGCGATTGTTCCACAGATGCTGATTGTTGTACACCTCAACCATGCCCGTACCCTCGAGCTCTTTCATTTGTATTTCTGCTCTAGGAGCTGTGTACCAAGTGGAGGGGTCTTTGGGTTTTTTTTCTTCAAACGTCCACAGAAATACAGCGGTTTCTTCCGCTTGTTCCCTAGAAATGGCATTTTTAATTACTATATAGCCTTTTTGCATCCAGAAGTTCCATTGCTCCTCCGTTAAAACCCTTAAGGTCTCCCCTTTTTCTCGGGTATTGAGATGCAGTGTACTACTCTTGACGGTAGAGGGGTTTCCGGATATTTCTTTGTGCGCATTGGTTTAGGCGTGGGTTTGGTCAGAATCCATTTTGGGTGTAATTTAGAGTTCAACTTAAGGTACAATAAAGCCTAGTTTTCTCCAAATAGCGAGAAAACAAGAACCGATTAAATTGAGATTTCTAAACCAAAATAAAATTCTAAAACCTTTAATTTAAAGATATAATCATACTTGGACCGAACATTGTCGGAAGCAGCAATTTCATAACGTTGTTTGGTTTGAATAAAGTCATATGAGTTGGTCACGCCTGCTTCAAACTGCTTTTCTGCCATGAGATAGGCTTCTCTTCTGGCCTTGAGGGTTTTTTCGGAAGCCTCTAAAAACTTGTAAGCACCTTGTGCATTGTTATAGGCTTGATTGATGGTGTTTTCCAAATCCAATTTGCTTTGTTCAAACTGATTTTCAGATCGTTTGAGGTTTAATTTTCTTCTCTTGATGTTGTTTTTAGCGGACAAGCCGTTAAAAATGGGAATATTTAAAGACAAACCGTAACTGTGTCCATCGTTTTGACGAAACTGATCTACAAAGGGCAAGGGGTCTGCCACGGTGCGTTCTGGAAATTGACTTACAACCAAAGCTCCGTTTTCTTTTACCACACCAATCGGAGTTTCGATGAGATTTCCCGTTTCTAAAAACCGATCGCTGTAGGAGATACGAGTATTGTAGTTGTAAAACGCGCTGAGGGTAGGCATTAATGAACCTTTAGCCAAATCAATATCTTTTTTCGCAATCTCAATATTGGTAGCCCCTACTTTGATGTCGTTTCTAAAAGTCAATGCTTTTTCATAGATGTTTTTCGGCTGCTCCAAGAGAATTTGGGATAGCGGAACAACATAATCTACATCTGCGATATCAAAAGTTTCGTAATCTGTTATGAGTAGCAATTGTGCCAAACTGATTCGCGAAAGACGCGAAGCGTTTTCGGCTTGAACCAAAGCCTGCTCTTGTGCTGCCAAATTAGCCTCAATTTCATAAATTTCTACTTGGGTTTGCACTCCCGCCTCGATGCGCAATTGTGTCCGCTCCAGCTCTTGTTTTGCCAACTCAAGCTGATAGTGCTGAACCTGTTCCAACTCTTTGTTGAACATCACTTGCAAATACGAGTTTGCTACAAAAAGACTGATGTCATCTTTCATGTCTTCCAACTGGTATTGTCGTGCAATAATATTCAAATTGGCTCGCGCCAACTGATTGGTATTTTGTTTTCCACTAAATAAAGTGACTCCTACATTTCCTCCAAAAGATGAAAATTGAGTCGTCAGGTTTTCAATCAATCCATTGGTAATGTTTTGACTTAGACCGTTATTCCAAATGTGTTGGGACTGGGCGTTGATTCGAGGAAAAAAGTTTCCATAGGCATCTGCCTTGTCTATCTCAGCACCCTCTAAATCAAGTTCGGACTGTTGGATACTGATGTTTTTCTCTAGGGCAATCAAAACACACTCTTCTAAAGTATATTTTTTGACCTGTGCAGAGAGCGTCGTCAGTACTGTAAGAGAAAGTAAAAAGCTTAGCAATGTTCTCATAGTCAGTTGTGTTGTTTTTTTTATAAAACCTAAGGTTTATTGGTTCTCTTTTGCTGATTCTTCTTCTTCACCTTTTTTTATCGGCTCTGTTTTATTCCAAACCTTGATTTGATCTTCTTTGGTCAAACCAGAAATTATTTCCACATTGACCCCATCAGAAATTCCAATTTCAACATCCTTACGTTCAAATTTTTGATCTTCGGTCTGTACCTCTACATAAGGCTCTTCTGTTTCTCGATCAAACTGTAACAAAGCTTCAGGGATAGCCATAATACTGTCTTTACGTTCTAATACCAATGAGGCGTTTGCACTGTAGCCCGCACGGACAAAAATAGAATCGTTTAAAAATAGATCTGCTTCAATGATAAACTGCACCGCTCCCTGTTCCTCGTTTCCTTTAGGAGCAATAAATTTCAGCTGGGCTTCCAGGGCTTGGTCTTCAATAGCTCCTAAATTCACTTCTAAGGGCATGCCCACGCGCAACTTCCCTACTTCTGCTTCATCTACTTTTCCTTCAAAAATCATCTTGTTTAAATCCGCAATGGTCGCTATAGTTGTTCCTGCGTTAAAACTGTTACTCGCAATGACTTGAAACCCTTCTTCTACAGGGATTTCTAGAACCGTTCCAGGAACTGTAGCACGGATGTTTGTATTGGCAGAAGCAGCGCCCCCTTTCGATCCTGAACGTATAATTTGCAAATCAGAAACCGCATTGGAAACATCCTGTTTTGATTGGTTAAAACGCAATTGTACATTGTCAAAATTCTGCTTCGAAATGATCCCTTTTTCATAGAGATCTTTATTTCGGTTTAACTCTACCTCTGCATTTTTGAGTACAATTCTAGAATTTGCCAATCGCCCTTCGGCACTGTTTAGATTTTGTTCGTTAGGGACGACCTTAATTTTGGCTAAAAGGTCTCCTGTATTTACAAGATCTCCTTCTTCGACAAAGAGTGCTTCGATAATTCCCTGGATCTGAGGTTTAATTTCAACTTCATCTTCGGGGATTACTTTTCCCGTCACTACAGTTTTCCTTTCTATGGAAGTAGTAATGACCGTTTGGGTATCATAAACAATCGCAGACTTGTTGTTGGTCTTAATAAAAAAAGCTGCGGCAAACAAAGCACCGAAGACTAATAGTGCAATTCCGATGTATTTTAATATTTTCATGGGTTTGTTATATAAGTGGTTTTATTCTTCTCTTAATGCGTCAATTGGTTTTATACTTACTGCTCGTTGAGCAGGAATCAGTCCGATGAGTGTTCCCAGAAATACCATGATAAACAAAGCTCCCAAAATAAATGGGATGGGAACGGTTGGATTGGTATAAGGAAAATCGGTTAAGTCTTGCGTGGCTGCATTGATCCCAAAAAGGACTAGGGCCCCTAAGATGATTCCTAAGATTCCCGCAATGACAGTTAAAAATACAGACTCTAAAATAATTTGATTGCGGACTTCCCCTGGGGTAGCTCCTAAAGCTCTTCTCACGCCCAGTTCTTTAGTGCGCTCCTTGACTGAAATCAATAGGATGTTTCCAATTCCAATTACTCCAGCAATAATGGTTGCAATTCCTACAATCAAAGACAACAAGGTCATCCCTTTAGAAAAACCTACAATTTTATTGAAAATTTCACCTAGATTAAATCCTCCAAAGGCACGTTCGTCATCTGGAGAAACTCTATGGACTCGCTTCAGTGCTGCTTTGATGTCTTTTTCTACCGCCACTACATCTGCATCGTCATAGGCAGCAATAGTGAACCATTGAACTCGATCTCCTGAATTATATATTTTTCGGTAGGTTTCAAAAGGAATAAAGATATCTCCATCACTTTCAAATCCGCCTCCCGGAAGATACTTATGAACTCCAATGACTTGAAAATAAATGTTGTCTATTCGAATGTATTGTCCGATGGGATTTTCCTCTTTTTCAAAAAGTTCAGTTTGGGTTCTTTCTCCAATCACACAAACCTTGCGTCGGTATTTTATGTCTTCTTCGTTGATAAATCGACCTCCTTTATAGATTTTTTTGGTTGCAATTTTCGTGTATTCAGGAAAATCTCCATAGACGTTATAATTACTGGACTTATTTTTACGTACTACCTGAGGAGTGGATCCACCAAATACACCTCTGGCATTTCGAGGCGCAATAAATTCCACTTCAGGAATACGTTGTTTGATATAATCAATATCGGAAAGTTTGAGCTCTATTCTACGTCCAATTTTAAATCCGTCGTAGGGAATGCTAGTCCGCTGTGCCCAAACAAACATGGAGTTCATCGCAATGTTTTCAAACTCTCTTTCAAAACCGTTATCCAGACCTTTTGCAGCACCAGAAAGTGCAACGTAGATAAAAATTCCCCACAGTACACCAATCACAGTAATGACAGTACGAGTTTTGTTTTTAGAAATTGATCCAAAAATTTCTTGCCATGTATCTCGGTCGAAAATTACTTTTAAACTATTCATCTCTTAGGGCAACTATAGGTTTTATACTCGAGGCTCTTTTGGCAGGAATGTAACCTGCAACGGCTCCAAAAATGATCAATACCAATGTGGCAGCAAAGGCAGTTCCAAAATCGATAAACGGATTTTTTATGAAGTACTCTTCTAAGGTAAGACCAATATTTTCCAATACTAAAATTCCTAAAAAAAGACCGATGTATCCCGAAATTGTGGTAATAAAAACAGATTCTTGTAAAATCATTTGAATTACGGAAATTGGGGTAGCCCCTAGCGCTTTTCGAATACCTAATTCTTTAGTACGCTCCTTGACCACAAATACCATAATGTTGGATATTCCTATGATTCCAGCGATCAGTGTCCCGAGACCTACGAAACTTACTATTAATTGGAGAACGACTGCAAATTGTTGGCTTTGCTTTAAATCGTCTGTAAGGTTTTGAAAATACACTCCGTTAGGATCGCTTGGAGCAATGGATTTTTTTTCCTTAAAATAGTTCTTTAATGACTTTTCTAGTGCTAAGGCTCCCGCATAGCCCAACTCTTTTCTAAAGGTTACTATAATTTGATCTACCTTATCGTTACTTTTTTCTATAAGTTGGCGGGTTGTGTAGGGAATGTAAATATTTCGTTCTTCGTTGTCTCCTCCATCATCCTGAAAAACGCCAATGACTTTAAAAGCAATGGTTCCGATATTGATGTATTTTCCAATGGGATCTTCCCCTTTAAACAAGTCTTTTGCGACCAGCCTACCAATTACAGCACTTTTCTTTTTTTCTTCTAAGTCAGATGGATTGATATACCTTCCTTTCATCAGGATTGTTTTTTCTATAAATTGATGCCCTGGAGCTACTGCTCTGGTGGAATAGGTATTGCTCTCATTTTTATATCGCGTCTGAGCGGATCTCGTAATTCTAGGGGTCAGATACTCTATAAAAAAGGCAAAATTCTCATCAATTTCTTTTAAATCCTCATTTTTAAAATCGATTCTTCGATTGGCCTTAAAACCCTTGTAAGGCTCTGAAGTTTTGCCGGGATTGATAAAAATAGTATTGCTCGCATCGTCCAGAAAGAATTCTTGAAATGTATTTTTTAAGCCGTTCCCAAGACCAAAAAGTATGATGAAGATAAAGATTCCTAAAGCCACGGTAAACCCAGATAAAAACGTACGGAGCTTGTTTTTACTGATGGTATCAAATATTTCTCTCCAACGGTCTCTGTTAAACATAGGATGAAGCTAGGACTTGTTTTATTTTACTGTCTTCAATGATGACACCGTCTTTAAGTTGTACAATACGTTTGCACATCTGGGCAATGTCGTGTTCATGTGTAACCACTAAAATAGTTTTCCCCTCTTCATTTATCTTTTGAATCAAATCCATCACCTCATAGGAAGTTTTGGTATCTAGCGCACCCGTAGGCTCGTCTGCCAATAAAACTTTAGGCTTTGAAGCCATCGCTCTGGCGATCGCGACACGTTGTTTTTGTCCCCCGGAAAGCTCGCTAGGTAAATGAGTCGCCCAGTCTTTTAATCCGACTCGATCTAAATAATCCAAAGCCGCTTCCTGTCTTTCTTTACGCGGAACACCCTGATAGTACAAAGGCAAGGAAACATTTTCTAATGCAGTTTTATAGTTGATTAGATTGAAGGATTGAAAAACAAAACCCAGGAACTTATTCCTGTATTTTGCAGCTTTGGTTTCGTTCAAATCCTTAATGGGTACTTCATCAAGTATATAGTCTCCTTCATCTGCTACATCTAACATTCCTAAAATATTGAGCAAAGTAGATTTTCCCGAACCCGAAGACCCCATAATGGCAACAAGCTCTCCTTCTTCTATATCTAAATTAATTCCTTTGAGCACATGCAATGAGGAGGCTCCCATTTTGTAGGATTTGTGTAAATCATTTAACTTAATCATAGGGATTTTAACTTTATAAAGTAGGACTAGGGTTGTTATTTCATCTTATTAGACTGAACTCTCTACGATTTGTTACATTCCCAGCTATTTTTTTTTTAATATTCTAAAAACTTTCCACCCAACTAAACCCACAAGGAGATAGGGTATTGCCATAAGGTACAAAATTCCGTTGTTAATTCCTTTTGCTGTAGTCTGTCCTTCTTCAGACTGAAGTACGGCGCGACACATAGAGCACTGCGCTGACACCTCGTACAGACCTACCCCAAAAAAGAGCAGGACTGCAAAAAAGAAGACAAAGTACTTTTTAGACATAATAAGGTGAAATCATCATATATACAATCACCCCAGTTATCGAAATATACATCCAAATAGGAAAGGTATAACGGGCAATTTTCTTGTGTTCACCGAAGTATTTTGAAATAGCGCGAACATAGGTCACTAATACTAGTGGGATGATCCCTATGGAAAGTAGAATATGAGAAATCAAAATAAAATAATAAACCCATCGTAGAATTCCATCTCCCCCATAAGAAGTAGGATCCGCAGTCATATGATAGGCCACATACATTACCAGGAAAACAACTGAAAGGCCTACAGCGGTTTTCATCAATCCCTCATGGAGTTGGACATTTTTTCTTTTAATGGCGATGAATGAAAATAAAAGAACTAAAGCAGTAGTCGCATTAATTGCAGCATAGATGGGGGGTAAAAAACGCAACGGGGCCACATTGGGAATCCGTACCAAAAAAAGGAGCGCAACTACAATTGGAATTGCAATGGAAAGGATCCAAACCCAAGGTTTGTATTTTGCTGCCTTATTTTCTCTTTGCTCTTGCATAATTTATTCTTTCAATAGTTTTTCAACATCCTCCATTAACAAGTCAACCTCCTGAACCTCAACATCTTCTTCATCAATGCCCATATAGTAGACAATCGGGTTTCCAAAAGAGTCGGATCGGGAACGAATAAACCCTTTTTTATCTATCAAAGCAAAATAACCCTGATGCTCAAATCCACCCGCAACTCTCGGATTTACAGATGCAAAGATATTAAATCCTTTATTGGCTAGGGTATATAGGGTTTCTTTTTCTCCAGTCAAAAAATGCCAATTCTGAGAAAAGACATCATAGGATTCCGCATAGGCTTTTAAAACCGTAGGCGTATCCTGTTCTGGATCGATAGTAAAAGAGGCAATCCCGAAATCCTTTCGGTCTCCAAATTGCTCTTCTATTCGTTTCATATTTTTGTTCATTATGGGGCAAATGCTCGGGCACGAGGTAAAGAAAAACTCTGCTACATACACCTTATTTGTAAAGTCTTCGTTGGATATCAAAAGGCTGTCCTGATTTAAGAATGCAAATTCCGGAACTTTTTTAGCTTCGCCATTCAAAAAAATATACTGAAGGGGATTCGCAGACTGAGAGCGACTACTATCCACTACTTTTTGTTCGGCGATTCGAGTAAAAATTTTAGGAATAAATAAGATTCCAAAAATGAGAATAATCAAAAAAAGTCCAACATATTTCAACTTAGACATGACTATTTGTTTCTTTGCGTATTGTAAATCTTTAGTGCCAAACGGTATTCAGCTAAGATGACTTTTACATCATCTATCATTTTCTTGTTGATTTGCGCTACAGAGCGCGCATCAAAACCATAAAGGGTTCCTGTATCTTCATCGTCGTTTCTGCCTCTGAGATTCCGGTCTTTGTCTACAATAAAAACAAAGGGAACGCTGTGGCTTTCATCCAATGAAAAAGGGGTTTTAAGGGATTTGAAATGGGTTTTGATCTCCTCTGTTGTGGTATAGACAAAATTCCACCGAGACAAGTCGGTTCCCACTCCCTCTTTCAAATCTTTTTTTAGTTCTTCAACCTGATTCTCGCGGCTGGAATCAACTAGTATTACAAACTGAAAGTCGTCAAATTGGTAAAATCGTTTGTAAATCTTTTCATTCAGATTGAGGGCTTCAGCTTTTTTATTTTCTAAGCTACCTCCCCAGTACCCCAAAATCGTAATATGCTCTTTTAGTTGGGGTGTACTTCCAATTAAATTTTCGGGAAGCTCATCAATTGAAGTTGTTAGAATAGGAAGCTTGGCGAAGTTGTTTTTCCCAGAAGCAAAAAAAAGATATACTAAAAGTGGAAATACAAACAAGATCCCCAAGACTATTTTTTTGTATATATCGTTCTTTCTCATATAAAAAAAAGCGGTTCAAAACCGCTTTGTAAATTTGGGTTACTTTAGAAATCCCAAGCGACAAATCCCGCTTCCATGACATCAAAAATATAATCTGCTTCTAAGAGTAATATAAATGCCAAGTAAGGAATTAAAATGACCAAAGGCAAAACAATGGCATTTTTCAAACCACTGCGTTCATCGCGAATGTGCATAAAGTCCCAGGCAATATAATACGCCTTTACTATGGTCAAAATGATAAAAATCCAATTGAGTAGTTTCATTCGTAAAAAGCTACTCATGAGGACTTCAGGTTTTATAATCCCTAAGGCAACTTCGATGGTGGTTACTATGGAGAGAAAAATCAACACACCCCATATTTTCTGCTGATTGGATTTGAACTTTAAAAGTCCTCTAAAGATGGCTAATTTATGTCCTTCTGCTGCCATTTGTTTTGATTTTATGTGTTAAACGAGATAGAAAAAAGTGAATACAAATACCCAAACCAAATCGACAAAGTGCCAATAAAGTCCTACTTTTTCTACCATTTCATAATGCCCTCTTCGTTGATAAGTCCCTAAAATGACATTAAAGAAAATAATGATATTGATCACGACTCCTGAAAGAACGTGAAACCCGTGAAATCCTGTTATGAAAAAAAAGAAATCTGCAAAAAGTCGATTTCCGTATTCGTTGTGAATGAGGTTAGCGCCTTCCACTACACCCACAGCTTCGTCAATTTTTGCGAGAGAAGCGTCACGTGTTAAGACGGTTTTCTGTCCTTCTTCGGTGAGTTGTTGTGTCCGAATGACAAGGCTTGGATCTGCTAAAAATCCTTTTTTAACTTCGGCTACAGAAACATTGGGTAATGCTTTTTCATCTTCGTACCAAATTCCATTATACGATTGGTGGGTAGCCCGGTCGGATTCTATTCCTAAGGCGAACTCCTGAATCGCGGCGCGCTTTCCCGTTTCCGCATTGACAAATTGTAGGATTTGACCCCCTCGAGTTTCGAGAGCCCCATATTCTCCCTTGATAAAGTTTTTCCATTCCCAGGCTTGAGACCCGACAAAAATGGCACCTCCGATAATGGTAAGCAACATATAAAACGTCACTTTGGCTTTGTTCATATGGTGGCCCGCATCTACCGCCAGTACCATGGTCACCGATGAAAAAATCAAGACAAAGGTCATCAAAGCGACATAGTACATGGGAGCATCGATACCGTGTAAAAATGGGAAATGCGTAAATACCTCATCTGCAATGGGCCAAGAATTGATGTTCTTGAATCTTGAAAAACCGTAAGAAACGAGAAAACCGGTGAAGGTGAGTGCATCTGAAACGATAAAAAACCACATCATCATTTTGCCATAACTGGCATTTAGTGGTTTGTTTCCGCCTCCCCAAACCTTTGTCTCCTCCACAGATGCGTTTGTAGTTACTTCCATAGTCGTGTGTTAAATTCTTTTACAAATTTATTAATTTTTACCCGTAGAATGAAACGAATAAAAATAAATATACCCACAGTATATCCAGAAAATGCCAAAAAGTTAAAGCTAGTTCAAAGCCTAACGTATTTCCTTGAACATAAACTCCTTTTAGGGTCTTAAACAGAATATTCAAAACGATTACAATACCCGCCGTGAGATGGGCTAAATGCAACAATACCAAAACGTATAAATAGGAAGTGGTTATACTGCTTTCTGGACCTGTAAAATAATATCCTTTTTCGATAATTCCATTAAACCCCTGAAACTGAAAATACACAAAGGCAAGGGCAAGTCCTAAGGTGACCAGTAACAACAATTGGGTCTCCTTGATCTTGTTTGCACGTAACATTCTTAGGGCAATGTAAAAGCTGCCACTGCTTAAAACAATCAGTAGTGTACTGAGCGTAAACGCAAAAGGAAGCTCAATTTGTTGTATCCAATCTGCTCGGGAACTACTCACCACATAGGCACTGGTAAGTCCTGCAAAAGTCATACTCATACTGATCATTCCGAACCACAACATCATTTTTTTGGCTCGATTTGTTTTGGTACTTATGGAATCGTTGGTGTTCATTGCAATAAAAATTTATCAATTACGTAAATCAGTTGTATTCCTGTGATATAAACGATACTCGCTCGAATCAAAAGGCGGGCTGCATGATCTGTTTTGGCAACCATTAATTTTATCGCATAGTATAAAAAAATAGCACCCAAAAGGAATACAAGAACAGAAGATATCTTGGTCAAATACAAGGCTCCTGTATATTGAAATGCAGGAATCAAAGAAATCACTACGGTCCAAAGCGTGTAAAAAACTATTTGGAAAGCGGTATTCTGATCTCTTCCGCCAGAGGGAAGCATTTTAAATCCCGCAGCTTCATATTGATCGTGCATTAACCAGCCAATCGCCCAAAAGTGGGGGAACTGCCAAAAGAACTGCAGCATAAACAAGACACCGGGTTCAATACCAAATTCATTTGTAGCTGCCACCCAGCCCAACATAAATGGGATGGCACCCGGAAAAGCACCAACAAAGACAGCGAGGGGTGTTTTTTGTTTGAGAGGGGTATAAACACAGGCGTATAAAAAGATCGAAATACTCGCAAAAAATGCTGTTTTTAAGTTGATGACATACAAGGCTGCAACCCCGATTACAGTCAAAATCACCCCTAAAAATAAAGCGGATGATGGATGCATCCTTCCCGCGGGAAGCGGACGGTTTTTTGTGCGGAGCATCAAATTGTCTAGGTCTTTTTCAAAAACCTGATTGAATGCATTTGAGGCTCCCACCATCGCATAGCCTCCCACTATCAATAAAAGTAGGGTAACATAATCAACTTGTTGTACCGCTAAAAAATAACCCGCAAGAGAGGATATAACTACAGAGATTGAAAGTCTAAACTTGGTCAGCTGGGAAAAATCAGCGAATGTCTGTTGTCGGTTTAAAATTGCAATGGTTTTATTTGACGGCATCAGTCCTCATCATTCAAGGAGCAAAGATAAGTGAGAAAAAACCATTGCACAATATTTCCGTTACAAGATTAGAATTCTTTTTCCCCTTATTGCAATCGGAATATTATAGGAATACTAAAGGGAACGCGTACGGCTCTACCACGTTGTTTTCCTGGGGTCATTTTCGGAAGTTTAGAAATGATCCGTTCCGCCTCTTTCTCCAAGTTTTTGTCTGGTCCTCGCATACGGATGTTTGTAATGCTCCCGTCTTTAGAAATGATGAAATTTACGTACACACGCCCCTGAATTCCCATTTCTTGAGCAATTTTTGGATAGCGAAAATTCTTGCGAATATCCTTATTCATTTTTTCTTGAAAACAGTTTCTTCGCTCACTTTTTGCTACGCCTTCACAACCGGGAAAAATAGGAACATCTTCTATGACCGCAAAGGGGATATCCACATCCTCTTCCTCAACCTCTACTATTTCAACAATTTCCTCTTCATTGGTCTCCGTAGATTCAATTACAGTTTCCTCAACGTCCTCTTCGTCTTCTACGATTTCAATAACCTGCGGTGCCGGGGGTGGTGGTGGGGGGTGGTGTTTTAATCTGTTCGGTAATGGGAATTTCTTTATCCTCGTCCTCATCTACATCGAGCGCTTCGTAGTCAAATGTTTTTTTGTAAGTTTTCCATTCTATGGCCTGCCATGAGAAAAATAAGACGAATGCGAGCCCAATGACAAAATAAAGACTACTGTTTTCTTGCAAATCTGTTTTAGGGGATTTTTTTATTTCCATGATTTTGGGGTTTAGTACAATAGTATCAAAAATTGTACCGCATTTATCGAAATAAAAAAACCAGCCAAAAGGCTGGTTTAACTATATATCTAAAAGGTTTTTATTGTAACCTAAAGGTAATCGGAATACTAAACGGTACACGTACAGGACGACCTCTTTGTTTTCCTGGCGTCATCGAAGGTAATTTTGATATGATTCGCTGCGCCTCTTTTTCTAGGTTTTTATCTGGTCCTCGCATACGGATGTTTGTGATACTTCCGTCTTTAGAGATGATAAAGTTGACATATACACGTCCCTGGATTCCCATTTCTTGAGCAATTTCTGGATAGCGGAAGTTTGTGCGGATGTGCTTGTTCATTTTTTCTTGGAAACATTTTCTGCGCTCTGATTTTTTTACTCGTTCACAACCTGGAAAAACAGGAACATCTTCAATTACGGCAAAGGGAACATCTACGTCCTCTTCTTCTTCCTCAACCTCTACTATTTCAACAATTTCTTCCTCATCGGTTTCCGTAGACTCAATAACGGTTTCTTCGACTTCTTCTTCATCTTCCACGATTTCGATCACTTCAGGTGCTGGTGGCGGTGGCGGTGGCGGAGGTGGAGGTGTTTTAATTTGTTCTGTGATTGGAATTTCTTCGTCATCTTCGTCTTCTACATTAAGGGCTTCATAGTCATACGTTTTTTTGTATGTTTTCCACTCAATGGCTTGCCAGGAAACAAGTAAGACTACTGCTAAACCAATGACAAAATAGAGACTACTGTTCTTAGTCAAATCTACTTTTTCGCTTTTTTTAGGCTGCATTTTTTAACAAATTTTAGATAGCTAAGCTAAAAAAAATCTAATTAAAACAACTTATTATTCTGTAGAATAACGAAATAAAAACCAAATGGAGAAGATTCCTATCGCCGCTCCTAGAAAATTTGCGATTAAGTCTTGGTAGTCAAAATAACGTTGAAAGTAAGGAATCAATTGTAAGAGCTCCAAGAGGGTCCCAACCAGAACACTTGAAATCAATGCTTTTTTATAGGTGGCACGATGTTTAAAAAACGCGAAAACATAAAGGATACTCAGCCAAAAATAACAGATAAAATGCAAAATTAAATCCCCTCGAATAAGAAAAAAATCCCAAGATTTTTCTTCTGGACCTTGGGGTTTTGAGGAGAGGTATACCACTACAAGAGTAGCAACTCCTGCTAAAATTTTAAAATAGTTACCCTCCTGTAACCAGCGTTGAATAGGCATTTGCATCTAAAAGTCCTTCTATTTGTGTCAAATCACTACACTGTACCTTGACCATCCATCCTGCACAATAGGGATCATCATTAACCGTCTCGGGGGCATCTTCTAAAGTTTCGTTGATTTCAATCACTTCCCCAGACACAGGCATAAAAAGATCTGATACGGTCTTAACAGCTTCTACAGAACCAAATACCGCTTCCGAGTCTAAACTGTCATTCAGCGTTTCAATTTCTACATAGACAATGTCTCCCAGTTCTCCCTGAGCAAAATCAGTAATGCCAATCGTAGCTATATCACCCTCTAATTTGATCCATTCGTGGTCTTTGGTGTATTTTAAGTCTGCAGGTACATTCATTATTTCCTTTTTTTAGTGAAACAAATGTAAAAGAATTCTTTTAGCAAAAAAGGTTTTTAATTTCCAAAATTATACCGAATAGTAAATCCAGATCGGATACTGGTTTGAGGAAAAGCTGTGGAGATAGCAAACTCTGAAAAATTGTGGTCGTAGAAAAACAAAGCTGTGAGATTCTTTGTAAGGGCATAATCAGCTGTTACTTTAATTGCCATTAACCTTTGACCAGCGGTGACTTGATTGTTGTCGTATTCTAAGTTTCTCAACACGGTGACATTGTCCCGATAGGAGACATCTGCTTTGATGTTTAAATCTCCTCGTAAAATCACTCTGCGGCCTCCTATACTCGTTCTAAACCTCAAATCTGGAACCCGAAACCCAAGGCCAACGACATATTCGTCACCACTGCTTTCTGTAATTAAATTGTTGTCTAAGCTCAAAGAAATGGCTCGTTCTTTTCTCAGTTCCGCCAATACCTTGAGCGAATTGTTTAATTCCATATCCAATCGGACCAGCGGATTAAACTGTTCTACCAAATTGATATTAGAATACAGGCGTTCGGGAATAAAATTCCCTGACCTATCTGTCTGTTCGGGTAGCGTAGGATCGTACTCGAAATTGGTTTGGAAATTGGTCAGTGTATAGCTGGCACGGTAGGCGTGATTTATAGAAAGTCGATTAAAAATTCTAGCGATTGATTTGATTTCTGTAAGCCCGGTAAATTTTAAACTCCAATTCGGAAGGGGCGTCCTTTTTATAGGATTTAGTGGAATTTCATTGGGATTTGCGCCGGAATAAGCCGCAACGAAGGAGTGCAGTAATACGGACTGCTGTGTTTTTCCGAACCCTTTGGGAAACCCTTCCCCATCTGTTCCCAAATCGGAGAACGCACTGGTGTCGGCAAGTCGTCTCGCAATGATACTTCGGTATTCTCGGAATTTTTCAAAGTTGGAGCTTACTGTACCTTGGGTAGGATTAAACGCTGTTTTTAATAAAACAGTTGACATACCAAAGTTTCCTAAAATATTGGAATTTTGAGGGAGGTACTCCTGATTTTCGACTTTAAAATTTTCGAGTTTGTTTTCAGTAAAATCGCGTTCTGCGTTAAAATCAATAATCAATCCGTTGAAGGGAACCACTTGTGCGGTTGCCTTAAATTTATTGGAACGCAACTGACTGAACAACTGATTAAAGCTAGGAAAACCAGTAAGCCAGCCTTGTCTTGCCGCTTCATAGCGAACATCTGCTTGGCTCCCAAAGGTATATCCAAAAGTAGGGCGCATCCCTCCTGCAAAACCTACGGAAGGCAGATATCCAGGCAGTACCGTTCCATTGTTTTCATTATAACTCGCCTGAACACGCTTTACTGCGGTTAGTATGTCAACAATTTTAGTCAAGCTCTTTTTAAACGCAGTATTCTTTTTTGCTGTTGAATCTTTTGCTTGAGCAGCATTGACTTTTGCCTGAAAACTGCTCTTTTTGTTGGTCTTCAAACCTAGGACCATATAAAGCTTTGAAAACGAAAGTGCGCCCGTCAAGGTTTTGGTATTGTTGTTTTGAATGGTATTGACCAATCCTAGCGGAGTCCCATCCGCGCTCATCACCTCTGCTAAAGCCTCGGAACCCCGTTGCCAATTAAAATTTCCTGTATAGTTATACGTGGCGTCAATAAAGTTTAAAAAGGGAATGTATTGAAAGGGAAACTTGTAGTTTAAAGCTAAAGACTGAAAATGTGAATTGGGTTCTCCTGCATTGAAGAGACCTTCCCACAACACCCTTTGGTTGTTTTTTAATAGACTGGATTCACTTTGATTCATATCTAAGTTTTGCCGGATAATACTGCTTGTAGCAGCATTGAAATTAAATCGAAGCGAACGGGTCAGATTATAACTTAAAGCGTAATTGTAGTCAAATAAAAAGTTCCGCTGTTGTAGGTTGGGCAAACTGCGCTGGAGTGCCGCATCGGTTCCTTCCAAATATACCTGTCTAAACTTCTGATTGTTTAAAATTCTGTTGATGTTGGTCGCCCCTTCTAAAGAACTGGGAAGCAGATTGAAATTCAATTGTTGTAACCACCTCCAGTATTTTTTTCGATTAAAGAATTTCACTTTTTTAAAGGGCTCAATCGGTTTTGAGCTAAAAGAATACCCATAGTTTGCTCCGAGTAGTAAATTGACTTCTTCTTGCTTTTCGATTTCAAAGTCGCGGTGTTCCAACTCGTTATACGCATAAGAGAAATCAAAATTTTCTGGACTGTAAAAGCGGGATTTACCCTGTCCCGTACTGTTTTTTCTGATTCCGATCAGACTTACACTTTTGCGACGGGTATAATCGATGGCTTGGTTTCTTATGGAATCTCGTTGGGTGACACGATCTGCTGTACTGAGACGATCTTTCAATTTTAGATCTTGGTAAAAAGGGTCGTACTTTGGGGTGATGAAGGTTTCCCCGTTAGCAAAACTCAGTGGAATTTGAAGTCCCCAATTGGCGGGGGTTAGTTGCCCGAGGTTGACGTTGGAAATAAGGTCGTATTGAAGTAGCTCCTCACGAGTCCGTTGATTGGGAGTTTGATCGATACTTCCAAACCCAATAGAAGAATAACGTCCGTTGGCAGAAAAGGTTGCAAAGTCAGCAAGATTGGCGTCTAAAGCCCCAATGGCAGCCCATCCCCCCTCACCGTCAATTCCTGAGATTCGCAGTTCATTAAACCAAACCTCTCCACACAAGTCTTCTCCCAATTGAACCGATGGGTTTTTAATCCCAATCATTAACGTTCGGATGGCACCCAAGGAGGGATTTCCGTGAATGGCAAGTTTGTATTTTTTCTGACCAGGCAAACTGCTTATCGGTGTAAATTCTTGAATGGGGTTTAAGTCTTCATCATAGTAAAGGGTTTCCCCTAAACCGAGTTGTTGCAGCGCTTTTGCCTTTAATTTTGACAATAGTTCAACAGGAATTTCCAACGAATTTGACTTCGGAATCCACACTTCCTCCGCCGTCAACCGATTGGACATGTTTTCCGTATAGTCCGTGGGTTTTAAAGGAATTTCTATTTGGTAAAAATTATCTTGATAATCGGTTCCTAAACGGATAAATGCGACCATCCTACGATCAAATTCATCTTCCGAACCTGCTCCGGGAAGCGGCTCATTTCCTGGTAACGATTCCGCATGCAAAAACATCCGAAGTTTACTGTATTGACGCATGTCTAGATTTACGGCTTTGAAAATCCCTCTGGCATCCATAGGCTTTAAGTCACAAACACGGAAGGAAAGGGATTGTTCATTTTGACGAATAATTGTGTTGTTGTTGTTGATCTGCTCTCTTTGAATTTCGGGTGGTAAAACATAATTGATTGGAATTCGATTTTCATTCTCCAAAATATTTACTGTACTGATGTCCACTGTCGTTGCAGTGTTGACCAAAAGATCTTCATTCAACGGTTTGTTATACCTTCTCCAATCTCCTCGGACCAAGTCCAAAGTACCAAAACGAAAAACGACCTCTTCTTCAAAACCACTTAAAAGCATTCGCATAAAACGTATGGAACGCAAATCGTTGATTTCATTTACTGCCTCAAAGTAGGTGTCAAAGGAGGTGTTTTCATAGTAGGATTTTTGGATAGGGATTTTGAACTGGATCCATCGAGTGGTGTATTCATCTCCATTGGGTGCCTTAACTTCAATATTTTCTCTTACATCGGTGATAAACGGATGATTTCCCACCTGCATGCTTTTGAAAATGGGAACACGATATTCAAAATAACTGTCAATCGTATTCATGCTTTGGTCTCTATTGATATCTTCCGTATCGGGTTCTGTGGTATTTCCTCGATCTGTATCGCTAAAAGCTATGGGAGTGTTGTTTTCAAATCCGTTGTAGCGTTTATAACGTTCTAAAACACCTCCTTCAGCCTGAAGAAAATATTCATAGTTGTCTCCAGCAGGATCGCTGGGAGGCCCATTGGTAAAAATTGTTGCTTCTTCTTCATCGCTGAGTCCATCCAAACCGACATCCTGTTGCGGACGATCTTCAGGATTGGAATTAAAGGCGTATACCAAAGATTGGTTCGCAGGGACTTTTCCCCAAGGGGTTTCATAGGTCGGACTGGGTTCATTTGCTGTAGGTAAACCATTTTCAAATTGTTTTCTTCCATCGCGGAGGATGTCCTCGGAAATATTTCCCAAGTGAAATACCAATTCTCCCAACTCATCTGATTGGGTCTCTTTATCAGAAAAGGTATCCAACAACCAAAATTCAATAAATTCCACATTGGACTGTTCAAAGTTGGTCGCATTTAAAGCTCGGGTAATCCCGCCCCAATTCTTTTTTGGATTGGCTAAAAACTGATTTTGAGGCGCGTTGTTGTACGGCCCTTTTTCTCTGGGATAGTAGGCCAAATCCAAGGTAGGAAGTCTTCGGAGCATCCCCTGAACCAAATCCTGCTCGGGAAACAATTCATCGATAAAGATACTTCTCGTCTCATTACTTGAAATATCGTCATTGTTAATTCCTGTGGGTTGTCTGGAATAAAAAACTTGATCGATAGAGTACCAAGCCAGTTTGGAACGCGCATTGCCACTCACTAAACCCTCGGCATCAGCTCCAGGCACTCCATTGACGGGGACACTGGAAAGGTTCCAAGCGGTAAACCCTTTGACATCAATATTGGTTTGAGCCCCTTCAAAATCATCGATATATACATTGGTTTCTCCGTTGAGCTGGGTGTTCCTCGGATCTTTGGCGGCCAAATTTGCTACTTCTCCCCGAAAAGAGAGTTGAGAAGGAATATTCGTTTGGATGGTAGGCCACTTGTTTACTAAACGGGTTAAAAAAGGGAGTTCCGTTGAAAAGTTCGTGTTGAAACCCATCATGGTGTTGTTCACGGGTTCGGTTCCATAATTGGCCTTTTGCGTCAGAGGATTTTCACTGAGGTTGATCAGCGTTCCCCCAACATAAAATTTATCATTGATTCTGTGGTTTACATTCAATCCCGAAAACCGTTTGTTCTGTTGATTAAAAAAGGAGTTGTTTTCCACTGAAATATCTATTGGAATGTTGGAAGCTTTAAGACCTTCATCCAGTATTTTTACCCGGCCAATTTCATAATTTACGGTATAGTCCAATCCTTCCTGAAGCACTCTCCCTCCTGCTGTCACCCGAACCGATCCTCTAGGAATATTAAAAGCTCCTATACTAATCCCATCACCGCCTTCGGACTTGTAGCGGCCTTTGAGCTGGAATTTATTCTTTTCAGTAAATTCTAAAGCAGCGGCTTTCGTTAAGGAGTACATTTCCTTAAAAACATATTTCTTCTGATTTTTATTAAAACTGTTATCGATTTCGTAGTCCTCCTTTGCAGATTCTGGATTGTCTAACAACTCAAATAAGAAAGAGCCAAAAGGTTCTACTTTAGGAAAAATAACTCGCCCATAGCGCGGATCTATTGTAATGCCTGGAAGGTAGTCAAAAAACCCATCTCCATTGGGAACCAAATCTTGATAGGCATTCAACCGGTCTAGATTCATGGTGTTTAGCAAAATTTCATCCTCCAGATCCTCAGGCCAAATGGCAGAGTCAACAGGAGTTAAATAATTAATAGGAGAAGGATCGGTATATAAAATATTCAATCGAAAGTCTTCTTCAGACAATTGAAAGGCTCCCATATTGTAAATGTTTTTCATCATCAAATCCCACACAGGTTGACGGACATCCGTCAGACTACTTTTTAGTAGTTTCACGATAAGGCTGTTGGTTTGAATTTGAGGTTGTGGAACGGCTTGACCAGGGACGTTATTTTGCTGGGTAATGGAAGTCCCGGGAATCTCACCATTGGCAAATTCTCCTACTTGATAGACTTTCCCCAAATAGGTGTACTGAAAAGCAACTCCTAAAATTTCATCATTACTCAAACGCTGGTTTAACGAAATATACCCGAGTTGCGGATGATACGTAAATTCCTGGGGCTTGAGCTTTCGTGCGCTTTCCAACACGGCATAATCAATCCCTTCACTGACTTTAAGCCCATCAAAACCATTTTTAACAGTGGCAATATCTCTAATTTTATCATTTAAAATTCCTCCAAAACCAATTTCATCGGGATCCAATTTGTTTACCTGATTTTGAGGCGGATCCATCGGGTTTGAGGTGTTGAAAAACCCTGAGATGCCGTCGTCTAAACGGGTGTTTTCAGGATGCGCTTCTCCCAAATCTTGTAACGCTACGATGTTTCTTACATTCTGGGTTTGATACCCTCTGTTGGTCACCCAAACTTCGATTCTTGTGATTTGCACCGGCGAATTGATGTAGGGATAATTCGCTAAAAAACTATCGTAGTTGTTTCTAAAATATTGACTTATAAAATAATGACGGTCCTCCTCATAATCTAAAGCAAAAAGATTGAACTCCTGAAGTTTACCCCCACCTTGAGTGGCGATGTTTTGTGATTGAGAACGCTGTTCCGAAAAAACACTGGAAATGGTGGTATTTCCAAATTTTAAATCAGCGCGAACTCCAAATAAACTCTGGGCTCCTTGGATCAGGTTACTGTTGATCGGCATACTGATGTTCCCAATGTCAATGTTTTGGAGGATGGCATCTTCAGTCACCTTACCGTTTAGATAGTCTGTAACTTGATTGCCCACCTGCGCGGTACTATTCGGCAGCTGCGTAATGTTATTTTTTAAACTTTCGATCTTCTGTTTGGCCTGATTAAGGGTGTTTTTGGCTTGACCTAGGGTTTGATTTACCTCGTTGATTGTTTCTTTTACCTGATTTACCCGTCCCGATACATCTTGTTGCAATCGGTTGAGGTTTGAACCTAATTTCCCAGGAATCAATCCAGGAACCTCTGACAATTGAGGAGGGTTGAATTGAATCTTGACCAGATTCTGAAAATCAAAAGTTGCTTCTGTATCGTAATTTGCGGTGATCTGCAGTCGCTCTCCAATCTTTCCAAGAAGGCTCAAGCTGATTCTTTGATCGAAATCAAAACCCGGGGAGCGTCTATTGATAACCGAAGCGATGGGGTTATCATTACGCTGGTAGCGGTAGCCTAGGTCAATACCGATAGACCCCTGGGGGGAGATGTCAATCGAGTTGCTACCAAAGATCGATTCAAAAAATTTATTGTTGACATACAATTCTGGGAGTAGGTTTTTTTGAGCGTCTTCCAGGTTGGCACCATAGCCACTCAAAGCCTGAACTTTCTCTTGAAAGTACCCTTGCATTTGTTCTTTCAAAACCAAAGCCTCGTATTCTTTAACGGTCAAAACCAAGGGAGTACTGATGGGATACCCTCCAATTTCTTCAGTAAGGATATAACGGTCTGTTTCCGAATCGTAGGTGTACAAGCGCTCGATGCTATTTGAAGCAGGAGGGGAAAGGGTTCCTAGTTCAGCAGCTTCTTGTGAAAATACACTCCCCATAGAAAACAGCACCCAGATGAAGGTTAGGATGAAGCTTTGGGGAGATCTAAAAATTACATTTTTAGTGGGTTCAATCAAAAATTTACAATTTATTCAGAGCCTCCTTGATCAGTTCCTCTACAGAAAAGTCGGGTGTACTTTGAATAATGCCATCCACGATACGCTCAGACTGTTTTCTTGAATAACCAAGAACCTCTAATGCTGATAACGCTTCATCTTTGATTGTATTGTTCCCTAAAATCTGAATTTCTTCACCATCGAAGAGATTCATCATTTTATCTTTTAATTCGATTAAAACGCGTTGCGCCGTTTTTAGCCCAATTCCTTTGACGGATTTAATTGTATTGAGGTCTTCAGATACGATCGCACGCTGTATTTGCTGGGGTTCCAGAGAGGATAACATGGTTCGAGCGGTACTGGCTCCAATCCCTGAAACGGAAAGCAAAAGCAAAAAAACAGAACGTTCCATCGGTGTGTGAAATCCAAATAACGTATGGGCATCTTCACGAATTTGTAAATGCGTAAAAAGTTTAATGTTTTCGTCGTTTCCGATTTGTGAAAACGTGTGCAACGAAATATGAACTGCATAGCCCACTCCGTTACAGTCAATCACAACTTGAGTTGGAGTTTTTTCCACTAAACGACCTATAATTTGAGTAATCATTTGCTTCTATTTGTTTTTTGATTGTGCATCGACCACTGCGATGGCCGACATGTTGACAATTTCAGTGACCGAAGCCCCCAGTTGTAAAATGTGAATGGGTTCGCTGAGACCCATTAAAATAGGGCCGATAGAAAGCGCTTCATTGAGTTCTTTCATTAATTTATAGGTGATGTTGGCAGCGTCCAGATTGGGAAATACCAGTACGTTCACTTTTTTATTACTCAATACGGAAAAGGGAAATCGGTCTTGTAAAAGCCCTTTATTTAAAGCAAAATCGGATTGAATGGGACCGTCTACTGCCAAATCGGGATTACTCCGATGCAACATCGAAACAGCCTCAGACACTCTTTTTGCTTGTGGAAACCGAGAGGAGCCAAAATTTGAAAAAGAAAGCATCCCAATCACAGGTTCCAAGCCAAAAAGTTGCGCCATCTGTCCTGTCATTTGAGCGATTTTAGCCAGTTCTTTTGCAGTAGGCTCTATATTAATCGTAGTATCGGATAAAAACAAGGGCCCCGACTTGGTCAACATCAAGTTTGTAGCCGCTACTTTGCTTACCCCTTTGGACTTTGGAATGGTTTCCAAAATGGGTTTCACCACCGAACGATAATTTCTAGAATAGCCCGAAATCATCGCATCAGCGTCTCCATTTTTGATCATCATGGAGGCAAAATAATTGCGTTCACGCATCAAACGTTGTGCGTCGTACAAGGTGTATCCTTTTCGGTTTTGCGCGTCCCAAAACAGTTCGGCATATTTTTTTCGAGTGTCTTCTTGATCCATTTCTTTAGGATCAATGATTTCTACAGCATCGTCAAATTCAATCACTTTTCGCAGGTCTTCAATAATGGACTTATTGCCCAAGAGTATGGGATGAGCAATGCCTTCCTCATGTACAATTTGAGCTGCCTTGAGTACATCCATTTGATCCGCTTCAGCAAAAACCAACCGTTTGGGCGCTGCCTTGGCTCGATCGTGAAGTAGGCGAACTATTTTTTGAGAATTTCCTAATCTTTTTTCTAGCGCTATGGCATAGCGTTCCCAATCCTCTATGGGTTCGGTAGCTACGCCAGAATCCATAGCCGCTTGGGCTACTGCGGGAGGAACAGTAGTGATCAAACGCGGATCAAAAGGCTTGGGGATGATGTATTCTTTTCCAAAACTCAAACGGGTTTTATCATAGACCACATTGACTTGTTCGGGTACGGGCTCCTTAGCCAATTCGGCAAGCGCTTTAACCGCTGCCATTTTCATGACTTCGTTGATACGGGTTGCCCGTACATCCAGTGCACCCCTAAAGATGAATGGAAAACCCAAAACGTTGTTCACCTGATTGGGATGGTCTGAGCGACCCGTAGCCATAATAATGTCTTTACGTGCTTCACAGGCTTCTTCGTAACCGATCTCAGGATCTGGATTGGCCATTGCAAAAACAATGGGATTCGCTGCCATTTTTTTGAGCATTGCTGGTGTCACAATCTTAGGTTGAGACAAACCGATAAAGACATCCGCATCAACCAGAGCTTCTTCCAAAGTTGATACCGATCGCCCAGTGGCAAACTGCGCTTTTTCAGGGGTAAGATTTTCTCTGCTTTTTTTGATAACTCCCTTACTGTCTAACATGACAATATTGTCAATTTTTGCTCCAAAAGCGAGGTACAATTTGGTGCAGGATATTGCTGCGGCCCCTGCACCAGAAACTACAATGAAAACTTCCTCAATTTTTTTTTCCGCCAGTTCCAGTGCATTGAGTAACGCCGCAGCAGAAATTATAGCCGTTCCGTGTTGGTCGTCATGCATGACAGGAATGTCCAACTCGTCCTTAAGACGACGTTCAATTTCAAAGGCTTCTGGGGATTTGATGTCCTCGAGGTTTATTCCTCCAAAAGTGGGAGCAATTGCCTTTACCGCTTCTATAAATTTTTCGGGGTCTTTGGCATCCACTTCAATGTCAAAAACGTCAATTCCTGCAAAAATTTTAAACAACAGCGCCTTTCCTTCCATTACCGGTTTGGATGCATCAGGGCCGATATCACCCAGACCTAGAACAGCGGTACCATTAGAAATCACAGCGACTAGATTTCCTTTGTTGGTATATTTGTAAACATCGGATTGTTTTTTTTCAATTTCAATACAAGGAATGGCTACTCCGGGCGAGTAAGCCAAGGCTAAATCACGTTGTGTACTGTGATTTTTTGTCGGAACAATTTTTGTCTTTCCCGGTCTAGGCTTGGCGTGATAGACCAGTGCAGCTCTTCTCTGTTGTTCGTTTTCCATAGCAGTATTTTTCTTAAAAATAAAGTTGAATGTACTTAATTATTTTGACTTTAGATGTTTTTATAAGCGGCTTAAATGTATAGAAAACTCCCCGAAACTAGATTGAATTTTTTATCTAGTATCAAGGAAACCAAAACTAAATGGGGTCGTTTTATTTATTCCTAGAAAGTTATACGAGGAATTCCTTAGTTCTTGACTAAGGTGTTTTTTTTGTTTGAATCTGATTTACGATATACGTGCCTACTTGTTGACCTTGTTCTACTCCCTCAGTTATGGCCATCCTATAATGAATTCCTCCATACAGTCTCGAGATGGCGGCTTCTTCAGAAGCGTGAATAAAAGAATCGTAGCTACGCTCGGGAAGGCCGTAGGCAAGTTCTGTCGTATCTGTAAATTTAAAATTGTCCCCATACAAATCCGTCAAGGTAACGGCAGCAGCGCGGGAAATGACTGAATGCCCACTGGTGTATTCTGGAAAGGGAGGTGTTTGTAATAGGGGAAGCCATTCATCGTCGTAGTATTGATTGATCAATGTTTCTGGACGGACCACTAAGGTTTCCCATTTTTCATCCCAGCAACTGATAAAGGCATCGAATAAGGCAATGGATACATTGGCATAGGCATTGACGGTCTCATCAAAAGAGCTTTTCGCTTGCCGAGTGGCTATTGCTGTAATCCCTACCCAATGCCCTCCGGGAGTGATTTTCTTTGTAGCAAACATGGCGTGCCCTCTGTGATGTGTAACGTACGGATTACAATCCCAAAATTTGGCGATATCTACTTCTTCTTCCGTAAGTCCATTGGTTACCTCAAAGACTTCCATCAACTGTCTTTGAAATGGACTACCCTTTTTTAGGTCAAAAGGAAGTGGATCTTTGGGCGGAAATTGGTTGGAAGAATCCAATACCATGGTTCGGATTTCTTGCCAGTGCGGTTCGATTCCGTCCATATAATCCGGAGGGGTAGGTTTCCAGTAGCGATCTTCTTCTCTAATTGTATATTTTGGAAAGGTTCTCGTTTGGTTGTAGTAATCTCCCGAAGCCCATTCTAAAATAGCTGCAGCAACTTCTTCACCATAGGCCTCTGAAGCTTTACTAACGCGACTAGGAACTTTAAAGGTTTTTAATTTCTTTTGAAAAGCTTCTTGAAACGCTTCCATTTTGTCTTCCGAAAAAATCAAAGCCTTCCCCACAGCACTAAAAGAAAATAAAGCGGCCAGTTTCGGATTGATGTTGGGATTGTCAGAGGTAGGGATTTTTTTTAATTCTTTTACCTGACCCACCAAAGAGTTAAACTCATCTGGATTGTAATGAGCTACAATTTCATAAGCAGCAAGGGTAGGATACAAATACACTCGGGAAGCTACTGGGGGAGAGAAAATATCGTAAACCACAATATCAGTAAGGTTTTGCATGGCCTCTTGAAAGAGTTGAGGATCTTGTATCTTAGATAAGTATTCGGTGCTTTTAGAACAGCTTATAAAGAGGAACAATTGGGTGAAAAGTATACTTAATTTTTTCATTTCAATTTCTTTGGGAAGTGGAAAGATACAAAATTGATTTCCATTCGTTTTCGGGGCTGAAACTAAATGGGCTATCGTAAAAAACTTCTACCGTAGGGAACTGTATTTGTTTCTTCAGAATTTCCAGTTTTTGGATGGCTTTAAACCATCCGGGTTGCGATTGGCTGAAATTGCCAAAAAAAGCTTGTGCATAGCCCTTAATTGCTGGTTGCTCTTTCACAAAAAGAGTTTCATCTTCACTAGTTACTAGGATAGAAACGGTTTGTGCATAAATTCCTGTGATCAACATCAGTGGCCATAAAAACAAGAACTTGTGAAAGAACTTTTTTTTCATTTTAGTTTAAGTTTTTGGTTAATTGAGATTATATTCGAAACAATACTATAAGATTTTTTTAAAAATTTTATGTTAATTTTAACTTAACTCTCAAAAACCATAACAAAAAGGTTTTCGAGGGTTGCCCCTAAACCCAAAAAAATGAACTTAACCTTAAAAGACATTGCCCAAGCTTTGGGCATATCGATAACTACAGTCTCCAAAGCACTAAAATACTACAAAGATGTCAACCCACAAATCAGAGCTCGGATTCGCGCCTATGCGGAACAAATGAACTTTCGACCCAATGCCCAAGCTTCTTTTTTACGAACGCAAAAAACGGGTTTATTGGGCCTAGTCGTACCCCATTATCGACATGATTTTTTTAACACCATATTGGAAACCCTCATTACCCAAGCAGAGCAATACGACTATCGGGTGGTGGTTTTATGTTCAGAAGAATCCTATGAAAATGAGAAAAAACAAATTCGTGAGTTGCTGCAACTTCGAGTGGATGGCATTTTTATTTCCGTTGCCAAAAACATAAATGACTACCAACACCTAAAACAGGTTTTGAATAACAAAGACCCCCTTGATATTATTTGACCGGACAGTTAAGTTGGTTCTCACTTATCAGGTTGTGAATAATGATCAGGAAGCTGCCTACCAAGCTATGGAACTCCTGATCAGTCAAGGATGCAAAAAAATTGCACACCTGCGTGGCGACCTCATGCCCCAAATTTCCATAGATCGCTTTTGGGCTATAAAAAAGCATTGGAGCAAAACCAGATTCCCTATGAGGAGGACTTGGTTGCCATTTGTAGCGAAAATAATTTTGAGGAAGGTTTTAACAGTGTCCTCAAGTTACTTGAAAAACACCCTGATCTAGACGGTTTGTTTGCTATTACAGATTTGGTTGCAGTGGGGGCGCTTCGTACTTTTGAAGAGCGGGGCTATCGAGTTCCAGAAGATGTGGCTGTAATTGGGTTTAGTAACTGGATGATCTCTTCATTAATCACTCCTCAATTAAGTACAGTAGAACAGAATGGTGCTCGTATTGGTAAAAAAGTACTGCAGCTTTTCCTAAAAACACAAGAGTCTGATACAATGGAACCTGTTACATCCTATGTCCAAGAGACTGTTAGGACCCAACTCCTTATTCGAGCCTCCTCTAAGAGGAAAGAAATTTGATATTGCGTTGTAGACCTTTGTATTTGGTTCGTTTGATCGCGCTGTTCTTAAACAAGACTTCAAATACCTCTTCGGTCATTTCTTCCCAGTCTTTTTTGGTTAGGGAGAGCAATTCGGGATCCGGCTCAAAAGCCGTTTCTTGGTGCGGCGTAGCGAAGCGGTTCCAAGGACAAACGGTTTGACAGACATCGCAACCAAAAGCCCATTGATCCATTTTACCCTGAAACCCGGTTGGAATTTGATCCTTTAATTCGATCGTTAAATAGGAAATACATTTGCTGCCATCGATTTGGTAGGGCTGAATCAACGCTTCTGTGGGGCAGGCGTCAATACAGGCGGTACAGCTTCCGCAATGATCTGTAGTAGGGGGATCGTAGTCCAACTCCAAATCAATAATCAACTCGGCAATAAAAAAGAAAGAGCCTACTTTTTTAGAAATCAGATTGGTGTTTTTTCCAATCCAGCCCAAACCGCTTTTGGAAGCCCAGGCTTTGTCCATCACAGGAGCAGAATCTACAAACACCCGACCTCCTACTTCTCCTATTTCTTTCTGTATAAATGCCATCAAGGCTTTCAGCTTGTCTTTGATGACATCGTGATAATCTTTCCCATAGGCATAGGTAGAAATTTTGGGTGCCTCAGGATCTTCTTGGAGTTGATCGGTATGATAATTTAACAATAATGAAACCACACTTTTGGCACCGGGGACAAGCAAGCGAGGATCCAACCGTTTGTCAAAATGGTTTGCCATATAACCCATTTTCCCGTGGTGGTTTTGATTCAGCCACTGCTCCAGTCTAGGTGCTTCTTCTTCTAAAAACTCGGCTTTGGAAATGCCGCACGAAAGAAATCCAAGCGCCTTTGCTTGATTCTTAATGCGTTGAGTATGGTTTGTGGTTTGAGAAGTCATCGCTGCTCTTTTTTTCGTTAAAAGAGTCCTTCTTGGTTGTTCTTTATTCTTCCCAGATGTTGATAGGCTCTCGCCGTCACCTCACGTCCACGTGGGGTACGGACTATAAATCCTTGTTGGATTAAAAAGGGTTCATACACCTCTTCTATGGTTTCTGCATTTTCAGATACTGCAGTCGCCAAAGTCGTGATCCCAACAGGACCTCCTTTAAATTTATCGATGAGGGTGGTCAATATTTTGTTGTCCATTTCGTCTAAACCGTGTGCATCCACTTGGAGTGCGTTTAAACCGTATTGGGTGATTTTCATGTCGATGGTTCCATCGCCTTTGATTTGAGCAAAATCACGTACCCTTCGCAACAAACCGTTGGAAATTCGCGGAGTCCCTCTACTGCGCCCTGCAATCTCTATTGCAGCCTCTTGATCTATCGGAACATTTAAAATTTCTGCACTTCGTTCCACGATCGTTCCCAACAGCTCTGTCGAATAATATTGCAGTCGGTTGCTGATCCCAAACCGTGCCCGCATGGGCGCTGTAAGCAAGCCCGATCGGGTGGTAGCCCCCACCAAGGTAAAAGGTTCTAAATTGATTTGAACCGTACGCGCATTAGGACCCGATTCTATCAAAATATCAATTTTGTAGTCTTCCATAGCAGAATACAAATATTCTTCTACAATGGGACTCAAGCGATGAATCTCATCAATGAATAAAATATCTCTCGCCTGCAGGTTGGTCAACAAGCCTGCCAGGTCTCCGGGTTTGTCTAAAACGGGTCCGGAAGTGAGCTTGATTCCCACGTTGAGTTCATTTGCCAAAATATGTGCCAGTGTGGTTTTTCCCAATCCTGGAGGGCCATGAAAAAGCGTGTGATCTAACGCTTCATCTCGCTGTTTAGCAGCAGAAACAAATACTTTTAAATTCTCTAAAATCGTGTCCTGTCCTGCAAAGTCATCAAAACTCAGCGGCCGTAAAGCACGATCGATATCGTTGTCTTCTTTAGAAAAGTTTTGATCAGAAGGGTCCAAATGCTCATTCATTCTTCCAAAGATAGGGAATTCAACTACTCAGCAGAAAAAACCTATTGGACTTTCTTTGTTTTTGAAAACAAAAAAAAACCGTTCCTTAAGAAACGGATTTTAAATCTGTTTAAAGAAAAATTAATGTTGAAGTTCTTCTTCTCCTTTTTTAAGTGGAATGTGTTGAGGTACAAAATCTTCATCATGCCCAGGCTTTGAATAGTCATAGGCCCAGCGGTGCACGTGAGGAATTTCTCCTTCCCAGTTCCCGTGGAAATGCTCTACAGGAGCTGTCCATTCTAAGGTATTGGAACGCCAAGGGTTTTGTACGGCTTCTTTTCCGTAAAACATGCTGTGAATAAAGTTGTACAAGAAGACCAATTGTGCGGCTCCTGCAACTAAGGCAAAAACGGTAATCAATACATTGATGTTCGCAAGATCGTCAAAGTAAGGGAAAGCCGTGTTGGTGTAGTAGCGTCTGGGTAATCCTGCCATACCAATAAAGTGCATGGGGAAGAAAACACCGTAAGCACAGACGGCAGTAACCCAAAAGTGAACATATCCCAAGTTTTTATTCATCATCCGTCCAAACATTTTGGGAAACCAGTGATACACCCCTGCAAAAAGGCCGTAGAGCGCGGAGATTCCCATCACCAAGTGAAAGTGCGCCACGACAAAATAGGTGTCATGTACGTTGATGTCCAGCGTACTGTCTCCGAGTATGATCCCTGTAAGACCTCCCGTGATAAAGGTGGATACTAAACCAATGGAAAAAAGCATCGCAGGATTCAGCTGCAAATTCCCTTTCCAGAGGGTCGTAATGTAATTAAATGCTTTAACTGCAGAAGGGATTGCGATCAATAAGGTTGTAAAGGTAAATACGGAGCCTAAGAACGGATTCATTCCTGAGATGAACATGTGGTGACCCCATACGATAGTGGATAAAAAGGCAATTGCTAAAATCGAAGCTACCATAGCACGGTATCCAAAGATGGGTTTACGTGCATTCGTAGCAATAATTTCTGAAGTGATCCCCAAAGCGGGCAACAATACGATATATACCTCCGGATGTCCTAAGAACCAGAACAGGTGCTCATAGAGTACAGGCGATCCTCCCTGATAATGCAATACTTCCCCTTGAATAAAAATATCCGAAAGGAAAAATGAGGTTCCAAAACTCCGATCCATAATCAACAACAAGGCTGCAGAAAGTAATACGGGGAAGGAAACAACTCCAATGATCGCAGTTACGAAAAATGCCCAAATAGTTAAAGGCAAACGGGTCATACTCATCCCTTTTGTTCTGAGGTTAATGACCGTTACTATGTAGTTTAGCGATCCCAAAAGAGAAGAAGCAATAAAGATCGCCATAGAGACGAGCCATAATGTCATCCCTGTTCCCGATCCAGGTTGTGCCTGGGGTAGAGCTGAAAGCGGAGGATAGATGGTCCATCCTGCTGCGGCAGGGCCTGCTTCTACAAAAAGAGAAATCACCATGATGACACTAGAAAGGAAGAACAACCAGAAAGAAATCATGTTTAACAGTCCAGAAGCCATATCTCGTGCACCAATTTGCAACGGAATCAATAAGTTACTAAAGGTTCCACTCAACCCAGCAGTAAGGACAAAGAATACCATAATGGTTCCGTGTATAGTAACTAAAGCCAGATATACGTTGGGATCCATGACCCCGTCAGGTGCCCATTTTCCCAAAAGAACTTCAAAAACCCCAAAAGGTTGTTCGGGCCAAGCCAATTGCAATCGAAATAAAAGGGACATCGCAATTCCGATAATTCCCATAAATAATCCGGTAATCAAATACTGTTTCGAGATCATTTTGTGATCTTGACTAAATACGTATTTGGTTACAAATGTTTCTTTGTGATGATGTCCGTGATCCTCTTCAATGTGTGCTGCTGCTGTTGACATATCTTTTTCGTGTTTATTGGTTTTATTGAATCACCTCTGCGAAGGTTTGTTGCTCTGCCATCCATTTGGCATATTCTTCGGGTGTTTCTACTATTATTTTCATTTGCATGTTGTAGTGCGAAGCACCACAAATTTTATTACAAAGTAAAAGAAAATCAAATTCATAAGGGTCTAAAGCGACATCTCCTTCTGCAATGAGTTCTTTACTTTTATCTGCGCGTATCTTGTTGATCTTTTTGACCTTAGCTACTATGTCTGAATCCTGGCGCATTTCCTCGGTAGTGATGTTTGGGGTAAAGGCAAATTCTGTGATCATCCCTGGGACGCAATTCATCTGTGCTCTAAAAAAGGGCATGTAGGCAGAGTGAAGTACGTCCTGCGAACGCATTTTAAAGATGATTTCCCTTCCCACGGGTAAATGCAATTCTTGCACTACGACATCGTCAAAACCGTTGGGATCTGTAGCGTCAATTCCCACCAGATTTCTTCCCTCAAAATCTTGAAGAAAACGTACGTTGGCATCACCCAACACTCCGTCGTCCCCTGCGTAACGCGCTTTCCAATTGAACTGTTGTGCGTAGAGCTCCACCACCAAGGCTTCGTCATTTTCCTCTACCGTCATGATGTCTGTCCAGGTGTAAAGACCGTATAAGATCAGCCCAGCTAAAACAATTACAGGAATAATAGTCCAAATGGCTTCCAGTCGATCGTTGTCCGCATAAAAAAGAGCTTTCTTCCCTTTTTCCCCGCGATACTTATAAGAGAAATAATGCAATAGGGCTTGCGTAATGGTCTGTACAAAAAAGATAATAGCAAAAGAAATCCACATCAAGTTGTCATACTCAGATCCGTGTTCAGAAGCGGCCTTGGGAAGCAGTACATCACCATACATTACAAAAGAAAAGATGGTAATTCCATAGATAAAAAACAGAAAACCAAACATGAGTTTTCCATTCCAATTGTTGTCATCGTCATCCGCTACCTGAGTATATACTTTCTTTCCTTGCGAAAGCTCAAAAATCTTGGTCACTTGCCAGATTGCAATCGCAATTAGAATGAGAACAGAAAATATCAAAAGTACATTCATTTATCTTTTCGATTAAATTTACTAATAATGAAAACGTTCGCTTTCTCCCATATAGGGATCGCCTTTGGCAAGTAGCGGTGCTTTCGCTAATTCTTTAAATACTACAAATACAAACAGCCCAAGGAAGAATAAAAAGCCTCCTATTTCTGCAGCACCAATAAACCATTGGTCTCCAACTGCAGAGGGCATAATCATATTAAATACGTCCATATAATGTCCGAGGAGGATCACAATACCCGCCATCACAATGAAGTAATTGATACGTTTGTAATCGCTATTCATCAAAATCAGTAAGGGGAAAATGAAATTCATCACAACCATACCAAAAAACGGCAAGTTGTAGTCCTCTATACGTGTAATAAAATACGTTACTTCCTCAGGAATATTGGAATACCAAATCAGCATAAACTGAGAAAACCACAAATAGGTCCAAAAGACGCTGATTCCAAACATGAATTTTCCAAGGTCATGGATATGACTGTCGTTTACAAACTCCAAATATCCTTTTGATTTTAGGTAAATGGTAATCAGCGCGATGGCTGTAATTCCAGAGACAAACATACTCGCAAAGACGTACCATCCAAACAAGGTGCTGAACCAGTGCGGGTCGATGGACATAATCCAGTCCCAGGCCATAATGGATTCGGTTACAATATAAAACACCAAGAAGCCTGCGGAAATTCTAAAATTCTTTTTGTGATTAGAAATGTCCTTGGATTCATCTTGCGCTAAAGAAAATTTTCTAGAAAAAAAGCGATACAGACTCCATCCTGCAAGGAAGAAAACGGCTCTTGCCAAAAAGAAAGGGGTATTTAAATAGCCTGTTTTTCCAGCGATCAATTTGTCATGCGCCACCACTTCGGGATCCATCCAAATAAAGAGATGATTCAAGTGCATAGAAGAGAGTGCCAGAAGTACAATAACGATAATTCCCCCCGGCAATAAATAGGCTGTAATTCCTTCCATCACACGATAAAGTACAGGAGACCAACCCGCCTGTGCTGCACGCTGAATTGAGTAAAACGCCAATACACCTAGTGAAATCATAAAGAAGAAAAACGCTGCTACATAAATGGCTGCCCAAGGTTTGTTTGCCAACTGATGGAATACATGCTCATCGTGTTCTGCATCGTGTCCCTCGCCATGAGAGGCTGCTGCATTGTGATCTGATTCCTCAGCACCGTGGGTATCTTCCTGATGCGCCGAAGTAGTTTCGTGTGCTGCAGAACTGGTATCACCATGGTCGTCTCCATGACCCGCATCGTGGCTTGCCACCATTGCTTTGGATTCTTCGATCGTAGCGGGAGCACTTAAAAATCCATAAGTCAAACCTAAAAAACCAACAACCATAAAGGCGATAGCTAGATTTCTAAGTTTATTTGGAAAGGTATACATCATCGGATTTTCCATAAATTATTTAACAAGCTTACTTCTTAATTCCATCACGTGCTGTGCAATTTGCCAACGCTCTTCTGCGTTTACTTGGCCCGCATGTGAGCCCATAGCGTTTTTACCATACATCAATACGTGGTAAATACTTCCAGGCGTAATTTCTCGATCGGCATAACTCGGTACCCCTAAAAACTTTTCGCGAGTCATCAAAATACCTTGGCCGTCTCCTTTATTTCCATGACACACGGCACAATAAATTCCATAAAGCTCTTTTCCGTTTGCAGTATGCGCATCGGTGATTTCCAATGGAGAGGTCAAACTAGCTTTTGCCGCTTCGTAGCCTTCGTTGGTGTCGGGATAATCATACGGTTCCCATCCTCTGGCAATCGAACCTTCCACAGGAATTTGGGCTTCAATACCATTGGCAAAAGCATCAGAATCTGCATAGGTTTCATATCCTACAGGTTCGTACATATTGGGAAAGTATTGGTAATTGGGTCGAGAAGGGTCGGCACAAGACTGGACTCCCAAAGCCATCACAATACTCGCTAAAAGAACTATATACTTCATCTATTCTTGCTTTTCAATAATGGAAATATCAATTGCTCCAGATTTCTCTAAAAGACTTGTCAAGGCTTTTTCATCGTCGTGGAGTTCGATTTCTACTAAAAATTTATCATCCGTTGTAAGCGGATTGGGATTTTCTGCTTTCTTAAAAGGCCAAAGTTTACTTCTCATATAGAAGGTAATCACCATGAGGTGAGCAGCAAAAAACACGGTCATCTCAAACATAATTGGCACAAAAGCAGGCATGTTTTCCAAGTAAGAAAAACTAGGCTTTCCTCCAATGTTTTGTGGCCAGTCTTCAATCATGATAAAATTCATCATGGCAACAGCAACACAAAGGCCTATGCAACCATAAATAAAAGCCATAATGGCGATACGAGTGTCTTCAAGACCTAACGCTTTGTCCAAGCCGTGTACTGGAAAAGGGGTGTAAACCTCTTCGATGTGGTGTTTCTCTGAACGAATCGTTTTGACTGCGCTCAGTAGCACGTCGTCGTCGTCGTAAAGTGCGTGTACTACTCGATTACTACTCATTGTTACCGTCTCTTAATTTTTTGTACTTCTCTCCAGAAGACTTTAAAATGGTTTTTACCTCTGCCTGTGCAATCACAGGGAAGGTACGTGCATACAATAGGAAGAGGACAAAAAAGAATCCAATTGTTCCTATGAAAATTCCGATATCTACAAATGTGGGAGAGAACATCGTCCATGAAGAGGGAAGATAATCTCGATGTAATGAGGTTACGATAATCACGAAACGCTCAAACCACATTCCAATGTTTACTACAATGGAGATAATGAAGGAGAACATAATACTGGTTCTCAATTTTTTAAACCACATGAATTGAGGAGAAAATACGTTACAAGTCATCATGGACCAATAAGCCCACCAGTAGGGACCTGTTGCTCGGTTCAAGAAGGCGTATTGTTCGTATTCTACTCCAGAATACCAAGCGATGAAAAGCTCTGTGATGTAGGCAACCCCTACAATAGAACCGGTGATCATGATGACAATATTCATCAACTCTATATGCTGTACGGTAATGTAGTTTTCCAAATTGGAAACTTTTCTCATAATGATCAGTAGGGTGTTTACCATGGCAAAGCCCGAGAAGATGGCCCCTGCTACAAAGTAAGGTGGGAAAATCGTGGTGTGCCATCCTGGAATAACCGAAGTTGCAAAGTCAAAGGATACAATGGTGTGTACAGAAAGTACAAGAGGTGTTGCTAAACCAGCAAGTACTAAAGACACCTCTTCAAAACGTTGCCAATCTTTGGCACGTCCAGACCAACCAAAGCTCAAAAGGCTGTAGATTTTCTTTTGGAAAGGCAGTACTGCCCGGTCGCGAATCATCGCAAAGTCTGGTAACAATCCTGTCCACCAAAAGACAAGAGATACCGAGAGATAGGTTGAAATTGCGAATACATCCCAAAGCAAGGGAGAATTGAAGTTGACCCACAGGGATCCAAATCCGTTGGGTATTGGGAGTACCCAATAGGCCAGCCACGGACGACCCATGTGTATAATAGGGAACAATCCCGCTTGTATAACAGAAAAAATAGTCATGGCTTCCGCAGAACGGTTAATCGCCATACGCCATTTCTGTCTAAATAAAAGCAATACCGCAGAAATCAAAGTTCCTGCGTGTCCTATACCTACCCACCATACAAAGTTGGTTATATCCCATGCCCAACCTACGGTTTTATTCAGACCCCAAGTTCCAATCCCTGTTGAAATGGTATAAATGATACAACCTACGCCCCAAAGGAAAGCCGTTAATGCAATTCCAAAAACAATCCACCACTGTTTGTTGGCCGTTCCTTCTACAGGAGCAGCGACGTCCACAGTGACATCGTGGTAGGATTTGTCTCCGGTGACAAGTGGTTTTCTAATAGGTGCTTCGTAATGCGATGCCATATTCTGTTATTCTAAACGGTGTTATACCTCTTCTGTATTTCTAACTTTTACTTGATACATTACATTGGGTTTAGTCCCTACATGTTCCAACAAATGGTACATACGTTCGTCCTCGTGCAATGCTGCAACTTTACTTTCTTTATCGTTGATATCTCCAAAAACCATTGCTCCTGTAGTACAAGCGTTAGAACAAGCTGTTTGGAACTTTCCGTCTGTTATTTCTTCTCCTTTGAGTTTGGCATCCAAGATGGTTTTTTGGGTCATTTGGATACACATGGAACATTTTTCCATCACCCCTCTGGAACGAACTACCACATCAGGATTTAAAACCATACGTCCTAAATCATTGTTCATGTGGTAATCAAACTCATCGTTTTTGTTGTACAAGAACCAGTTGAATCTTCTCACTTTATAAGGACAGTTATTTGCACAATAACGAGTTCCCACACATCGGTTATACGCCATGTGATTTTGTCCTTGTCTCCCGTGTGAAGAGGCTGCTACTGGGCATACCGTCTCACAAGGAGCATGGTTACAATGCTGACACATCACGGGTTGGAAAGCGACTTGAGGGTTTTCCGCAGCTTGCTCCATTTCTCCGAAAGTACTCAGTGAATCGCCGATACCTGAGATGGCTTCTTTTGTAGCATTATCTCCTTCAAATGAAGTTGCAGAAGAATAGTACCGGTCAATACGCAACCAGTGCATATCTCGTGACTTACGCACCTCTCTTTTACCCACTACAGGAACATTATTCTCTGCGTGACAAGCGATGACACAAGCCCCACATCCTGTACAAGAATTGAGGTCAATCGATAGGTTGAAGTGATGCCCCACAGAACGATCAAATTCTTGCCACATATCCACTTCTGGAGAAGTCACATCAAATTCCATGTGATTTTTAGAGACTTGAGGCATGGGGTTCCAGTATTTTTTGTCTTTTGTATTAAATACTTCCAAAGTGGTTTCTTTAACAATATCCCCTCTCCCCATCAAGGTGTTGTGTAATTGTACACAAGCAAACTCGTGTTCGCCCTCTGCGGCAGTTATTTCTACGGCTTGAACTTTATTGAAATCGTTGTAAAGTGCATAGGCATTTACACCTGTTTGCATTTCATCTTTCAAGCCCATGCGTTCTCCATATCCAAAGGATAATCCAACAGTTCCTTTAGCTTGACCCGGTTGAACAATCACTGGAACTTTAAGACGGGTACCGTTTACAGTAACCGTAGCATAGCTTCCGTTTAAAGCTCCATTGGAGGTATTCGTGTTTTTCAGTCCGAGGGCCTTTGCATCGGCGTGCGAAATTGTGAGGTAGTTGTCCCAACTCACTCGAGTGATAGGATCGGGAAATTCTTGTAGCCAGGGATTGTTTGCCTGTTGACCATCTCCCATTCCTGTTTTGGTGTACAGTACCAAACTCATTGCAGGTGCTGTAGCAGTTCGCAGTGAACTTAAATCTATTTCACTAAAGTCTGGTGCTTCATATTCATACCTAGAACCTGTAGAAAAATAACCATCGTGAAGTGTTTTACTCCAAGAGCTCCCTCCTAGTATAGTAGCATTCCAATGTGCTTTAATGGCATCGTAGTATTTTGTGTTTTTCCCAGAAAAACGCAAGAGGACATCTTGGAACTGTTGCGTATCAAACAGGGGACGAATGGTGGGTTGTGCTAAAGCAAAATCCCCTTCCTGAAGTTCATAATCTCCCCAAGATTCCAGATAATGAGGTGTCGCAGCAACAAATTGAGAAGCCGCAGCCGTTTCATCTATTTTAGAAGTAAAAGATAAAGATAATTCCAGATTTTTGATTGCTTCGTTTAGAGCAGCGCCTTGAGCTGTGGTGAACACGGGATTTACACCAACAGTGATCAATCCTTTGACGCTCCCGTCCAAAATACCTTCCATCGCAGCATCAACCTCACTTACATTTCCTTGACGGATCAACTTGGGTTGTTCAGGCTGAAATGCGTTACTTTTTAAGAGCGTATTAATTGCCAAAACGGCTTGTTGTGCTGTTTCATCATCCATTCCTGTAACTACTACCCCATCGGTGCCTGATGACTGCAATCGCATTGCTACTTTTTCGGTTGCTTTCTTTAAGGCTTCAGGTAAACTTGTAGCAGCATTCGATCCGCTTAAAATATCGTACAGATAAGCTAGTATCCTTTTTTGATCTGCTGGTGTACAGGGAATTCTGTGGTCTGCATTGGCCCCAGTTAGGGACATGTTGGACTCAAACTGCATATGCCAAGACATGTGGGCTTCGCCGTGGTGTTTTGAAGGAGCTTTGGCTTGTGCATAGCCTTTAGCATAGCCTCCGCCTTGCCAATCTCCTAAAAAGTCCGCATCGATACCTACTACCGTTTTGGCTTTTGAAAAGTCGTAAGAGGCCAGGCCTCGAGTTCCATAATGCTTTTCAAAAGCATTTAAGGCCGCATCCGAGGAGATGGTATCATAAATGACGTGCTTTACATTAGGAAAAACAGCAATAAAATCATTGATAATTTTTTCAGTAGTAGGACTTGCCAGTGTCGGAGTCATCAGGACAACTTGCTTATCGGTTGCCGCTAAAGCTTTGAGCAAAGCACTCATTTGAAGATATAAATTCTCCCACGAAATGTCTTGTCCACCAGCTGTAGGTCCTTGTAGACGAAGCGTATCGTATAAAGAAAGTACAGAAGCGTGCACTCTGGCATATGCAATTCCTAGGGCAGGTGCCTCGGGGTTGCTTTCTACTTTTATAGGTCTTCCTTCTCTAGTTTTGATTAAAACACTTCCAAAGTCAAAGCCGTTAGCAATTGTCGTTGCGTAATAATTGGCTACTCCAGGTCGAATTTGTTCGGGCTGGACGACATAAGGAACGGATTTGATAACAGGTCCTTCACAAGCAGCTAGCGTAGCTGCAGCTGTACTAAACCCAACATATTTTAAGAAATCACGACGGGATGTGTTACTTTCTTCAAGTGTTTTTTCATCACTCAAAAAGTCTTCTGGAAGTTTGGAAACAAATTCATTCTGTTCCAACTTTTTTATTTCCTCGTTTGAAGAGTCCAGTTGATCAATTGTTTTCCAGTATGTTTTATTTGATGCCATATTCCTTTCTTGATCGCCTTTTAATAGTGACACTTTCCACATTCTAAACCACCCATTTGGGCGACTGTTAATTTTTCTACACCGTACTTTTTTGAGAGGGCTTCGTGAATCTTAGCGTAGTACTCGTTACTTTCAACTTTCACGTTGGTTTCTCGATGACAGTTGATACACCACCCCATTGTCAAGGGAGAATATTGGTACATGATTTCCATTTCCTCCACAGGACCGTGACATTTCTGACACGCAATCTCTCCGACTTGGACGTGTTGTGCGTGATTGAAATAAACAAAGTCAGGCAAGTTGTGAATTCGAACCCACTTTACGGGTTGTGTCTCTCCAGTATAGCGTTGGTTTTCTTCATCCCAACCCACAGCTGCGTAAAGTTTTTTAATTTCTTTGGTATAAAAATCTTTGGTATATCCATTCTCTAAATCTTCTTCCCCGTTGTATTCTGCAATGTTTTGGTGACAGTTCATACACACATTTAACGAAGGAATCCCCGAGTGTTTCGAAACACGGGCGGAGGAATGACAATACTTACATTCAATTTGGTTTGCTCCTGCGTGTATCTTGTGAGAATAGTGGATGGGTTGGACAGGCATGTACCCCTGATCTACCCCTACTTGCATAAAATAGCCGTAAACAAAATATGCACTACTCAACAACAACAAGACTACAGAAGTCATCACCAAGAATTGATTTTGGACAAAAGCCATCCAAATTGGTGTTCGCTTGGGTTTTGCTTCGGGCTGAATGTCTACTCCACTCAATTTGGCAATGCGCATCAATGTTTTTTGCACTAAGAAGAGCATCACTACCAAAATAGCAAACACAAGTGCTAAAGCCAATAAAATGATTGAATTGCTTACCCCTGCACCAGATGCCTGTACAGGTGCTGCCTGGGCTCCCGCTGCTGCTACTGGAGCAGGTGGGGTATAGTCCGTATACGAAATGATGTTGTCGATGTCCTCATTTGATAGTTGTGGAAACGAAGTCATTACCGACCCATTATATTCTTCGTAGATGGCTACAGCTTGAGCATCACCAGATTTGACCATGGCGGTGCTGTTTTTTATCCAACTGTACAACCACTCCTTGTCATACTTCGCAGAAACACCCTTCAAAGCTGGGCCTACGGCGCGTTTGTTCAGTTTATGACAAGCCGCACAATTGGCATTAAAAAGCTTTTTTCCAGCAGCTACTGCAGCATCATCTTGAGCAAACAACCCTGAAGTTGAAGAGAGGCTTATGATTATTATTAAAGATAAAAAATAGGATTTGATGTGTTTATCGTATGCAATCCTAATTGTAGAATATAAGTTCTTCACTAAAGTCTGTATCTAAAATCCATAACAAAAATACTGCATAGAAAGTTTATTACTAAGCATAGAAATTAAGAATTTATTAATTTATATTGATTCTAAATAAACTCGGACTTTTGTTAAATTAGTCGTTACACAATGGAATTTTTTGTTTTTTTGTTTTATGAAAAATAATCCTCGGAAGACCACTGTTTTATTGCTTTTTTTAATCACATGCACCTCAGGATTTTCGCAATATGGAAATTTAAAGATTAAACAAGACACGGTGGTGAATCGTCTTGTTCAAAAAAAGATTGAATTGGACAAACAACGTTATGAAACGACCTATTTTACCTTGCAATTGTATTATGGAAATCTCACTACTGCCAATGAGATTTTAGAACAATCTAAGGAAACCTTTCCCCACATCCCTGTGGAATTGAGTTTTGAAACTCCGAATTATAAAGTTCAGGCGGGAAGATTTAAAGAGAAGTTGATCGGATTGAAAACCTTGGATACGGTAAAGAGAACCTTTCCTTCAGCATTCCTTTTAAATCGAAAAGAATCAGAGTGATTTTTTAACTGCAACTTCTTGAAAACATTCCAAAACATCTCCGATTTTAATGTCGTTGTAGTTTTTGATTTGTAATCCACAATCATATCCCTTAGCTACTTCTTTGACATCGTCCTTGAAGCGTTTCAAAGAAACGAGTTCTCCACTGAATATCACGACCCCTTCTCTGATAATTCGAATACCCGAATTTCTGAAAATTTTTCCTGAGATGACCATACAGCCTGCAATTGTTCCCACTTTTGAGATTTTAAAGGTTTCGCGTATTTCAACAGTCCCTGTTACTTCCTCTTTAATCTCAGGAGAGAGCAACCCTTCCATGGCATCTTTAACATCATTGATGGCATCGTAGATGATGGAATAGGATCGGATATCGATTTCTTCTTTTTCTGCAATGGCTCGAGCGTTGCCCATAGGACGAACATTAAAGCCTATTACAATGGCATCTGAAGCAGAAGCCAGTAGGACATCTGATTCGGTGATGGCTCCGACTCCTTTATGAATTATATTGACTTCGATTTCTCCTGTAGAAAGTTTTTGAAGCGAATCTGTCAATGCCTCCACAGAACCGTCTACGTCTCCTTTTAGGATAATGTTGAGCTCTTTGAATTCCCCTAATGCAATTCGTCTTCCTATTTCATCTAGGGTGATATGACGTTGCGTTCGCACGCTTTGTTCTCGAACAAGTTGCGTTCTTTTGGCGGCAATTTGTTTTGCTTCTCTTTCGTCTTCTAAGACTTGGAAGGTGTCTCCAGCCTGAGGCGCTCCGTCTAGTCCTAAGATTGAAACGGGCGTGGCGGGTAGAGCTTGATCTAGACTTACTCCACGTTCATTAAAAATTGCTTTTACCTTACCGCTTTGTTTTCCAGCAAGGATGTAATCCCCCATTTTGAGTGTTCCGTTTTGAACCAAAATAGTAGACACGTAGCCCCGTCCTTTGTCTAAAAAGGCTTCCACTACGGTTCCTTTCGCTTTTCTGTTGGGGTTTGCTTTTAGCTCTAATAATTCAGCTTCCAAAAGCACCTTTTCTAAAAGTTCATTTACTCCTGTACCCTGAAGGGCAGAAATGTCTTGGGACTGCACTTTCCCTCCCCAGTCTTCAACCATCAGATTCATTCCTGCTAAAGCCTCCTTAATTTTATCGGGATTGGCGTTGGGTTTATCTATTTTATTGATCGCAAAAACGATGGGCACTCTAGCGGCCTGCGCGTGGCTGATGGCCTCTTTGGTTTGCGGCATAATGTCGTCGTCTGCAGCCACTACGATGATGGCAATATCAGTGACCTGTGCTCCACGAGCCCGCATAGCAGTAAAAGCCTCGTGACCTGGAGTATCTAAAAAGGCAATCTTTTGCTTATTCTCTAAGGTGACTCCATAAGCCCCAATATGTTGCGTGATTCCCCCAGATTCTCCCGCGATGACGTTTTCCTTTCTGATATAATCCAGCAAGGATGTTTTCCCGTGATCCACATGGCCCATTACCGTCACGATAGGCGCTCTAGGTGATAAATCCTCTGCACTATCTTCTTCTTCCTCGATATTTTCTTCGAGCTCTGTTTTTTCAAAACTGACTTCGTAACCAAATTCCTCAGCAACTATACTTAATGTTTCCGCATCCAATCGCTGATTCATCGTGACCATGATTCCCAGAGTCATACAAGTTGAAATGATTTCAGTAGAACTAACCCCCATCATGGTGGCGACTTCCCCCACGGTAATGAATTCGGTCACCTTTAACACCTTGCTTTCTGCTTCTATTTGAGCGAGTTCCTCTTCGGTCTTTTGACGGTGTTGCGAACGTTTGTCTCTTCGGTATTTCGCCCCTTTTGATTTGGAAGATTTCCCTTGGAGTTTTTCTAGGGTTTCGCGAATTTGCTTTTGGACTTCTTCATCGGAAGGTTCCTCTTTTTGTGGAGCTGCAGGTCGAGTACTTCGCTTTCTATTGGTATTGGTATTGGTTGGTTTGGAGGGTTTGACGTCTTTACTAATACGTTTCCGTTTTCTTTTCCGTGCATCCTCAACCGTTTTCTCCTTTTTATTGACCTCCTCGAGATTGATGGTTTGTCCTGTTTTTTTAGGTCCTGAAAGTTTTTGGTATTGCGTTTTTAACGTTTCATTTTCCTGAGGCTCATTTTCTGAGGAGCTCTCCGCTGGTTGGGTTGCTTTTACTTCTTTTTTCTCTTCCTCTTTTGAAGGAGATATAGAGGGTGCATGCTCTGCTGAAGTGATTTCTGAAGTGGTTTCAGGTTTTTTTTCGTCGGTTTTTTTGGCAGGTTTAGGTTTGTTCAGAGCTTCCAAATCGATCTTCCCTAGAGTTTTAGGCTTCTCAACAGCTACTCGATTTGTTTTCATCTCCTCGCGCTTTGCGATTTGATCGAGACGTTCTTGCTCTTTCTTTTCTTGGATAATTCGAAGCGATTCTTTCTCTTTACGCTTTTCTTCCCCAATTTCATGAGAAGCTACTTTCTTTGACTTATCCGTTTCAAACTCGTCCAAAAGAACAGTGTATACTTCGGTTGTTATTTTGGTAGTTGGACGTGCGTCAATTTCTATACCCTTTAAATTTAAATATTCGACCGCACGGTCCAAGGAGATATTTAGTTCTCTGAGGACTTTGTTGAGTCGAATGCTGGGTTGATCTGCCATATATTAGTTTCTGTTCGTAAAAATAAGAATTATTTTTGCAGTCTATTCTTCAAATTCTTCTTTGAGGATGCGTAACACATCGTCAATTGTTTCTTCTTCAAGGTCTGTGCGTTTTATCAAATCGGCCTTTTCTAATTCTAGAATGCTTTTTGCTGTATCCAGACCCACTTTTTTGAATTCTTCGATTACCCATCCTTCGATTTCGTCGCTAAATTCTTTAAGCTCGATATCTTCTTCAACACCTTCGCGGAAGACATCAATTTCGTAACCCGTCAATTTTCCTGCCAAACGGATGTTAGAACCTCCTTTACCAATAGCCTTGGAAACTTCCTCTGGGTTTAAGAAAACTTCTACACGTTTGGTTTCTTCATCAATTTTAAGTGAATTTACTTTTGCAGGACTTAACGCTCTCGAAATAAAGAGTTGCAAATTGTTGGTGTAATTGATAACATCGATATTTTCATTTCCTAGTTCTCTTACGATTCCGTGAATACGGGAGCCTTTCATCCCCACACAGGCACCTACAGGATCTATTCGGTCGTCGTAAGAATCTACGGCTACTTTCGCTTTTTCTCCAGGAATTCGAACCGCTTTTTTGATCGTTATCAAGCCGTCAAAAACCTCAGGGATTTCTTGTTCAAAAAGTTTTTCAAGGAAAATTGGAGACGTTCTTGAAAGAATGATTCTCGGTTTGTTCCCGCGCAATTCCACACTTTCAATAATCCCTCTGACGTTGTCTCCTTTTCTAAAAAAGTCACTAGGGATTTGGCGGTCTTTCGGGAGAATAAGCTCATTTCCGTCATCGTCCAAAAGGATGATTTCTCTATTTCGGATGTGATGAACTTCGGCGGTAAACAAATCGCCCTCACGGTCTTTAAATTGTTTGAAGATATTGGTGCTGTCGTGTTCGAAAATTTTAGCGACTAAGTTTTGTCTTAAATATTGAATCGATCTTCTTCCCAAATCGATTAGCTTCACCTCTTCGGAAACATCTTCACCTACTTCAAAATCGGGTTCTATTCTTCGAGCCTCAGTCAGCTCAATTTCTTGGTTGGGATCTTCTACATTTCCATCTTCTACCACGATTCGATTTCTCCAAATCTCCAAGTCTCCTTTATCGGGATTGATAATGATGTCGAAGTTTTCATCCGATCCAAACTTGCGTTTTAAGGTGTTTTTAAATACATCCTCCAAAATAACCATAAGGGTTACTCGGTCAATTAATTTGTCATCTTTAAATTCTGAAAAAGAATCAATTAAGGCAAAATTTTCCATATTCAATTATTTTCTTTCTAGATCGTTACTTTCGCGCTTTCAATCTGATCATACGAAAGTGTTTGTTGTTTTTCTACAGTTACTTTTCCCTTCCCTACGGGTTTGGGTTCTCGTTGTTTCCAGGTCAGGGTAAATCTACTGTCATCAGCAGCGATTAATGTCCCTTGTACAGGGGGAAGATTCGTCAACTCTACTTTGAGCTTCCTCCCGATGTTTTTGACATACTGACGTTTGCTTTGCAGCAGAGCTCCTACTCCTGCTGAGGCTACTTCTAAAGAGAAGTCTTCTTCTTCTCGATCCAACTGATGTTCGATCGCCCTACTGACGTTCATGCAGTCTTGAAGGGTAACGCCTTGATCTCCGTCTAAAATGACACGAACACTATTGTCAGCTCCTACCTTGAGTTCAATTAAAAACAACGAAGGATGTTCAGCGAGTGCTGCTGTCAATAAAGTTTCTACTTTCAAACGTAAATTCATATCAAAAAAAAAGGGGACCTAATAGTCTCCTCCGGTATACTTTCAGAACGTGTGCAAATATAAGAGAAATTGTGTAACTTTTATAATGATCAAATAAATTTATTCTTTAACAACAACACTTAATCGTCGAAAACTGTAAACTTTTTGAAGTCAATCTACAAAACAATCGATTTTAGTGTACCGAATGAAAAGTGAAGACCCTGGAGTACTGATGCCTGAAATTGGAAGATCAATTGTCCACCAAGAAGGAGTGGCTTTGATTGAAGAATATAGAAAACCTCAAGGTTAATTTTGTTCGCTGATTCTAATTTGCTTTAAAAACAGTGGCGTTAAGCCCAATTTTTTTAGAGTTAAATGGTAAAAAATTGTAATTTTAGACGCTATGAAATTTAAACCTTTAGGTACGGGGCTTCGTTTTTCCAAACACCGAGCAAAGGAACAAACTCCCTTTGAGCGCTTGTTTGAGATTTTTAAAGAATTGATCACCCACACTTCTGGGGATTTTGACGAAGCCATCGATTGGTTACGGGAGTTAGACCGAGAATATAAGCTAACCGATGAAAATTACACCATCGACGATTTCATAGAAGACTTACTTCAAAAGTCCTACATCCAACCCAAAGGGGGTAGCGGTGGAAAAGGGGACGGAATGGCACTCACTCCCAAAACCGAAAAACTTCTTCGGGAACATGCACTAAAACAAATCTTCGGGAAACTGAAGAAGTCAGGCTCAGGGAACCATAAGACCAAAAAAATGGGTCAGGGGGAGGACAATACCGGAGAATTTAAAGCGTATCAATTTGGTGATGTACTGGAAAAAATAGACATGACCCAAAGCATTAAAAATGCTCAAATTCGATCGGTCGGGAATGACTTTACCCTGCAACACGACGACCTAGTCGTAGAGGACAGTTTTTATAAAACACAGATGAGCACGGTTTTGATGATTGATATCAGTCACAGTATGATTCTCTACGGAGAAGACCGAATCACACCAGCTAAAAAAGTAGCCATGGCCTTGGCAGAAATGATTACCACACGCTATCCGAAAGATACTTTAGACATCTTGGTATTTGGAAATGACGCCTGGCCCATTTCCTTAAAAGAAGTCCCTTACCTCGAGGTGGGACCTTATCACACCAATACCGTTGCTGGGTTAGAGTTGGCCATGGATTTACTCCGCCGAAAAAAGAACAGCAACAAACAAATCTTTATGATTACCGACGGAAAGCCCAGTTGTCTAAAAATGCCCGACGGAACCTACTACAAGAACAGTGTAGGTCTAGATGAAAACATCGTTGAAAAATGTTACAACATGGCACGGCAAGCTAAAAAGCTGCATATCCCAATTACTACCTTCATGATTGCTCAAGATCCTTACTTACAGCAGTTCGTTCGTACTTTTACCGAAGCCAATCGGGGTAAAGCCTTCTTTACAGGTTTAAAAGGTTTAGGAGAAATGATCTTTGAAGACTATGAAAAAAATAGAAAAAAACGCTTAGAATAGAGAAAAATAAAACTATGAGTTCACCAAAAATTGCTACCCTAGGGGCACTAAAAAAAACTGATTATCAACCCCAAAACATTCAAGAGGAATTGGCAAAAAATTTACGTCAACGCCTTCGCGATGGGGTTCCTACTTTTGAGGGGTTAATCGGATATGAAAATTCCGTCATTCCCGATGTGGAACGCGCACTTTTATCAGGGCACAACATTAATTTGTTAGGCTTGCGCGGGCAGGCCAAAACCCGTTTAGCCCGTCAAATGACACAGTTGTTAGACGAGTGGGTTCCAGTAGTTAGTGGCTCAGAAATCAACGACGACCCCCTTGACCCTATTAGTCGTGAAGCCAAAGAATTAATCGCACAACACGGCGACGATACACCCATTGAATGGCTGCATCGCGACGAGCGCTTTTTTGAAAAATTAGCAACGCCAGATGTAACCGTTGCCGATTTGATTGGGGATGTTGACCCTATCAAAGCCGCTAACTTAAAGCTCTCTTATGCCGATGAACGTGTGATTCACTTTGGGATGATTCCCCGTGCGCACCGCTGTATTTTTGTGTTGAACGAATTACCCGATTTGCAAGCGCGAATACAAGTAGCTTTATTTTCTATACTACAAGAAAAAGAAATTCAAATTCGCGGTTTTAAATTGCGTCTCCCTATTGAAACACAAATCATCTTTACTGCTAACCCAGAGGATTACACCAATCGCGGAAGTATCGTGACTCCCCTTAAAGATCGTATTGGATCACAAATTCTAACCCACTACCCACACACCCGTGAAATTGCCAAAGCCATTACCACCCAAGAAGTGAAAATGGAAGAAGGGACTGCAGCTCAAATTCACATCCCAGAACTGGCCAGAGACATCCTAGAGCAAATAGGATTTGAAGCCCGTAAAAGTGATTATGTAGATGCAAAAAGTGGGGTAAGTGCACGTATGAGTATTACTGCTTTTGAAAATCTGATCAGTACCGCAGAACGAAGAATTTTGATCAATGGAGAAGAAACTACCTGCATTCGCATGGCAGATTTTTTAGGAATTATTCCTGCGATCAATGGAAAAGTAGAATTGGTTTATGAAGGAGAGCAAGAAGGAGCAGAACAGATTTCTTACCACCTGATTTCACAAGCCTGTAAAACACTTTTTCCAGACTATTTCCCAGAGATAAAGAAACTTGAAAAGCAAGAAGAGGAAGGTCCCTATGACAAACTCCTAGGCTGGTTTTTTAGTGATAACGAACTTTTTTTAGAGGACACATTAACCGATGGGCTCTACCGAGATACCTTAGAGATGATTCCTGATATCAAAAATGTCATCAAAATTCATCAGCCCGATTGTACAAAAGAAGACTTGCACTTTATGATGGAGTTTTTGCTTTGGGGCTTGGAAGCCAACAAACGCTTGAATAAGTACCGCACCTTAGAAGGATTTCAATTTAAAGATGCGTTAGGGAGTTATATTAGTGGGTTGTAGCGATAGAGATTAGTTATTTTAAAGAATAGTCCCGACCTTTAAAAATCAAAATTGAGCATGATTCAAACAGACATTCTTATTATAGGTGCAGGTCCCGTTGGACTCTTTGCTGTTTTTGAAGCGGGACTAATGAAACTCAAATGTCATCTAATCGATGCCATTCCACAAGCGGGAGGGCAATTGACCGAGATCTATCCTAAAAAACCCATTTATGACATCCCGGGTTATCCCAGTGTATTAGCGGGAGAATTGATCGATAACTTAATGGAACAAGCTGCTCCTTTTAAACCTGGATTTACCCTGGGAGAACGAGCAGATACAATTGAAAAACAAGAAGACGGTAGCTTTATTGTTACCACCAGTGAAGAAACACAGCATCAAGCACCCGTAGTAATGATCGCTGGAGGTTTAGGGAGTTTTGAACCCCGTAAACCAAAGATTGACAGCCTTCCGCAATTCGAAAAAAATGGCGTGGAATACATGGTCAAAGAACCCGATGCTTTTATTGGGAAGAAAATCTTTATCTCTGGTGGAGGAGACTCTGCCTTAGACTGGGCCATTTATTTTGCCGAACACAACGAAACCTCTGTGGGACTTGTTCACAGAAGCGATACTTTTAGAGCGCATAAAGACTCGGTTGAAAAAGCCTATCAATTACAAAAAGAAGGAAAGATTGATTTCTATACCCATGCAGAAATCGTTAGACTAAACGGAGAGGAAACCTTAAAATCAATAGAGATCAAGCAAAAGGATCAACCCAATAAAACGGTTGAAGTGGATACTTGGTTACCTCTCTTTGGTTTATCGCCAAAGCTAGGGCCAATTTCCAACTGGGGTCTAGAGATAGAAAAAAACGCCATCAAAGTAGATAATACCTTAGATTATCAAACCAATATCCCTGGGATTTTCGCCATTGGTGATGTGAATACCTATCCTGGGAAATTGAAACTGATTCTCTGTGGTTTCCACGAGGCTACTTTGGCGGTGCAAACCGCCTATAAGATTATCAATCCAGATAAACGCTTTACCTTAAAATACACCACTGTTCAGGGAATTCAAGGTTTTGATTAGAGTTCCTTTAATTTAAAGTGCCAATACTTATGGACTATTCTCTTTTTCACGTCGATGCGTTTACGGATACTCTTTTTAGAGGAAATCCTGCCTGTGTCGTTCCATTGGAAAACTGGCTTGAGGATGCTGTTTTACTCTCTATTGCCAAAGAAAATGCAGTTCCAGAAACCGCCTTTTTTGAACAAAACGAAGATCAAATTCACTTGCGCTGGTTTACTCCAGATCTTGAAATGGATCTTTGTGGACACGCTACTTTAGCAACAGCACATGTTTTAAAAAAGCATTTGGGGTATGACAAAAAAGTGATTTCCTTTACTACCATGAGCGGAATTGTGAGCGTCTCCCTTTCCGATGAACTTTATTACTTGGATTTTCCTTCGCGTATGCCGCTGGAAACCCATCTTCCAAAAACCCTAGAAAAAGCGCTAAACGCAAAGCCCAAATCCGTTTTAAAAGCAAGAGATTATGTACTGGTTTATGATCGTGAAGAAGAAATCCAAAACATCCAAATAAAACGCACCTATTTTGACGAATTGGATCTTGGAACAGGGGGAGTTATTGTAACTGCGCCAGGAGAAAATGTAGACTTTGTTTCCCGTTTTTTTACACCTCGGGCCACATTATTGGAAGATCCTGTTACCGGTTCGGCACATTGTTCTTTGATTCCCTACTGGGCTTCTGTGTTCTCGAAACAGGAAATGACGGCACAGCAAATTTCCGAACGCGGAGGTCAGTTGTTTTGTAAAAATCAGGGAGATCGGGTTTTGATAGGTGGCAAGGCACGTACCTTCTCAAAAGGAACCTTTCAAGTCCGATAAAGTTTAAATCAGGTGTTTTAGGTTTTTCTTAAAAAATCGAGCAGACGTTGCCGCACTTTCCATAGAACTTACCTCAAAATTTCCACCTTGTTCAATATAGTAGTATTCCAAACCACTTTTTTCTGAATCGGGCAGTAACTGGTTATAATCGATGGAGCCTTTTCCTAACTCACTGTAGTCTCTGGTTATCTTATCCATGTCTTTGATGTGCCACATGGTGTAGCGTCCCGGTTGTTGCCCTACAAGTTGTTTCGGTGTTTTTCCGGAATGTACAACCCAATACATATCCATTTGAAGCTTTACAAGTTCTGGATCAGTGATTTGCATTAGTATATCGTGGCCTGAACTACCTTCCCAATTTTCAAATTCATAACCGTGATTGTGATAAGCAAATCCAAGGCCTGCTCCTTTGACTTGTTCACCAATTCGATTGAGCTTATCCGCCAAAATTTTGAAGCTCTCCGCGTTGCGCTGATCAGGATGCACCCAAGGCCAAGTGATATAAGGAGCATTTAAAATTTTTGAGGCTTCAATGCACTGATCTACAAACTCTTTTAATTTGTCCTCTGTAGCATTAAAGTAATCTGAAAATGCATAATGTCCACTCGTTGTTGTCAAACCTAAATCATCTAAAACCATTTTAAACTCCCCCACTTCCAATCCATAAATTCTATTTGTATCGGGGTTAAATCCATAAGTTTCAAAATCTTGATAACCCATAGCCTTGACTTTTTTCAAAGTTCCCAACGGATCTTCCGCCATTGCATCTCTAACGGAAAAGAGCTGCAGTCCCATCTTATACTTTGATGGGGCAGTACACGCTAATTGTGGAAAGCCTGTAAGAGTTAAGCTTCCAAGAGCTGTAATCTGATTTATAAAGTTACGTCTTCGCATAAGATTTGATTGAAGTTTAAATTTAAAAAACCTTTTGAAATGATAGCTGATAAATATTTCCTATTTTAGGATGGAATCAAGTTTTACCTATGAATTTAATTAGTAATTAAAATTCACAAGATGAAGACAAACTATGATGCGATTGTTGTAGGCTCAGGAATCAGCGGAGGCTGGGCTGCGAAAGAGCTTTGTGAAAAGGGCTTAAAAACTTTAGTACTTGAAAGAGGTCGGAGTGTAAAACATCTTGAAGACTACCCTACGATGAACCTAGACCCGTGGGACATGAAACACGGAGGAAGTACTACCCAAGAGGATTTAAAGGATTACAATAAGCAGAGAAGGTGGGGCGTGAATGAAGGGAATCGTCATTTTTACAATAACGATTCGGAGTACGACTACGAGGAAAACAAACCTTTTGATTGGATTCGAGGTACGCAGGTGGGAGGACGTTCACTGATCTGGGGGCGACAAACCTACCGTTGGAGTGATGATGATTTTGAAGCAAATCTCAGGGACGGTATTGCCGTTGACTGGCCGGTTCGTTACAAAGACATTGCCCCATGGTATTCTTATGTAGAAAAATTTATTGGTGTAAGTGGTGAGGCACTAAACCTCCCCCAACTGCCCGACAGTGAGTTTTTACCTCCCATGGAATTGAATTGTGTCGAAAAAGAATTACAATCTTCTATTGCAAAAAACTATACCGATCGAGTACTAACCATAGGGCGTGTAGCTCATATCACTGAAGGTGCCAAAGAAGGAGCGGGAAGAGGAAAGTGTCAATTTCGAAATCGCTGTGACCGTGGGTGTCCCTATGGATCCTACTTTAGTTCAAATTCTTCAACCCTTCCTACAGCAGAAAAGACAGGTAATCTAACCCTGCGCCCTCATTCTGTAGTGACCGAAGTCCTGTATGATGAAAAAACACAAAAAGCGACAGGAGTACGCGTGGTAGATTCCCTATCCAAAGAGGTACTGGAATTTAAAGCTAAGGTGATTTTTCTATGCGCCTCTTCTATGGCTTCTACATCCATTTTGCTAAATTCTAAATCCAATCGCTTTCCAAATGGGCTAGGAAATGATTCCGAAGAACTGGGCCACAATATTATGGATCATCAGTTGGGTAGTGGCGCCTCTGGAAATTTTGATGTATTTGAAGAGCGTTACTACTCTGGAAGAAGACCCAATGGTTTTTACATTCCACGCTTTAGAAATATAGGTGGTAAATCAAAAGGGGTGGATTTTTTGCGAGGGTATGGATACCAGGGAGGAGCAGGGAGAGGAAACTGGTCGGAAAGCATTGCTGAATTTGGCTATGGTGCCGATTTTAAAAATGCTGTTCTCAAACCCGGAAAATGGAGTATTGGAATGGGTGGTTTTGGTGAAGTACTTCCCTATCACGAAAATCGTATGTATTTAGATTACAATAAAATAGATGTCTTCGGTATGCCTAAGATTGTTTTTGATGCAGAATTCAAGGAAAATGAAAAAAAGATGAAGGAAGACTGGAAAGTACAAGCGGCCGAAATGCTAGAAAATTCGGGTTGCAAAGACGTTACCATTTTTGACTCCAATGCCCCCATCGGCAAAGGAATTCACGAAATGGGAACGGCCCGTATGGGGCACGACCCCAAAACTTCCGTTCTAAATAAACACAATCAAATACACAGTGTTACCAACCTATTTGTGACCGATGGGGCCTTTATGACCTCTTCAGGAACTCAAAATCCCTCATTGACCTATATGGCTTTTACCGCACGGGCAGTGAATCATGCCGTTTCAGAATTAAAAAAAATGAACTTATAGGAATCTACTGAGCAATTTCCTTTACTAATCGTTTAGCACCCTTGACGACAAAATAAGTCCTATTCTTTGCTATCATTACTCTAACCAAAAATTCCTGACCAGTGGTTTTAGGTTTTGTTTTTTTGAATTTACTAGGAGACTTACTCTTGAGGCTCCGGCCCTGCTTTATCGGTTTGATCCCCCTGACCTAGATTGATTCTCAGTACAATCTCATGAGTTTTTAGATTGAGTTGCGAGAGTGAGCTTACTGTTGGGGTTTCGTAGGCATATCCTATGTCAAACCCTCCCAGGGAGACTACAGCAAGAATTGCAAAAGCACTGCTTGTTCTGTAGGAGACCCCTAGATCAAATTGGCTTTGCCAGCTCAACATTGTTGTAATGTCTGTGGTCACCGGCAGTCCTTTTACTTTTCTAAACAGCACTGAGGGCTTTAACAGTAATCCAGACCCTACTGCAAAATCGGCTCCCCCTCCCAAATACGAATGGACCCTGTCCTTTGCAGTAACCGCTAGGTTATCGCTTTCTCTTTTCACATTAAAGAGTCTTGGAATGGAAAATGAGGCCCAGAAAAGTTCCCCCCTTAAATAAGCTCCTGCTCCTACATTGGGATTAAATCTCGATAACTGTTGTTGCGCTGGATCGGAGGATGTCGAATAGGTGGACAGTACCCTTGGATCGGCACTGTAGAAATTCCCTCCTGCTTTTAGCCCCAAATAAAGTTGGGTGGATTCCATATCCAGCTTGTATGAAAAATCAGCATAAGCAAAGGTCTGCTGCTCGATAAATACTTTATCCGAGACTACCGAGAGTCCTAGCCCTAAGTTATTGGCTCTTTCTGAAGAATAGGAAAATGCTAAAGTGGAGGGTGCATCTTGCATAGAAGACCACTGTCTTCTAGAGGTAAAGGCAAAAACATTCTTCCCTAATGCCCCAGCATAGGCCGGATTGATTACATTCATGTTAAATCGGTACAAGGTATAGTAACTCTCCTGCTGACTAAAACTAATTAGTGGAACAAGAACTAAACCAATATAAAGCAACAGTCTTTTCATAATCATCTTGTTAAATAAAGCCATCCTTCAAAATCTATTGTATCATTGCCATCTAGATCAATACGATAATAATAACTCCCTTCGGGAATCAAGTTGGAATTACTATCCGCCGGCCACGAATTGAGATAATTACGTTTGTTGTAAATTAAAACTCCAGAGCGTGTATAAATATAGATTTGACTGTTGCTATAGCTTTCAATTTTTATTAGTTCCCAAGTATCATTTATTCCATCATTGTTATCTGAAATAAATTGACTTATCAATATCTCATCAAAACTAGTTGGGTTGGGATCGATAGAATCTTCAATACCATCGTTATCATTATCTAGATCAAAACAATCTAAAATCCCATCTCCATCAAAATCAGGACTACGTGAGGTTTCATCTTTTGGATCCGACCCACATGCAATCTCTTCGTCATCGGTTTGCCCATCATTATCATCGTCAGGATCGCAGAGGTCACCTATTAAATCCCTATCGTAATCTTCCTGCTCTGGATTAAAGTCATCTGGGCACACATCACAGACATCACCATAACCGTCCTGATCGCTATCCAATTGATCTTGATTTTCTACAGTTACGCAGTTGTCACATAAGTCCCCAAAGCCATCTTCATCCGTATCCAATTGATTGGGATTTGGAACATCGGGACAATTGTCATTGAAACTCTGACTAGAACCGAGGGAGTATGGAATTCCATCTCCATCACTATCTAGACTTGGATACTCATTTACATTCAAGGGATCGGTGTCTTCTGCTATTTCAACTTCATCTAAAAAAGCATCATTGTCATCATCTAAATCTAAGCAGTTTGGAATCCCATCAAAATCAGTATCCGTAGCTCTTGACAGGTTATTGAGCGGATCCGAACCACATTCCAACTCGATCAAATCAGATTGACCGTCGTTATCATCGTCTAAATCGTAAAAGTCAAGTTCTAAATCATTGTCGGTATCTAACGGGAAACTGGAAACATCTAAGGGGTCTGTACCGACTTCTATTTCAAGTACATCAGTAAAGCCATCATTATCGTCGTCCTTATCTAGGAGATTGATAATCCCATCAGAATCTGTATCTAAAGGGATACTGGAACGGACAAGTGGATTACTTCCTGCATCCACTTCAATAGTATCTAAATAGCCGTCTCCATCATCATCTGTATCTGAATTATTTCCTAAACCATCATTGTCTGTATCGGTCCATTCTGTTGGGTCGGCTGGAAAAGCGTCTAGCGAATCTTCAACTCCGTCTCCATCAGAATCTACAATGGACCCAACACTCCCTCCAGAACCTGAAGAACCACTTGATAGAGAACAAACATTTAAGTCGTCGGTTATTGTAATATTTACAGTGGTAGATGCTGTATTTCCGGAAGAATCCGTAACGGAATAAATAATCTGTTGTGGTCCTAAATTTCCGCAGTTTAATACTATTTTTTTGCTATTTAAAGTTTTTATTTTTGTGTTAGATGTTTCAGTTAAAAGTGATGATTTCCCTGTAGAGCCAAATATAGGTTGTATGGCTGTTGCATTGCATTCAATATATTCTTCTATAGAGTTTGTGAAATTATCGGGAATAGTTATTCTAAAGGTTATTACTCTTTCAGTTTCTATATCCACAACATCAAATCTGTTTTGCTGAGAATCATAATCTTGATAATCAGTAGTAAGAGATATAACGTTTCCATACCGAAGAGATGGTAAAATTATATTACCATTCTCGGTTACACCAAGTCCATTTAGTGAAATCATAGCACAAGTCAAATCACTATTCTGAAATTCTTCTTGTGCCAATGGAATAGGTGTCTCATCAGTAAATATATTCTCCGTGTCTTTAGACACAATATTATAAGTTGAAATTGTACAATTATCTGTACTACCGTTGTCGATCGCATCAAAGGGTATTTCTACCTCCCCATCACTATTTAAAGTCAATACCAGGTCATTCGCCTGAATTAGCGGTATTTCCGTATCGAGGACTGTAACATTTTGCATTCTTGAATTTGAATTTCCAAAAATATCTGTCACGGTGTGTATGACCTGCGTTGTTCCAATAGGGAATTGTAGTGGGGCATTATTTGTTATTGAGGAAATACCGCAGTCGTCATTCGTAATAACCGAGCCTAAATCTACTCCAGAGGCAAAACAGGAACCTGTATCCGCATTGATTGTAATGGTTTCATCTTGTAGTAGAATTGTAGGGGTGGTGGTGTCTGAAAAAGAAACCAATTGAGTGGCTGTAACTGTATTACCAAAACTATCGCTCGCAGTCCAAGTGATTACAGTTACTCCTGTTGAAAAACTTGAGGGAGCGTCGTTGCTAAAGGTTACATTACAATTATCTGAAATAGTTGGAGTCCCTAGAATGATGGCACAGGAATCGGAAACTAGATCTGGCGGAGCTACGATAACGGGAGGTGTTGTATCAGTTACAGTTACCCTTTGGTAGGAAAGGGTTTGGTTTCCTGCAGTATCAACAACAGTCCAAGTTATTGTGGTTGTCCCAGAAGGAAAACTTGCTGGAGCATCGTTGGTAACAGTAGCGACGGTACAATTATCACTAGAGGTAGGCAACCCAAGAGCTATTCCAGTCGCTACACAAGAGTTAGCATCCGTAGTTGTCGTGATGTCTGCAGGAGCAGTATTAAGTGGTGCTGTAGTATCAGAGACCGTAACTAATTGTGTTGCAGACACCGTATTTCCAGCAGCGTCTGTGACTTGCCAAGTGACTGCGGTAATCCCTAAAGAGAAAGTTGCTGGGGCATTATTCCTCGGAACTAAGCCACCGCAATTATCAGTTGCAGAAGCAGTACCAATAGCCACAGCACAGTTTGGTGAAATAATATCTGGAGGGACTACAAGGACAGGAGCCTGCTGGTCTACCACTGTGATTTTCTGGGTCATCACCGTGGTATTACTCGCACTATCTGTTATAGTCCATGTCAAAATATTTTCTCCCAGTAGAAAGAGTAAATTAGGATTGTCATTTTCTATTGAACTAATCGCACAATTGTCAGTTGCTGTTACCGTTCCAGTACTTAAAAGGATTGTAGTACAACTATCCGTATCTGTTGGAACAGTAAGATCAGGAGGTAAAATTACACTTGGTGAAATAGTATCACTAGCCTCAACCAAAACAGTATTTGAGAGCCCAACAATACTACCATCTGTCAGTGTAGTTGAAATTGTGACGGAATAGATCTTGTCTGTATTACTAACAGGGTACAGTTTTGTAAAAGTCAGAGTGTTGGTTGCCGTATTTGAAGAACCTGTCTCTCCGTTTCCAAAATCAAAATTCCATGAATTTGCTGGAGGGGGTATTGCATTTACTATTACATCTTCAAGACCCCAATTATCCCATATATCCCCGTCATTATCGGGTTGATACCAACGAAATTTCGTGGATCTTGACCAGGCTTCAACAGGAATATCAATGTCGTTATCATACCAGCTGTACCAAGGCGATGATTTATAGTTATCCGTATCCCATTCATCAAAAAAAGTGACCCATGAAGCTCCTCCATTTACTGAATACTGAAGCCATACTTCCTCAGAGGGACGTTCTCCGTCTTCACAACCAGGAGAGGGATCATCTGCTCCATAACGAATAAAAAACTCTAAACTCCCCCCCTGAGAAACATCCACACTTGAGGTTTCTACAAATCGCAAACCATTGTTATCCCCTCCTGATTGCAAAGTAGTGGCCCAAAAATAATTTGTGTTAGAGGGAGTATCTCCTTGACCAGAATCACAGGGCTGACCAACCGTATACGGAGAAGATGTCCAACCCGAGGGTAAATTACCATCATTAAAGTCAAATTCGGTAACACTGGTCTCACTTGGAATGTATTCAACATCAAATTCAATAAGAGTACCGCTACAAGTAGTTGATGAGGTAGCCGCTGTAAATTGAACATCTTGACTAAACGCAAAATTACAAAGCGATATTAAAAATAAAGTTTTAGTAAACTTCAATCGTAGTTATCGTATTTAAGTTAAATAAGGTGGTATTCCCTTTTCCTTTTATAGAACTTTCGCTTCTAAACAACCTGAGTTTTACAGGTTGGTAGTCACAACTTCCAGTTTTAATTTCTAATGGATTCAAGACAAAAGCAACCTTGTTTTCTTCGCTCTTATCATCTAAGTCTCCTAAGTAGAAGTTTACTACCAGGGTTTCGTCAGTTTTGTTTTTTACTCGGATAAGATAATATTCTAGTGAGACCCCATTTTGAAAGTCTTCACAAAGTGTTGTTGTAAAAGAGACCTCTATTTTTTTGTTTTCAAAGTAGGTTGTCCAGTCCACTGAAAGCCAGGAAAGAACAAGAGATACGAGAGAAAGTACAAGGTTCATCTAATAAAAGTACTAACTATATAATTAAAACTACAAAAGAAACATAAAATAGTATTACAAACTTATTAATAATCAACTGTTTGGATATAAAAAAAGGGGGAGTCTTATTTTGTCAGAGTTTGCACTCAGAATAATGCGTAAATAATTTTGATACTGAATTTATACTTCTCCGCTCCAAATTTTGAAGAGGAAAAAGATATTTAAAATATTACTAACTATTTTTATCGTAATATTGAATTCTAAAAAAATTTCAATGCGAGTTTTCTTACTGGGATTTCTGTTGTTGAACATCTTTACCAGCCGTGCACAAGAGGGTGAGTTTATCAAAATCGAGAATTTTATTTACAACTTAGAGCGGTTAAAGAAAAATGAGATGGGGGTAATAATACCTCAATTGGACCGAAGTCTTAATGATCGAATTGCATTCTTTATAGAAGAAACGTTTCAGGACATTATTGAAGACAGTAAAAATATTATTTGGCAATCCTACCAAACCACTACAAATCCGATTCTAAAATCTCATTTTATGACTTTTACTGTTCGGGTTAGTATCCGAAACAGGAATCAAAACAAAGAATACCGCTATCTTGAAATTATTTATTTTCCCAGTACCGAAGTTCTTTCAACAAATTATATTTGGGACGCAAACAAAAGAAACTTCAGACTAAATGATGAAGAATTAGAACGCAGTTCTTACTTACCAAATCTATCTAATTTAAAAATTGAAAATCAAACTGAAAAGGCAACCATTGAGGATATTCTAGTTGAATATCAGCAACTTCTCGGAGGAATTAATGACAATTTTATTTATTTCAATAAAGCGAAGGAAAACCAACTGGACATTATAAATAGTAAAATTTCAAAATTCGTTCTCTCGAAGTACACCAACGTGGAATTTATTATGAATATCGTCTTTGACTCCTATCATACCTTTGTAAGTGCTTATGATAAGTGCCATTATTACACCTTTATTGCTCAGGTAAAACTCAAGGGTGAGTCAGTCCCCTATTTTATCGAAATCTTCTACAATCCTACAAACGAGATAGCAAATTCTGATTTCCTATGGAGTCCTGACCGGAACACGTTCTTAAGGCCAATACAGGAGGAATAATTGCAACACATGAATTCAAAACATAGATCTTCATGCTAAATAAGATGGACTACATTGTTTTTTACAAATAACGAATCAGCCATTCCTCGAGGTAAATCCCAATGTCTATTTCAAACCAAATGATCTGAATTTTAGAGGCCGAAAATCAGAAGAATAGAAAGCAAAACGGATTGAAAAAAGAGGTTAAAAAAAACCCTTGATAAACAAGGGTTTACTTTTTGAGAGTTGGCCCACTAGGAACCGCACCCTAAAAATAATCTATCCACGCCAATAAAGAGATTAGGCCTATAAGACCAATAATAACAATAGTCACAAGAGCATTTCCCACAGATAAGGACGGACAATGACGACACTATTGGACAATAACGGACAGCATTTAGGAGGGAAAACATAACTTTTACCAACAGAAATGTGAATAGAGAATGAAACTACTGTACAAACAAGACATTAGACAGGCGACCAACCTCTCAAAACCCCAGAGCATACTTCAACGGATACAGAGTCGGAAAGCAGACCAAAACATATCACCCCGAATGCGACACTAAAGACTTATATTTTATGATGGAGTTTCTTTTATGGGGATTAGAGTCTTTTAAAAAGCTTAACAAATACAGAACTTTAGAAGGATTTCAATTCAAAGATTCATTAG
>Ga0233444_10000044_pt1 | contig 155813 bp, 210 predicted proteins | sample SI_124_October20_6_FD_182792 | JGI IMG/M metagenome (GOLD analysis project Ga0233444, IMG submission 182792) | Seawater microbial communities from Saanich Inlet, British Columbia, Canada - SI_124_October2016_10_MG | ecosystem: Environmental > Aquatic > Marine > Inlet | place: Canada: British...
GAAGTAGAACAAGAAATTTCAGAAACTGTTCGCGAATGTAAACAGTATTACTTTGATACGAAAATCAAAAGCGGATGGTAAATAGAATTGGCAACTCAAGGGTTGCCTTTTTTATGCAGCGCAGTTTATTTTTTTGAGAAGTATGTTCTTATTGTAAAGATACGGATATAGGCAACCAGAGTCATTACTAGAGTCACTAGAGTGCCCAACATGATAGGGTCAGTTATACCTAGATGTTCTATATAGATGAACAATAAAAAGAGATTGAGAGGATAATTGATAGCCAAACCGGTGGCTATTTGAAAAGAAGTTTCTTTGTGGATTTGTTTTGTTTGTGGTTTCATATTAATTGCGAACCAAGCATTTGTCCTAGTTCTTTGTATTCCTTGAAGGGTGCAGATTGAACTGCTATTTTATTCGTCTCAAAGTTCTTTGCGATAATCTTTATGTTATCTCCATCACAAACAGAAACACTACCTACTGGTGTTTGACAAGTTCCGTCTATTTCTTTGAGCATATACTTTTCAGCCATTGCCATATACCAAGTATTCCAATGATTCATATTTGATAGAGCGCCTTTCATGCGATTATCAATTCTCATCTGTAAAGCAATAACACCTTGACCTGGAGCAGGCATCATATCAGCAGTTCCAAATAATCTACTTACTCTATGACTAAGCAACGCGGCATCAAGTCCTGCGACTGCTACACATATTGCATCATACTCTCCATTGTCCACTTTATTAATACGTGTATCAAGGTTACCACGAATAGGAACTATTTCTGCATTTGGATATAAGTCTTTAAGCTGTGCAATACGTCTTGGACTACTTGTACCGATTGTTCTTGGATTTACTTCATTACCAACTAAACAATCTCGTACATCTCCTCGTCTTACAACACAAGGGATTTCAAGTAAATGATCGTTATCTCGAGTGAGATCCTTGAATGCATGACAAGCGATATCTATATCACCGTCTATTAAGGCTTGTTCTATTTCTTTTGTAAATACACCTTTACCACCCATCTCTTCAATAGAGGTCGTTGGATTAAGGTCTGCCGTGGAATCTATAAGGACAGTTTCTAATTGCATTTGTATTGCTTCTTTAGCAATCCCTGTATAGACAAGTGCAAGTTTGGATTTTCGCGTACCAATTTTTGGAATCATTATATGTCCTAAAAGAAAGGCTGGTTGACTTGATCTCTGAAAGAGTTTATTAGTGAGTCTTTGAGATTCGTAGTCAACCAGCCTTAAACTGAAATTGAGTCGACTGGCTGGCCTCGGACTTATATCTTACTTCGTAAACTTCAGACGCCCATAGTCATGTTTCATACTATGATTTGAAAGAAGAAGATCCTAGACTGCCGTCCTGTGTCGTCTTAACTGCAAAGTCAAAACCTATCTCTTTTCAGACTGCGGGGTTTCTCTCCCACTTCGGTATCGAGTGTTTCTACATACCCGAGCTCGCCTCAGTCTATATTGACTCGTTCTATCCCACCATATTATCTCACTTCCTGAGCGGCCTTCCTCGAGCTGCCGTATGGGTTGTCCACCTTATGTCTCAGTAGCATCTGTTTGATAAGAACAGCTTTTATTACTACTGAAGTATCTCTGCCGCGTAGGTAATTGCATTTTACCATTTCTCTTGCGGAGCAGGGGTGTTTCCCTCAATATACGATTATTATATCATAGTTGACTAAAGATGTCAATAGATATAATGAAAATAAATGAAATTAATTTTCTAAGAGATATTCGTTAAAAGAAGTAGTGTCGCCTTCAACACCTTGGACAAGTACTGGAATTCCTTGCTTATCCATTTTCTCAACGAATAGTTTAGCATCTCTATTACGCATTTGTCCTTGGTCAATTCTTTCCATTGTAGAAGGATTGATTATAGAAACATTTACTAATTCAAAATGGTTACTCATATCTCACCGATTAAATGACTACGTACAACCGTGTTTACTAAACGACCATACTTATCATATGTGTATACTGTCTCGGATTGGTATTCCCCATTTACAGTAACTGTTGCTTTAACCGTCTGTTGACGATACTCCATAATTGGAGGTGTGTATGGTACATTATAGTTAGCAGATACTTCAGCTACTTCTGGTATCATCTTCTTCTTCCTCTTCAAGAAATAAGATATCTTCTTCAGGCCATCTTATCATTTCTGAATCTTTACCTTCTCCAATAACTTTGAGAAAGCCCATCTCTATGAGTGTATCAATAGTTTGTTGCGTTATACGTTGGGCATCTATCTGGTTATCTCGGTCAAACCGAAAAAACCAACCACACGCAGTAAAGACTATTGCGGTTGTGACAAACATCCAAAGATCCACTATTCACCATACCTTGCTAGGACAGCTTCAATGATTCTCTCCGGTGTTGATTGATCTGGGTTAACAACCATTGGGTCATCAGACTCATCTGCTCTGATAAACTCATACTTGATAGCCATTTCAAATAACTGATCTTCGGTCATAGTCTCAAGACATGCTTCTAAAAGTTCACCTTTTACTATGAACCTTTTATTTGCATCTTCTAACAACTGTTTTCCTAACGCTTCCATATACACTCCTATGTTATTACTAATTATAATTAAGCTAATCTCTGACCTTGCCACCAGTCAGGTATCGGTCTTTTACTCCAAACAAGGTTGAATCTTTCTTCTTTGGTATGGTAAAAAGCTCGATACGATTTAACGGCGTCCTCAAATATACACTCAGGATTAGAACCCATTGCTAACTTGAATTTAGTTGAGCCTATATCAGGTATATTTGCTGGAACTTGTTTTAATGCTTTTCTTAATTTAGTATCTGTCATGTGGATCTTACCGTAACGATAAGTGTATTCATCACACAACGCAACAAAGTGTTTATAGTGCCAATCATAGTTGGCTTTTGATTCTCTCGTCCATACAGTAGATGGATGATTATGATGACAGGCTTTGTAGAGTGTAGCTTCGCGGCCGTCTTCAAGGTAATAATACTTTAGCATAGAACCGGACTTAGAAGGTCTGCGTTCCATTTTGCCGTCCAACATGCGATGAACGGTTGATAACATTTGTGCAGATTCAATAATCATTTTTACGACATGCTTGTCGCACTGATCTTGAGCTGCTTTAACTGGATCGTTGTCTAAAATAAAAATATTCATAATGTATATTATATCACAGTTAAGGATGAATGTCAATAGTTAAGCATTCTTTCTCACTAAATTGATATCCCATTGCCTTCATAAAGCTTTCAAATACTTGAAGCATATCATCACGTGATAAGTCTTTTTGCATCACATCAATAGTAACACGAGTATTAACAGAAGAGCCATGTTCGTAAGGGTGGCATATCAACTGCATATACGGTTTATCCGCAGCTGGGTTATTATACAGGCTCAAAACTCTCCTCCATCATTTTAAGAACTCGTGCTGATTGTTCTTCAAGTGCAATTGCTTGATCCAAGATGTCATTCATTTGCTCTTCAAGTTGATCTGTCTGACTTGGAGTTGAATACCAAATAAACGGTCCTGTTCCATCCACAAAAGTAACTGTTGAACTTGACCTAACACGATCCACTGGGAACTGAATTACATTACTCATTTACTTTCCTTTCTTTAAAAATATGGTACCGCGAGTCGGACTTGAACCGACAAGGCCGTTAAGCCGAGGGATTTTAAGTCCCTTGTGTTTACCAATTTCACCACCGCGGCATCAATAAAGAAGCCTATCGTCTACTCAGTATGGTGCTCTCCGTGGAGACGCGTCGAGTAGACGATAGACTAATTCTTTTAGCTTGCTTGAAGCATTGTAGCAGGGACTCTCCACATACCTTCAGAAGTTGAAACCTTAATGTTCTTAAGCATTACTTTTTCAACAACTCCACTAATCTTTTGATTAGACCTTGAAGATACGAAGAATACAGAATCACCTTTCTTAAAGTTTCCTGTTGCCATTGAAGCAGCGTTGTTCCTGTGGTTCTTGAACATAGCAGCTACGGTAGTAAAATCACTGCTGTCCATTTTTGCGAACAAGCTGTTGATTTTGGTAAGATCAGATTTAGATAAACTCATAATGTATTTCCTATTTAATTTAATTTATACAACTATTATAACAAAGTTTCTTTATGATGTCAATAGTTTTTTAAGAAAAAGTTGAATTATTTTCATAACGAATTTCAGCAAGATCTACCTTAAGCTCTGAGATCATACTCAGTACATCTGCGGAGAATACTTCTCGACCCAAATGCTTGTTTAAGGTTAACATTGCGTTCTGAGCTTCTTGTAAGGCAGACACCTTACGATCAATGTGTTTTACTTCAATCATTATAGCACCATTACTAAAGTTGATAGAGAAACTGCGACTGCAGCAAGGATTACGAACGAAACCAACGCGACTGATAAACGACAGATTACTTCTAACATTGTTTTGCCTTTTTGATTGTTGAATTGTTATTCTAACAGGATTCTTTACGAATGTCAACCATTATTTTAAGATATTTTCATAAAACAATGAATTCCTCTCGGAAAGAACATGCCAACTTCGTCAAAGCCCATCAATACACAACCATCGAGAGGATCAGTTCCTTTTTCATATTCTACAAGATCGAATCCTGAAGGAATGGTACCACTGAAAGTATTAAGGTTTACTTCGATGAATTCTACTTGCATTTTTTCGTTCCTTTTCAATTATTTAATATAGATATTATAAACGGTTTCATAACGAATGTCAACAACTTTTTTCAGACTGGATAGAACTTTTTGTTATATCCATATAACTTTTTGATATATTATGCAGCTCGAGCGAAGACAAACATCTCCTTCATCCCATCGTATATTTCTTTAATAGGATGCCATATTTCGCGTTCCTCTTCGTCAATACCAACGACGAAAGGCATACCACGTTTTGACCTAGTATATACTTCAAGATCATTAGATTGAGCAAGATCAAACCAAACCTTTCGACCGCCTTTCGACTGAGCCGTACCAGCCTGTAAAGTAATTCCCATTTTCTTAATGATATAACGGTAAGCTTTAGCAGCAATACCACGACCGCCATAACGATGATCAAGTCGAGTCATGTTGATATGGAAAGCATCCTTGAAGCATTCTGTTGATAGGTTGATCTCAAGGACGATTTTAACTCGTTGAGGACTTCTTCCATGAACCACGCTGGTATCTACTACCGTTACCTCAAGGTAACCTTCATCTTGCATCGAGTTATCAACCCAAACTTGTAGCTTGGAGAAAGAACCTAAACGAACCCAAGTATCATCATTTGCTTTAGTATCAAAGTATCCTAACGCAAATTTCTTCTTCATGTCAATACGATCCATTCTTGTTTCCTTTTCTCAATTTATAGAACAATTATAAACGGTTTCATAAAGAATGTAAACAACTTTTTTCTCTCTGGTTAGAACTTTTTGTTATATTAATTACTATTTTTATAACGAATAGAATGTCATCTAAAGGATGATTATTGCTGCCATAGATTGAATCCATTGACTTTCAAACTTATTCTAGAGGGACGATACAAAGCCCTAAAAATTGCCTATTTATAGTCGTATCTGTATAAATAACAGTATGGAAGAGATCTTTAAGCTTATATCCGATGTGGGATTACCTATTGCTGGTGCTATCACAATGGGCTTCTTTATTTTTATTATCATCAAGCAAATATTTGAAGGAATCGTTGACAATATAGCCACGCTTACAATGTTTGCGGAATCACTAGAAAATAGAGCAAGAACCATGTCGAACGAGATGATCAAGATTGATCTCCTTGTTTCGAGTGCATTAGGATTAACACCAGATATTGGCAGAGTTGCTCGAGCAGAGAACTTTGTTGAAGATGGAAAGGTTGACGTAAGGAGAGATTAAGGTGGCAAAAGAAAACCTTAAAGGCGCGTCTCGAAAACTGATACAGGCAGGACAAGATTGGAGTGACCCAGATACGTGGAAGGCATTAGCTTTCGTCTTGGTCTTCTTTGCTGCTGGGTTGTGGTTATTTGCTACACATGATCCTGTCTACACATATACAAAAATGGAATCATTAGAAAGATAATGGATATTGCGAATTTAGTTAATGAGTATGGATTCCCTGCTGTCATGGTAGTAGGACTAGGATACTTTGTGTATTTTGTTTGGAAGTTTGTGAATGAGAATTTACAGCCAGAAATTGATAAACAACACATGGCTTTAATCAAACTCATTGACCGTATGAGAATGCTTGACCAGGATTTAATTCGTTTACAACAAAAAGTAGATGTTGTTCTGAAATATAAAGAAATGGAAAAATTGAAAGAGGAAGGGAAGAGGAGAAAAAAATCAAATGAAACTAGCAATTAAAGTATTATCGGCATTTGTAGTATCATTTATAATAGGTGCTTTGTTTACTGCTAACGCAATGGCAGAGCCTATTGTTCATGGTTTTAAGAATCCGTCTTTTAGTGGGATAGGAACAGGCGCACACTACCTTACCGTTGAGAACCAAGAACACGGTAGAAAGAAAGCAATTAAAGATGCGATGGAAGCAGCGCAGAGAGCAGCCGAAAGAGAAGCATCTAATACAACTCTTGCCAAGTTTATTAGAAACCTAGAATCACGTATATATGCTCAGTTATCAAAACAGTTAGTTGATAACATGTTCTCTAACGAAAACCCAGTTAGATTTGGATCTTTCGTATTAGAAGGATCTACAGTAACTTACGAAGTAATTACAAGTGCAGATGGAACTGAATTTATTAAAATGACAATTGTTGATGAGAATGGAACATCTACAGTTATCGAAATACCGATTGGCAGCGGTAACTTTGGAGGAAGCGATGATACGGGCTCTGACGGCGGTTAGCGTATTACTGTTTTTAACAGGGTGTGCCTCTTTTTCTCAAATTCCAGTTTGGAGCGAAGATCCAGGCGAATGTTCTTACGAGAACGGTAAATGGGATGATTGGAAAGATGAGAAGTATATTGGAGATAAAGCATACCAAGGTACAAGAAAGTTTTTTGGAAAGGGATTAATTTGCGCTGAGAAACCTCAGGTAGTTAAGTTACCATCCTTTATGGAATTATTGAATCTACCAGCTGCACAAAATATGCCTGTGGTTGCAGTATATAGATTCGAAGATAAAACAGGCCAAAGAAAAGATTCACAAACAGGTCAAAGTTTTAGTACAGCGGTTACACAAGGCGGTACTGAATTATTGATTGATGCTCTAAAGACAGCTGGGAACGGCAAGTGGTTTAGAGTTGTAGAACGACAAGGGATAGATGCTCTTGTTAGAGAAAGACAAATTATAAGATCAGCACGGGATGAAGCAGCTAAGAAGCTTAATGAAAAATCTCCTGGTGTAGGTCCTCTATTATTCGCAGGAATGATTATAGAGGGTGGTATAGTTGGTTATGATAGTAATATGAAAACTGGTGGTAGAGGAGCAAGGACTTTAGGTATAGGTTTTAGTAATCAATATCGACAAGACCAAGTTACAGTTTCTGTACGAGCAGTTAGCGTGTTAACAGGTGAAATATTATTGAATGTCCAAACGAAAAAATCAATCCTAAGCTACGGTGCAGGAGGAGACGTTTTCCGATTTGTAGAACAAGGAACACAGTTGATTGAATACGAGGACGGAGTGGGTAATAATGAATCAGTGACATACGCGGTACGAACAGCTATTGAGGCTGCAGTACTAGAAATGATATACCAAGGCCACGATAGAGGGTTTTGGACAATCGTAGATGGACATCGTCACCCCCATCAGAAAGATCATATGGGTACAAACGATAAACATGCGATTAAACAATAAAGGAAAAAATAATGAAACATAAAATAATAGGCCTATCTTTATTATGTATGTTTTCTTTCAATGCATTTGGGCAAGCAACAGACGATAATGAAATTAACATCGACCAAACCGGTGATACATTAACGTTATACATAGACCAATACGGATATGGTAACAAGATTGGACTAAACGACTTTAGTTCTTCTTCAACACCAATGACTGTATCAGGTTCTTCGTTAACGATTAATATTGACCAGATTGGTAATGAGAATTTATTATTCGGTCCTCTGATTGCAGATAGCTCAACTTACAATCTTCTTTTTACAGGAGATAGTAATTCTTATGATTGGAACATAGGATATGTTGGTTCTTCAGACACTTCAGCAATAGATGTTGACTTTACTGGTGATTCAAATACTATGGACTTTGACCAAGGCTATAACGCAAGTGCAGAAAGATTAGATATGGATTTGACATTAATCGGAGATAGCAATATCTTTGATGTTGACATAGATGTAGATGACGCAGTTTGGAACTTCGATATTACAGGTGGTTCTAATAACATTAACACTATGCAGAAGGATGGTGGAGAACAAGAGATCAATGTAACGTTGGTCGGTGATTCTGCTGACATAGATATCAACCAAATGAGTGGAACCTGTGCAACAGGCGTAACCACTTGTAATGGTATCATCACACTCGATGTGGATTCTGATAATGCAACTATTCAAATCAATCAGAAAGATTCAGCTAACGACAGCTAAGTTTCTACTGTTAGGCTCCATTATAACTTTACCTCTTGAAGTTATATCAAGTCAAATAGGAGAAATTGTAGAATCGAAAGGTAGTGGGCAAATTGTTCGAGAGGCTGGTAATAGTATCAGCCTCTCAGACAGTCCCTCAATTGAATTAAACGATACTGCTGAAACAACAAACGGTCGTATGCTAATTGAGTTTTTAGATAAAGCTGAACTCTCACTTACAGAACATACGAAAGTATACATAGATAAAGTATACTACGATCCTGACCCAAGCAAGTCAAAAATGACAATGCGAATGGCATTAGGCACAGCACGCTTTGCTTCAGGTCGATTAGGAATGGTCAATAAGAATAACATTGACATTCAAACTCCCACTGCATCAATTGCAGTTCGCGGAACAGATTTTACAACAACGATAGACGAGCTTGGCAGATCTCTTGTCATATTATTACCTGACGAATTTGGAAACCCTTCTGGTTCCATTACAGTCTTTAATGATGGTGGAGAGATTGTATTGAATGAAGCGTATGCTGCTACAATGGTTTCTTCAATGGATAGTCCGCCTACAAGACAAATCACAATGGTTGGAATAACACCAAGTATGATAGACAATATGTTTATCGTATCGCCTCCTCCTGAGGTTAGAGAAGCAATAGACGAACAGTTAGCAGATGATATGAATGCAGATCAAGGAATACTTGATATTGACTTTTTAGAGTTTGATGGATTAGATATTGATTACTTGGAGGACGATGCGTTAGAGTTCACAGAGCTTGACATTGATTATTTAAATGTTGATTACTTAACTGATGTATTAAATGTAGTTGAGGCATTAATCTCTACAGCAGCAAGACTTGACGATAGTGCATTAGCTCAATCGTCTTTAGGAGCAGAATTAAAAGGTGCAGCCTTTGGTTTAAATTTAGATTCGCAATATAATGTTTATGAACAGGACGGTAAGGTAGTATTCTATCGTTCTGTAAATGAAACGATACAAATCATGTTAGGTTCTAATGCAAGAGCAACACTACGAACAACAGTAGACGGATACGAAGGTACTATATTATTAAACGGTGGGGAAGACACGATTATTGAATTAAGACAGGGTGGATAAATAAGTAATATGAAATATAAGAATAAAAACGAAGAACGAGCATGGGAGATGTTTCGTAAATCAGTTGGACCAAGAGTATGGTCAGGCCGAGATTTGGGTACCTGGTTTGCGATGGGTGTATTCATAGGCGTAATGCTTGTTGCACCATACACGCTTGGAGATGATAATATAATTACAATGGAACAAACTGGTGATACTTTTCAATTAGGTGTAGATCAATTCGGTCACTCTAATGAAATCAGTATGTTAGATGGTAATTCATATATTAATGCTTCAACTTTAGATATGTATTTAGTACAAGTAAATACGAGTCATACTGCTCTTGCTAATAGAATTACCTTTGATGAAATAAGTGGTCAAGGTAATCAAATGAAAATAGGTCAAGGTATTGATTGGACTGATATTACATCAGACACTAACTTGGCTTGGAGTTACGATGGTTGGGAAGGCGGTGGTCATGAAGTTGATATTGCTATGTATGGTGATTATAATAAATTAGCAGTACAGCAAACAAACCAATCTACTGCACTCGACGGACATAACTTTGATTTACATTTAGCAGGTGATAACAACGAAGTTAAAATAAAGCAACAAAGTGATGGCGCAAAGAGTATAGATCTAACTATTTACAATGATGGTAACGATGCGTTCATTAGACAGAAGGGGAACGGTGCTTCGCACAATGCAAACATTACTCTTGATGGATTATATGGAACGGATTTAATATTAAAACAAATGAGTCAGACGAATCAAACGTATACACTGAGTGTTAACTGCATGACGGTTGGTGGATGTGGAGTATCGGTAACTCAAGATTAGATTATACCTTTAAAGTCGATAAACTTATTATAACACAGTTGGCAGTTGATGTCAATAGAAAAATGAAATTATTATGGAATTAGACATTTACGGAAATCCAATAGGAACTAAGTACCCAGGGGAAGAAGGCTGTCCTGATGGTATGATGTGTATTCCTGAAAACGAATTTCATATGCAACTTGCCGGTGCAGGTATGGAATACGATGAAACGTCGAGAGAGATTCAACCTGTTGGCGATGCAGAAGCAATTATAGATTTTACAAAAGATCTACTCTTCCTTGATCCTATGACAATTCTAAACATGGCAGTCCCTCTAACAATATTCGCGGTATATGGTTTAACAATATATGCTGCGGTGAAATACATACAAAAGAAATTAAGTTAATTATGAAAACATTATTACAAAGAACAATACAAGATAAAGAAGTCAATTTATATCCTACATGGTTAATGAGACAAGCAGGTCGTTATATGCCTGCATATATGGAAATGAAAGCAAAGTCAAATGGCTTCTTAGATATGGCAATGACTCCATGGAAGGCTGCTGAAATTACAATGCAACCTATTCTTGAGTTTGATATGGATTGTGCAATTATATTCTCAGACATACTTGTTGTGAATCACGCTTTAGGTCAAGAACTTGATTATAATCCATCTCCTGTATTAGGTCCATATAGTCCATCATTCTTTGATACTCCTATAGAAGAGTTTGTAGAAAACTGCGAACCTGTATATGAAGCAATACGAAGAGTTAGAGAAGAGCTTGATGATAGTAAATCATTAATTGGATTTGCGGCAGCACCGTATACAATATGTAAGTATATGTGTAAAGAACAAAATTTAGATGCGGTAGTAAAACTGATACCGTATATTATCGAACATTTAGAAAGACAGATCGATGCAGGCTGTGATACAGTACAAATCTTTGATTCGCATGCTGGTGATATTTCTGAAGAAGACTTCGAAGCATTCGTTATGAATCCAACTAAACTTATTGTAGATCATATTCGACATCTATATCCTGAAGTATGTATTATTGCATTTCCAAGATTAGTAGGTGATAAGATTAATACTTATATTGAATATGTCAATCCAGATTGTACTAATATCAGCGATGATAAACCAGTTGATGAAATCAATGGTGAAGTACTACAAGGTGGTATAGCAATTAAGAGATTAATTAAAGGAGAAGATATTACACCTGTCCTCAATAAAATGAAAGACAGACCGTATGTTGTTAACTTAGCTCATGGAATCCACAAGACGACTCCTGTAGAGCATGTAAGACAATTTGTAAATACGGTAAAAGAATATCGAAAGAATGTTTAAAACACTAACTCAATGGTGGACGGTATTGTTCACAATCGCAGGATTTGCAGCGATATCAATATCTAACCCTAATATAATACAAAGTATAGAATACGCTTATTATGACTCGTTACAGCAAGCTAAAGAAAAAGAGATTATTGAAGATGTGGTACTTATCAACATCGATGAAAGAGCCATCTCTGCCAAAGGTCAGTATCCGTGGCCCCGCGGTAGCGTTGCTGATTATTTACGCGACGGCCCTGATGATTCTCTTTATGTATTAAATGTAATCTATTCAGAAGCAGATAGATTCAAAGAAGATCATTTATTACAAGAAGCAATGGCAACCAAAGCTGTTGTATTAGCTTCTGCTCCAACTCAACAAACCACGGGAGGTGTAGGCAACTTTGTCGGTGTTGCTACATTTGGTGACCAAGATGCAAACTGGCTCTACAATATTCCGGGGTTACTTTATCCCATTGATGACCTTTCTAGTTTTGCCTTTGGGATTGGCGGTGTACTTGCAGTTCCTGACGAACCAACTGGGGTTGTGCGAAGAAGCCCACTTGTTGTCAATGCAGGAGGAAATCAATATCCCAGTCTCGCTCTTGAGACTCTGCGGGTGTTCTCTGGAGAGTCTTCCTATCAAATGAAGGTAGGTCCACAAGGAGTGGAATGGATTCGTATGGGTCGTCAAGATCCTATTACAACAAACAGTTACGCTGAAGTACCTATTGCCTTTTGGAATCAATTTCCATCGCAGTCAATTACAGAACCACTACCAAGCGGTAAAGTATTAGTTTTTGGAATAACCGCAGAAGGCTATTCTAATCCAGTCGCAACCCCAACGGGTGCAATGTATCCCCACGAAGTTCAAGCTCAGTTAATTCAGACCTTGCTTTCAGGATACGAAATAAAGATTCCCGACTGGTCTGCAATATTTGAGCTCTTCTTTCTGGTCTTAGTGAGTCTAGGAATCCTTGTAGCGGTCTATGTACTGCCCATAACTCCTGGGGTGTTAATGTCTCTTGTTCTCGTTGGTTCTGCATACGGAGTGAGCCATTGGCATTGGACCTCCTCCTTAACCTTTGTTGATGCAACTTTAATTTCATTATGTTCCTTGGTAGTGTTCGCACAATCTTCCTTTAACAAATACTATTTAACCTTTTTGGAAAAGCGCGAAATCATGAAACAATTCGCAGGTTACTGTAGTCCTGAAGTTGTTACTATTTTACAACAAAACCCAGGACTTGTCAAGGAAGGAATGAAAAAAGATGTAAGTATTGTCTTTTCTGATTTGAGAGGGTTTACACCATTAGGCGAATCCTTTGGAGATGATGTTAGAGGACTGACTGATCTTATGAATGGTTATATGGACGCAATCACACAACCTGTCTTAGATGCGAATGGAATGATCATCAAGTACATTGGGGACGCAAGTATGCATATACATAATGCTCCAATGGAAGATGAAGACCACGCAAAATCTGCCGTAAGAACAGGTATTAATATGTTAAGAGCAGTGGAGAAGTTTAATGATAAAATTACTAAAGAAGGACGACCACCTATTGGTATGGGTGCTGGGATTAATAGTGGTCTTGGTTATGTTGGTGAAATGGGAAGCTCGTCACGACACAGTTACGACATACTTGGAGATGCAGTATCAACTGCTGCAAGAATCGAATCTAAGTGTAAAGAATACGGCTGCCTCCTTCTTGTCGGAGAAGAAACAGTAGATCGTTGTGGTCAAAACGAATTCTTCTTTTTAAAGGTAGATGACCTAGCAGTAAAAGGAAAAACTGTTGGAGTTGGAATACATACAGTACTTGACTTGAATAAAGATAAATATATTAAACCGGCTCAGATGCACAATGATATGCATATGAATTATCAGAAACAAGATTTTGATAAATCAATTAAAATATGTAATGATTTAATGGAATGCTTCGAAGGTCAAATGAAGGGATACTACAATATGTGGATTGAGCGTTGTGAATACATGAAAACGCAAGATCTACCCAAGGATTGGAATGGAGTTTTTATCGCGACTACTAAGTAGTTTAATCATCGGCTTAATTGCCTTACCTGCATACGCTTATGTGCCTGACGAATTAGAGTTAGGTTATATAGGACTCAACAATACTCAGAAATTTCTAATACGTAATGGTATGACCGTACCATATAATAAACAAGTAGTAAAAAGAGTCGTTGTTGGTAAAGCAAGGATAATGCCAAATGGTGCAATTGTTAATTTACCGTTTGGACCTGATATGCTTCCATCGTTTGATGCTCTGCAAAATGATCCTAAATGGCAACATAAAGAAAGCATTGATCTATCACACTTAGAGTTTCATCAATCACGAGACTTTAACTATCAATCTGAGTTTCTATTCATTCACGCTCTCGATGTCTTTTCAACATATAAAGGATTAAAGTATGATTGTATCTCAGAAGCAAATCCAATAGTTGGTAAAGATCCATCTCTCTTAAAGCTTATACTTTTTAAAGTTACAATTATTAGTTTATTAGAAAGTATCTATGGTGCCTATCCAAGAGAGTGGAATGCGTTTCAAACTGCATCGGCATATACGACAGGAGTTGTAGTACAGAATAACTTTCAGGTTACAAAAGAAGCAAAAAGAAACCCACGCTGTTTTAAAAGATAAAAAAATAGGGTAGCCTTTCGACTACCCCAACCGGTTGAATTGCACTCAGGTTATGCAATCGTACTTATGCTATAAACTGTTAATCCCATGAACATGGTAATCAACAAACACTCGATACAGATCTCACTATTAAGATGCAACTCTTTTATGAATTGCTTCATCGCTTCTTCCTCTGTTGTTTATATTACGAGTTTTTAATACATCCCTCTGGATGCCACGGTTGAATCCAATATTTAAAAAATGTTTTAAACATTAGGACCCACCGCTAACAAAGACATACAAAAAATACATGCGAGTGCGCATACTTCAAGTTTATCTTTAAATTTCTCTAGGTCCATAAAACTATATATAAAGACTAGTTATAATACATTATAAAATAACTGCTTTATTTTCCATAGAACTCTAGTTCTTCTTTTGCCACACAATCATCGTAGAACTGTTTCAATGGTTTATACATATTTTTGATTTGAACTGGCATAACACCACCCGAATCAAGTACCCATTGAATCTCTCTTGCGAGTTGTCTTGACAGTTTAATCTCTTTTAAAATTCTTTCGTCCATATTTACTCCTACTGCTTATATGCAGAAATCTTTACGATCTTATTAGCATTATCAAATACAAAGTAATCTATTACCTTAAGTGTTTGATGATTCTCTCTAAAGTCGTTTGAAGGATCACTACCTTGTGTCATAATTTCAATATCAATTATAGCGCAAGCTGAGTCTCCTTCTATCACAATCGCATCTATGATCGCGGTTATTCGTAAACAGTTTCGAAAGATTGTCTTGTTAGCCTCAATTACATCTTCTATACCTGTCCAATGACCAAAGCTATCAGTTAATTGAATATCCTTAGAGAACATTGTCTCTAAAGTATCAACATCTTTATTTGAAAATGCTTCGAAGTAATCTCTTAAGATGTCTTCTTTTATTGCGTTATCCATACTCATGCTGCGTTCTCCATTTCTTTTACATGTTTACATTGGCCACGGAACTGAAATCCTTTACAAGAACACTTGCCGTTCGTGACATAATAAGTATCGCCGTTACTACCTTTCACGGCAACACCACCTAGACTACCTTTCTCTTGATAGTCTCCAACTTTTACAAACTTACGTCTTGATTTTGAGAATTGTTTCATTGGTGAATTGAAAACTTTGAGTTCTCCACCTGGAGCTTGATAAGCCACAAGTTGTGTTTGACCATTAACGTGATAGAAACCATTAGTGATCGTATGATCGCCCCAATCGGTAACTTCTTTTAATATCTCAATCATTTAAAAACCTCTCCATAATTTCACCACCAAATACATTGAACCAACTACATCCTTTGTATACATTTTCTATTACAAAGAACGTTGGTGTCCAAACGACTGCTATAGGAACACAAATTATTAACTTACCTACTCTTACCCAATCAACTGACTTGACATTCTTTTCAACAATGTCAGCTGCAGAATTATAGTATTCAATTAATGGTCTCATTTATGTATTGTCTCCGTCAAAATATTTTACTTTAGATTTATCGAAGGTTTCTCCATCTTTACGATGTTTCCAATTGTAGTACCAACCACCTTCTTCCCAATATAAAGGCAATCCTTTACCTGCACGTTTCTCTTCTTCCATGTGGACTTGCATGTAAACGACATGACCCATAATCCATAGGAGGAAAAAGCCTCCAGTATATCCTAGTATTAATTCTAACATAGTTATTTCACCCAAACTTTAGTATACCTCTCAGGCATATTCTCACAAGAGAATTGTTGGTCGGTATAGTTAATTACTTGAACACATTCATTAGTTGAATGGCTCACCTGAACATCTGGTAGTGATACTGCGTTATTCAGTGCGAATATAAATCCTACTGAAATGACTGAAATTGTTACTGCTGAAATTGCTATATCTTTTAACATTACGCTGCCTCCTTGGCAAAATAAGAACTGAGTTGCGAATAGCTCAGTTCGGAACCATCATCCATAGTGAATGTTGATTTGTAGAACGCTCTACTATCTGCGTCGGTAATGATCCATGACTCAAGCTTGGTTAGGATCTCCTTTCTCATATAACCCATATCGGTGTTATCTGTTTTCTTGGTAGCACAGAAGTGTTCTCCATCGAACCAAAGAAGGGTTGGAGTTTCCCAAGATTCAATATGATCAGCCATACTGAACTCAGCGTCGTCAATGAAATTGTAATCAAGTACATATTCCTCAGAAGCTTCGTTGGAATACGACACTGCGTCAAAAGCAGCTTGCTTGAACTCAGGATCCTGAGCATCGGCGATAGAACAAGAAACGACGAATGTATCGCCACCCTTGAACTTCCAATAAGCATCGGAAACTCCATGGACATAATCCTCATCATGAGCCGCGTAGTTTTCTCTGTACTGTGTCTGAATTACTAATTTCATATCTTCTCCATTAATTTAATTTATACAACCATTATAAACGGTTTCATAACTAATGTCAATAGTTTTTATGAAAATAAACTAACTTTTTTAGAACTTTTGGTTATATTAAGTCTTCTTTTTATAAGGAGTAAATTGACCGTCTTTTGGCCTACCGGTTCTTGCCATTTCTGATTGATAACCATTAATGATTCTATCAAACCTGTATGGCTGAACACCAGGTGTACTACGGATGGCTTTCTTAACTGCTATCAGCTCAAGATTCCTTTCGTCAGTACAAGGCCGTTTCATTTCGGTATGTACGATTTCAAATAGGTTATAAAGCTGTCTTTCAGTTAGTCCAACAAGTAAGGCTCTTGCCTCTTTGTCGAAGTTCCTGTCTCCACCTTTATTTCTTTTTCTGCCGTCCGATTCTTCATATCTAGTATTCATTATATTTTTACCTTTGATGTGTCTAAAGCCTTCATAAAGTCATTAGGGTTAACATTGCCGTCCTCGATTTCCTTCTTCAGGTAATCTATCGTATCAAATATGGCATCTTGTATCGTCTTCTCAGGAAGCCATCCGAGACCTTTTGCCTTATCAATATTCGCAAATATCGTATGAGCTTCTCCATTGATCTCTGGTTGATTATCATATTCAAGATAATCTGCAGGTACTTCGTCCTTAAGATACTCCCAAATGATTTCAGAGATTTCATATAATGAATGCGATTGATTCATACCTAAATTGAATGTTTCTCCAACAGTTCTTTCGTCAGTCAGACATTGTATATGGAATTTATTTACGTCATCAACATGAATAAAATCTCGTCTACGTGTTCCGTCTCCGAATATGATTGGATTATTACCACCAAGTAAACGAATAGCAACTCCTGCGAATAGAGGAGGTACAGTTCTCTTATAGTCTTGAATTGGTCCTGCGATATTGAAGTAACGTAAAGCCGTATACTTTAGTCCTCTTGTTCTTGCATAACTGTCTGCTATCAAAGCAACTGATGCTTTTGAAACTGCATAGAATGTTGTAGGATCTGAAGCACCTTCTTTATAGCCATCTGCAGGTAGCTCAACGTTTTCGTATACTGCAGATGTTTCACTAAAGATAACTCTGTCACATCCATTATTTAGAGCTGCATTAAATACATTAATAGAACCAATGATATTCTGTTCAGCGGCAAAGACAGGTTCATTATGGCAGTCATAGATTGAAACTAAACCACCGAAGTGAAATACCACATCAGGTTTCTCTGTTGCGAATATTTTGTCTAATAATACAGAGTCAGTAATATCAGCAAGATAGAACTTAGCTGAATCATGGAACTCCGGTACATAGACTGATTGTGAAAGGTTATCCACGAGTACTACCTCATGACCTTCCGCATTTAATAGAGGAAGAAGATTCGTACCTACGAAGCCTGTTCCACCGGTAATTAGGATTTTACTCATACGCTTCTTCCGCCTTTTGTTTCATTCTTTCAACAAGTTCTAACAACTCTTCAATCTCTCGAGAGTCTTCAACTGTGTCGAGTTCTATTTCTACTTTAATTTTCATAATTTACTTCCTGTGTAATGTACACAATTATTTATGCCTACCAACAATGCCTTCTTTGAATGTAGACATCAACGGCGGCAGCATTAGCCATTCCACCGATAACATCTCCATGACCAGTATGACCAATCATGTTTCCTGTTCTTTTATTAACGACTTTGTTAATTGGCTTCCTTGCCTTAACGGTAACTCTGAATCTCAGATCACTACCTCTCTTATCAGTTGCTCCGTAATACTTAAGTTCCTTATTCATAGAGGTAACATAAGATTTTACAGATTCAACGGTCAGCATATCTTCGGCACAAAAAGTATCGAAGGTTCCAACGTAAGCATCAGTTCTTTGTTTTCCATTAGCATCAAATTTCATAATATATCCTTTTTATTTAATTTATACAGTTATTATACTATAGTTCTTTATGAATGTCAATAGTTTTATGAAAGTATTTCAAATAAAAATAGAAGGTAGCTTACGCTACCTCCGCCATTTCAACTGCAAGATTGAGAGCATCAAGCTTTCTTTTTGCATTGTGTCCGAACCAAGCTGCAGCAGCTCGAGTATCAGCAGACCTTCCCATTTCGTGGTCAGTCATATATGTTACTGAGTTGTAAGCATTCCACCATGTTCCTGGAGACATATCAGCTCCTGGTTGAGTATCGACGATTTCTAATGCACGTTCAGCAGTCCTTGAGAGGATCTTGCCTTCTTGATTAGAAGTACCGAATACTTGCGATAGGAATAACTTGTAAGCTTTATCAGAGTAACGCTTCGATGAAAGGAACTCAGCAGCTTCTTGGAATTGCTCTACACGGTTGTGCGAGATACCAAGTAACTCTTTAACCATTTCAGGATTGAAGTGATTACGATGAGATAACCTTACTGCAGGTTGACCACGTTCAGTCAAAGCCATAGACAGTGTATTATTACAAACAACACGAGTCATTACGAACTTGACATCAATGGACTTACCATATACATGCGGATTTGAGAATAGAAGATAACCTTTTACTTGATCATCGTTCTTCAACGTAAATCCATCTTTGACATCAGCAGCAGCGAATACCATTTGACCATCTTTCAATGACCCTGCAGTATCCATGACCATATCACCAGCAGATACGAATTCATTAAAGAATTCAAAAGCATCTTCGTTTTGACATGGTTTCCAATTACCTGAAACATTCGTTAGAATCTTTCCGTCAGTTTCACGTACCAAGGCCTCTTGACCAGTAGGTACTTTTTGTCCGTTAATTTCAACAAATGATGGTTGCTTTGATACTTTCCAATCAAGGTTAGCAGCTTTCATCATTTCCATTGGAGTCATATCATCCGATACCGGAACTCCTAGACCATGCCAAGGAATACCCTTTGATTCGCGGTATGCCATCTGCGCTTGTCCATTTACCATTTCTAATTCATGCATAATTTATTTCCTCATTAATATTTAATTTGAACAACCATTATAATCTATATCATAACGAATGTCAACAACTTTTTTCACTCATTTGAAAATTGTTCGGTCCAGGCAGTAAATACCTCAAACGCTTCAGCTTTAGTTAAACCGAAAGCTTCTTGTAAAACCTTCGGCGCTCCAAACATATTGATAGATCCACCAGCTCGTAGATCATCTAAAAAAGTAAACATTTCTTTAAGCATTACGCGACCTCCTTAAAGCCAAATGAATCAACCATGTACATTTTGTCATCAGTCTTATCAACAATGATATCTCCGACTGAAGTACTATGACCAGTTCTGAACCTATGAACTGCATCAGGGTCTTCCCAAAGATTGGTGATCCTAAATACATCATCAAGACTCTTTGCTTGAACATCGTAAGTATCTTCGTACAATGCAAGATCAGCAGAATCAAACTCGTTCTTTCTCAGACCATGCATGTAAGCAAGCTTTGCTTTCCAAGCTGGTGACCTTTCCTCAGCTCCACTCCAACCGTATGTGTTTGGGTAATCTTCTTCGGACTTAGGAACGACGATTTGTTTGACGATGTAATTTTTCATATTGTTTCCATTAATTTAATTTATACAGCTATTATAAATGGTTTCATAAAGAATGTCAATAGTTTTATGAGATTAATTTCATTTATTTTCATAAAGTTCTGAAATAAACGATTTGACCTCTTCGAGATCCTTTGTAAGGAGAAGATTGTTATAATCTTCGTAGTATGACGATCTTGTTACTCCAAAGATCCAGTCTACAAATTTAATTCCTAAATGTTCCTGAGATTCTTTTCTTTCAGCAAGATCTGGTGAGTTGACCCAGATACGATATCCATTGAACTCAAATGAAGGTAACTCGTCGTTACCCCATGATGTATCTTCCCACTCTGCAGGAATGTCATAACCTTTTGTGTATTGATCCCAAGTAATCATTAGGCAGCCTTCCTTGCGAAGTATCTGCCTCTTCCTTTATAACCAACAGCTTGAACAGCCTGTAATGGAGATGTTTCTTTTGAAACAGCAAGGTAGTCTTCAACAGTGTAGTTATCTACAATACAGTTGACCCAAGATTTCCAAGGCTTTGATCCATACTTGAACCTAGCAATAAAATTAGGCTTGACTTTACCGATCCATGAAGGATGGCAGTTAGGATGAACTTCGTTCATCAACGGAGCTCCTGGAAATTCTCCACGATACATTAGGTACATTCCGTCCCAAGTGAATTCTTCTTTGATAAATTTAGTTCCCATATTGATTCTCCATTAATTTAATTTATACAACTATTATAATATAGTTCTTTATGAATGTAAATAGTTTTAGAGAAAAAAGTGTGACTTTTTTAGATTAAAAAGGAATATGGATAGAACTGGAGGTTATATAGAGATGAAATCCGCCGATTAAGACGGATCCCACGTTTTGTCAAGCATCGATTGAGCATGACTCTTGAGTATTGGGTTTGCTTTGATTAAAACATCCAATAGGTACTGCTTTTCGTACTTGTAAGCTTTATGGAAGAACTTTGGATCGTGTGGAATAATAGATTCGCTGTTATGTATTAAATCAGCAACCTTTATCGTCTGACTTTCCGCAGGTCCCATAGCAAAATGATCTGCATCCATCTTCTTACGGAATTTACGATTACCATCTGACTGCTCAGAAACGTTAGAACAAAAATGAACATACTCAGCAACTAACGAACCAAACTGATCTGTCACATCTGAAAGCGTAACATATGTATCTTCAACAACATCGTGTAATAACGCAGCCGCAACCATCTCTGGTGTATGGTCAGGGATTGTCTCAATTATTTTTGAAACTCCGATAGGATGCGTGGAGTAAGGTTCTCCAGTATATTTGCGTCTTTGACCATCGTGTGCTTTGATAGCCAACATTAGCGCTTCTTGTATTAGTTTGGTATCTTTCATGGATTAATTATATACTAGTTAAGTGTAAATGTCAACTAAAAGATTTACCTATTTGTAAAGTAAACCATAAACTCAGCAGGAAGGTAATCGAAAGATTCTTGTTTGATTGCTTCGTCATCCCATATTGCTTCTGCCAAGAACGCATGTTGATATTGGACCTTTCCTTTATCTTGATAGAATTTAAGGAAATCATCTCTGAATCGTTTGAAGTCAGCAGGACCTGAAGTTGAATGTCGTCTATGTACTTCGAGAGCAATATGACCTACATTGTTATAGATCCAATCTAGGTTTTCTTTTGTAAAGATATCGTATTCTCCACCTTCACAATCCACCTTTAAATAGTCAATCTTTTCTATTTCGTAAAAGTCAATAAACTCTCTAAAGGTTAAAGGAACGAATTCACCAGCAGCTGCAGAATTATAAACATGCTTAACATTATGTTCGTTATTCATAATTGCGGCATGACATGGAACAACCATTCTTTCTTTTGCATTAATCGTATACTTGTCTGTATTACGCATTGCTGTTTCTAACAATTCACGATTAGGTTCAATCATGTATACTTTACTTGCACCAGAGTCGAGAGCAAGACAACTGAACATACCTACGCAAGTACCAACATCAACTACAACGTCTCCTGGTTTAGGTTGGTCCCACCATTCGTAATCTTTGTTAAAAAAGAATTCTCTTCGCATGTTAGAGATATGGTCAATGTCTAATGTTCCCATATCCATGTTTATATTGAGTGTGTTATGATTCATAATGTAATCCTGTTATTAATGTATTAGTTGACTTCCTTCCGCAACTAACCCATCTATCATGTCAAATGTTTGGTCTTCAAAACCTGACTTAATCAGATCAACGACCGTTGGAAATTCTGTATCGGTTTCTACTTCACCGATGTTAAGGTTCTTTTGTTTTCTTGGTGGAAACATATCGTTTATATAATGGGAAGCAGCACGCTCAGTTTTAAACGATGAACAGTTAGTTAAGCCAAAAGGATTGTTGGCTGCAAAGCACGCATAGATTCTTCCATCGTCTTCCATTCCAAGATCATATCCATTATAGGTTCCTAAGAACACACCCATGTTATCGTCAAATACTATGTACCGTCTTTTCTTTTTCATAGAGCTCTTTATATGTATTTCGTACAGCTGCAAAGTGATCAATATATTGTGTCGTATCAAACTCAAAGACTTGAGGTTCGTTTCCATCAACACCAATAAAGACCACACCCTTTTTCACTTTATGACCAGTCATTTCTTCAAATGCTTTTGCGTAGAAAGAAACCTGCATATAATAATTCAGAATCCATTCTTCTTTCTTTGGTCTCTTTGATGTTTTAAAATCAACGACCGCAAGTTCTCCATCCCATTCAGCAATACAGTCAACTTGACCTGCAGTTTCTAATTCATTGGAATATAAGAAACACTCCTGGTACCAAATATTATTTATTCGTTCATCAAGAATGGGTTTCATTGTATTAAACATATGAAGATTAGCAGGCATATGCTTCTTGCCGTAATCTGGATCGTTATCCAAATAGTCTTCACAAAGTTTATGAACTGCGGTACCACGTCGAGCGGCTTGAGTAGAGATTTTGTTTGCTTCTGCATGGCCAACGCGATCACGCCATTTCTGTATATCTTCTTTTCCAAGAATACCTAATACAGTAGTGACTGACGGATAACCTTTGCCTGATGGAGTTTGGTAAATACGTTTACCATCCACTGAAGCTCTTGTTAGTTTTTCGAGGACAGGTGCCTCTGAGTTGTGTTCAAATAGTTTCATAATATATTTCCTAGAAATGAAAGGGGACCCGAAGATCCCCCTTCGAGTTTAAGCCACCAGTGACGGCCTTATTTCTGCTCTCTCCTTTGCTATAATGTATTCTTTTACTAAACCACTTCTAACAATGTCTTCAATTCCAAATTGAATTACTTTGAAAGAATGATCCATGCGTTGGATTACTTTAAGAAAATCGCGTAGTCCTGATGTATCGTGTTTGTGTCTAGTTCCGGCAAGATCATCTTGTGCTGTATCACCGCAGAATATAATTTTTGACGAATCTCCGACTCGTGTAATAATACTATCGAGTTCGTGATAAGTCATACTTTGACATTCATCTACAATTATGATAGAGTTATCAAATGTTAATCCTCTAACAAACGATGATGTCATAAACTTAACTGAGCATTTTTGTTTGAGTATTTCCCAAGCATCTCCTCTGCCAAATAAGTTATTAGTAATATCCGCGTAGGGTACCGCGTAGACGGCTTCTTTTTGAGCCTGAGTGCCTGGCATAAAACCTTGCTCTCTTGTCTGTACTGCTGAACGAACGATTATTACTTGGTCATAATTATCATCATCTAAAATATCACAAAGACCAAGATATAATCCGCACATTGTTTTGCCTGTGCCTGCTGTTCCAATTGCAGCAATATTATACCCAGCGTTATAACTGTCGAAAAATTCCTCTTGAGTCGGAGTCAGTGGCGAAATATGATTCATGGAAAATTTACTATCCATGCGTTTTCCATCTTTCTGCTTAATCTTCCTTTTCTCCTTCGGTGATAAACGACGTTGTCTTGACATAAAACCTCCTTTGCATTAACAAGGAAGCGATCTGAAAGATTACTTCCAATCGTTAATTTTGTTTCCAGTGTATGATTTGTTTTGTTTCATTGATGTAAGTATATCACGAAAGCCTTGATCCGGTTTCATCCGTCCAAGACGCGCAGCCTCAATCACAGGTTGGCCACTAGTAATTATAGATTTTAAATGTGGGTTGTCTTTTTTGAACTGGTCGATAGCAGACATCGACATGAACTTGTCGAATTGCTCACCAGTGTTTGTATCTTCAAAGGTATATGTAGGCATCAGCTTCCAATCTTATATTCCATGGTTTTATTTATACGATTGACTCGTAGATTTCTTTCCAATTTTTAACTTTTACCAAATTATTATTTTGATAATCTTTATTAAAGTCATGTTCAATCAGAATAGATCTAAGTCCCATATCGAGTCCGCATTCAGCATTAGAAGGTTTATCTTCAACCCAAATACATCCGCTATCTTTATAAGGTAATAGACCGTCGTCCTTATCGGCTCCACAATCCAAACATACCACTCTCTCAAATACATCTTTACCGAATAATCTTTCGAGATTCTGTTCTCTTAGTTTACCGGCATAGTAATCAGTACTGAGACTAGTAATACAATGAAAAACATAACCTTCACTATGGAGTTTCTTGACATATTTAATCGCGTCTCTTAGACCAGGAAGGAATCCAATCCTAGCTGATTCGTTGAATTGTCTTACAAGTTGTCTTGATTGTTCCTTTGTAATACCAAAGGTTTGTGCTACGTCGTACTGACCTTCTTCAATAACGGTATATCCGTTTTCATTCATATACTTATAGAATGCATACTTCCAATCAAGTAGTACACCGTCACAATCTACAAGGATCAATTTATCTGCTCTGTGATCCATATTTGCTCCATTAATTAATTTATACAGATATTATAACAAAGAATGTACTAATTGTCAATGGTTTTATGATAAAAAGTTCTTCTTTTCTGATAATTTACGCTTTCGAACTTCTGCTCGATGTGCTTTCTTCTGCTTTTCACGTTTACGATCTTCGATCTTAATGTTTGTCCAATCGTCGGAAGAGGCGGTCTGTTTAGTCCGCTTAGCCATGTGGTCCTACCTTATTTGAAGTTGAGTGGGTCGGTAAATAGAGTTGGAAACGCTGCTTCGAGAGTTTTCTTAGTTAATCCTTTGATAGGAGTATGGCTAATCATATTCTCTGCGAGGATCTTAGCATCGTTAGGATGTAAGTCTTCAAGCAACTGTATGAACAATGCTTCCCTTCTATTTTTATTGAGGTTGTCATACCCACCACCTAAAAAGAATATTCGCAAACGTCTTGCTTCTCTATATAACATAGTATCAAGGTCAACGAGTTCGTTATCTTTAAATGGAGGTGGAGTATCTGGTAATAAGAATTCAACATTCTCATCATATATTAAACGCAGTACTTGTCTTAATGGTACGGCATCATGTTTCTGTAAGTTCTCGACTTTTGCTTTAACACTTTTACATGCAGCAGTATCTGATATCACTTTTGATATTGAGGTTCTAATCATAATTAAAAATCCTGTAAATCACCAATGAGGTTCTTTAGCTTTTGTTTTACGAAGTAATTAAACAGATGAGATCTGCCAACTTCTTCTTGGTTATTATAGTTCTCAAGTATACTGTCTTGGTATTCCTGAGGTATCATTGTTAGGTCAATCATTTGTTTGTTACGATTATACCTTAGTTTTGTTTCTTCATCCATTTCTTCAGGATGCGCAGAGAATAGTTCAATACGCTTCTTAGTCATTGGCTTTTGTCTTTCACCAACGGCAAGACAGTTATCTGCTGATAGAATGTTTGGAACTCCATCACCAGTATCACCACGAAGAATATGTTCGGTAATATACTGAGTAGGATTAGCATGTCTTACCCATTTCTTTAGAACGGGATTATACTGATCTACGTTTGCATATTGTTGTAACTGAATGAAGTCCTTATCACCAGATAGAACAAGAATCTTTTCAGATCCATTATTCAGTTCAGTGCCATGTTCCATACATAGAGTTGCGATAATGTCATCGGCTTCAACGCGATCAACATATACTACCTTATATGGAAAGAACTCTTCGAGCTCTCTACGAATTTGATGAATAGCATCAAAGCACGCATTCCAATCCATGTCTGATTGATCACGATTCTTTTTACGATTTGCTTTGTAGTATGGATAGTAATCTTTTCTCCATACATTTGTGCTATCAGCGCAGATTACGATTTCACCGTACTCTCCTGAGAACTTCTTTCGATTAAAACGAATTGAATTGAGAAACATGTGACGAAGGAGATTCTCATCAACTTCCATGTTTGTGTGATTACCAATACCTGCGAACAAAGACGCGAGCATTACTTGGTTATAGTCAACTAATATCATAATTTATCCATTATTTAAATTTACAAGTACAATTATATCACAGATCTTCGTCAATGTCAATAGTTTCTTCTAAATTCTTTTTCAATCCACCGGATAGCTGATCTGCGTTAGAATCCATAACAACAACATTCTGCGTAGCAAATGGTTGGAGTTGATGTTCTTCTCCCATTGTTTGTAGATGTAACGAACGAATGGCTTCAAAGATCAGTATCATACTTGGGAAGTATCTTTCAAAGTCTTCATCAAATTCACAACCTGCTCTTGCCATTTCTCCCAGTACGTTTTCCCATATAATTTCTGCAAGTTCAGTTGAATACGATTCTTTATATTCGCGAATTCTTTCTGATACGCTTTCCTCGTTAATTGGCGGATTAGAGTGTATCTTTGGAAAATGTATAAGGTTATCTTTATTCTTGGTAGGCATCTCCGATGTTCCTTAGTAGAGTGTTCCACATTGTGGCAAATGAGGCAATAGAATTTCTTGCCAAGTTGAATCTATCAGAGAAGGTAAATCCATGAAAGTAGTTAGGATCGTTCTTCATCTGAGTTAAAATTTGTTTTGTAACTGAGAAGGCATAATTAGCGTGATTATTCATATCTTCACTCCAATCATACATAATCGTTGCGTTTGCACCGGTCTCTGGTAAAGCACCATAGTTTGGGTGAATACAAATCATTTGAGATTTGATTGCTTCAAGTAACGCAATACAAGATGTTTCTTTCCATATATTTGGATATAGGAATATATGAGACTTATCTAACGCTTCAAGAACTTCGTCGTTTGATTTAACTCCATGATAAGTCATATTAGGATGTTCTTCGATTTGCGCAAAGAGTGGCTTATATGCTTCGTTACGTTCTCCCCATCCGTATATTTCAAATCCTGAATAAACATCAAGATGAATATTATCAAACTCTTTTGCTAAGGAAGCAAAAATTGGTACAAGTAGTTCTAAACCACGATGTGGTGTTGTATGATATACGAAACGAATTGTTTCCATATCCTTTTCTTTTGGATCATACTTAACTTCAACTGCGTTATGAATTACTGAACACATACTATATGGAATACCGTATCTCATAATGTATTGATCTCTTTGCCATGCTGTCACAAAAACAATATGAGTAAACTTTTGCCAACCGCTATCTTTGAGAATTTGATTCTCAGGATCTTCTGATAGGTCATGACACCAAAGGATATTTGGAACATCTTCATATAGTTCTCTGACACGACCAACATGTACTGCCACCTTACTTAATACACCTGCGCCGACACCGTCTATTAAACGTTGCCTCATCATTTCAGTTCCGCCGCTTGAATTCTTAGACAGATCTGTCTCGATTACTTCACCCTTATAAATTACACTCATTCTAATACTCCATAAATTTTGTCTGCTTCACGTTCATTCTCAAATACTTCATCAAGGGAAAGGTGAATTCCTTTGCTCTCCCACCATAGGTCGATGAACTCGTACGAATAAACAGCTGCCTTTGCTTGTTCGTTATAAAAATATATATTCTTAGATCTAAAGTCCGTTATGTTGTGGTTAAACAACGGAAAGGAAATAACCAACCCAAACCCATGTAATATATTGTTCTCTGTTGTTACAGGAGATCCTAAAGGCATACGATAATGTATCTTATCCTCAAAATCTCCAAAGTAATATTCTACTAATTTTTCTGCATACCATCTTTTAATTGCATATGCTTGTAAACCATGATCCCACATTTCTCTTTTCTTAGGAACAAATGGTATATACTCATTCTTGTAATCGTATGGATACTCAAAGACATTACACATCTGTAACGCTCCCCATTCCCACTGATTACACTTATCAATATATTCTCTTAATGTAAAGTTCCAATATTGAAGTGGTTCATAATCAAGGTCGTCTTCAAAGAACAAACCATACTCTTCGTCGGTATTCTCTAACCACCATTTAATAGTTAATAAGTGAGATGATGTAACACCTTTTGTCGTGGCGTTTACAACCTCAGGATCACCTACGAAAGGAATACTTTTGCCTTCCTCATAACGATCGTATTGATGGACTTTTATATCGTCAAGACCATGACGTGAAAATTCTGACTCTGTCCAAGACCTACGATCCTTACACTCAGTAAGGTTTATTATATTAGGCTTCGGAAGATTCTTTAATTTGTCCGTTAGTGCTATCATCAAAAATCTCATTATGAATAGTATATAGTGCATCACGTAAATTATGTAATGAACCATTGTTATGTAAGCGGTATGTTTTTATATCCATTTCTTCTTTTAGGACATACATTCTATCTATTGATGTTTTATGATTAATCGTTGTCTCTGAAATAACATGACCATTAAAGTATTTACGCGAATCAGTTGAGTAGTCACAACCTTCTCTTGTTAATTGAACGATAACAATATTCTCTGCACCGACCTTTTCAATAATAGGTTCAAGTTCTTCAACAAATCCACCATCCGCTAACGCATAGTTCTTGCCTTCTTCTATTTCTTCGGCAACTGATTTACCAAAATAATCTAAACCTTTCTTTGGCTTGATGATATCTTCAGAAACATGAATCATTGCTTCGCGTCTTGACATACCTTGTAAAGCAAACTCTGCCTTTTCTTTTTGAGCTCTATCGTTATAGCCTTCCATGAACCATCTTTCATCAACATCAAAGTGTTTAATTGTTTCTTTAAATAATTGATACTTAAAAGACAGATTGCCAAATCCATAGTTCTCTTTGAATAAGCTTGCTGCTTCATCTTTGCCTGAGGCTGGGGGTCCGTTAAATATTACTATCATCTTTCTTCTCTGTAAGTTGAGTGAAACCGTATTTACAAATATAGTAGGCATCTACAATATCAGTAATAGGATTCCACGATTTGTTTATTATACCACATTTTTCGCGAATGTCAATAGAAGTTTCTTTCTCAAAGGCTTCGATCATTAAATCTTTACCAGCATTACCTTTTCCGCAACCAAACTTTTTAATCATTGTTGGTGGATATACATCGTATGGTATATCTCTTTCCCATAGCTTATGTTTAAATAAACCACAGTTCTCTGCTATTTGAAATACTCTACCGACCGCTCCAAATGCGTATCCTTCAATTCCAACAAAGTCACATTCAAAACATTTTTCCTGAGACCAAGATCCAATGATATCATATCGTTCTTGATCGTTAAACCAATTGTCAGGATACATCGTTGCTTGATATTGTCCTTTCTCTCCAATCAGTAACTTCTTTTGTTTTACATAATAGTAAAAAGTACAATTGTCGTAACTCCATTCTTCACCTTCATGTACACAAATAGCCGGACTACTTAAACTGTAGTCAACACCTGCCACCTTCATAACTAACTCCATAACTAATATATTATGGTATTATTTATTCAGTCTTGACGGTAGAAGATATGAGATCCTATAGTTCCTACTTGTTGTAAGGATGGAGCCCAATATGGATTTACGAACGTTGTATGATAATGAGTAGCACCTTCAGTGAGTCCACGAAACTTGCCAACGTGTAACATTCTATAAGAAACATATACTGCTTCTTCCCATGCATCTACTTCAGTTGCTTCATCGGTCCTTCCGTCACAATACCAACTGAACTGACAACGATTTCGTTTAGGTACAAGTACTTTAGGATCTTTCCAAGAAGGTTTATGCTCAGCCTGATATACAACTGAACAGACAGTACTTGGGTATCTATCGTCACGTACACGATTCAGAACAACATCTGCAACTGCATATTTACCTGCTAGGTTCTCTGACCTTGCTTCATGATAGATATTCATTGCTAAACAATGTAGGTCTTCTGATTGGTATTCTATTGATAAATCTACTTGATCATCAAACGTACTTGCCGAAGAAGGTAGAGTCAACGCTGCTACCACTAACGCTAAAGCAACTCTCATGCTTGTCTCGTGACACAATATGCATTAAGCAATTCTTCGTCGGACATTTTCTTTCCGAACGTATGAATAAGTTTACCATTCTGAAAACGTTCGATATAACCAGCATTGTATTCAATGTCAGTTACACTCTTAGTCATATTAGCAGTATCGTCAGGACGATCATCGTAGTGCATAGAATCCATAGAATGTGAATGGATGCAAGCAGCACCACGAGACCATTCAAGCGCCTGTTCCATTATGGCAAAATCTTCAACCATCTTAGTATATTGTGTCATAGTTTTTCTCCTGGTTCAAAACCTCTAAAACATTTAAATCGCGGGAATCTCAAACTGTAAACTTCTTCCGAGTCTTGACTTATTGTTACAACATCAGCTCGTACTTCAACTAACTGACCAAGTACAGCGTCACGGTTATTCCAAATATCATCCCTGTTAGCATCGCTAAGACCTGTGCCAACATTAACCTTGATAAGTTTACCTTCGTCGGTACCTTCGCAAACAAGTGCTCCTGTGCTTCCTTCATTTTTACCAGTTCCTTCTTCAATATCTATTACTGTTAATGTTACTTCAATGTAAGGTTTCATTTTCAACCAACCGTAAGAACGTTTACATTCGTAGTAACCGTTCACAGGTTTAACCATGATACCTTCGTATCCTTCTTCTATTGCTGTATTATTAATTGCTTTGAACTTATCAGCATCATCTTCAATATTAAGGACTGTATAGTCAGTTAAGACAATGCAATCTTTGAAGTATTCTGATCTTTCAAAGCCTTTCAATAATTCTTTTCTTTTAATAAGTGGTAATGAACTCTTTGCTGTTTTGAATTCGTCAAGAGGTATAAAATCAAACAATGCAAAATAAGCATCAGTTGTTTCAGCACCTTCTTTACGATGTACTTGTTTCATTAGTGTTTGGAAATCAGCGGACATAACCTCACCATCAAAGACAAGATCATCAAACATTTTATTGCTGAATGCTTCTTCGATATGTGGGAAGTTTTTGAGTTGTTTACCGTTTCGAGAATAAATCGTTGCGTTAGAATTTTCTACAATAATAATGGCTCTTACTCCATCATACTTATATTCTACAACGCAGTCTCCTGTAATCTTTTTAGGATTGTTGTCACCACTATGAGCAAGCATACAAGTGAATACAGGGATGGTTCCTTTCTTAACGTTATTGACTGTCTTGAGAGATACACCGCATCTAAGGTCTTTAATTAAGATTCTACGGTACCAATCATTCCATTGGTCAATTGTTGACTGTAGAGATAAAGATAAGATCGCGTCTCGAGCAGCATTACCTGTCAATTCACGATTCTTTAATTGATCTGCAAGATGATAGAACTCATCAGCAGTAATTCCTTCGCCTTGAGTATCAGAGTATGGAATATCAGCCACACCAAAGGTAATCATATTATCGAGACAATATAATAAACCTTTGACTAGACCTTCATCATCAATATATTGAGATAACATATCTTCTTTATAGAGTCGACTGTTATCTCGCTCAAGTAACTGAATTAATTTCCAAGGATCTGTTTTCATGAACAAAGTGCCTCGCAGATTGCTTCGCCATCAGCTTCTTCCATGATTTCAGCAAGAGATTGAGTAACTTCGTTGCCTTCTGCAAATAGCATTAGCTCAGCAGCAACCACCGCAGCTTGTTCGCGGGTCAATTGAATATGACCTTGATCTCTCCATGGTGGGGTTAATTGAATACAAGTTCCACGTTCCTTTCCACCGAAGAACCTTGTTTGCATGATATCTGTTGTTGGAACAGTTCTCAATTCAGTACTCATAATGTATTCCTTTATTCAATTTATACAACCATTATATACAGTATCATAAAGAATGTCAATAGTTATTTTAACTTTTTTCAGTCATTATTCAGATCTTCACCATTTCGACCACGATCTTCGTTTCCATCAGCATTCAATTCAGTCATGTCCTGCTGCTTGTACTTGAAGTTCTTATCCTTCAAATGAGGATACCTTGTTTCCGCAGGATGTACGGTATTGAACTCTTCCTCATGCCGTTCTTTTGCTGTTTGTCGTGTATCTCCTTCAAGACCCAAATCAGCGTTATCCTTTTTACCAAAGATTCTATCCCAGCCATCATCATACGATTTAGTAGATGCTTTGCTTCTGAGAGAATCACCAGTTATGTCGTTCTTTGTTGCCATTTTAATATAGTTCCAAGTCTAGTTGTACAGGCGCGTCTTTCTTAAAGAACATACGACCTAATTCGTCAAGTTCTAAAGTAAATTTGTCGCCAGGTTCGAACGAAGTAGTACTAATTCGTACCATGTGAGTTTCGTCAGGATCTGGTTTATCAATAAAATGTAAACCTTCTGCCGAAATTCTAAATTTAAAGTCACAATACATCATCTTGCCATCTCACTTATTTCTGTTGCTTCTTTTTGATTCATAATTGGAACTGCATTTGATTTATGCATCGTAGCAATACCTTTTACGAGTGTACCCGTGTATTTGGGCGATTCCTTTTTAGTTCCATGACCACCGCCACCTGTAGAATGACAAGAAGGATATTCTGGTACTTCTCTACGAAATGTATCGGTTGGTACAAATGGTTTAAACTCTTTGCTAGGTTTTACTTTACCTAAACAATAATTTATATATTCATCAACAGTGTCGTACCTTAGATCATACATACCACTACGTTTCATTGCTTTGTTGTGCAGTCGCCAATTAAGCTCGTATTGAGCCATTTTAGCTTTAGTGATTTTAACTTTACGTTTCCGAGTGGAAATCGTTGATAGACCTCTTGCTAATGCCATAATATAAACTCCGTCAAAAAAGGGTGAAACAGTGGTCGCTTCTTTGGCGTTCCGTTCCTACTCAGTATGTCGGTAGTTCAGGTGTTGCTCCCGAAGGCAGTTCTCCGTCATGGGTCCTAAATGGTAGAGCTATTAACTCCGTGATTCCATCTCGCCGTCGTGGTTTATCCCACCGTTTCAAATATAATTATAACAAACTATTTTCCAAATGTCAATAGTTTTTTAAGTTTATTTATAGTGCCTTTGACCTCTACCGTTAAAAGCGTTTAATTCAGATGAAATCTTCTTCTGATGTCTCTTAATGGCTTCAGCCTTTTTTCTTTTTCTTTTCGCAGTAGGTTTCTCGTAATACTCCCTTGCTCTAAGTTCTTTTAAGATTCCTGCTTTTTCAACGTTCTTCTTAAACTTTCTCAATCCTATATCAAACGGCATTGGTGTACTCGGCCTTTTATCTTTAGGATGTCTTGGTCTTGGTGTCAAATCGACTGATAAGCCACCATTTCTATTATTGTTATTATTTCTCATGTATCTATTATATCAAGTTTTATTATGAATGTCAATAGTTTTTATGATTTATTTTTAGCAGCCAATTTTGCAGCAGCTTTTTCTTGTTTCGCAATTTCTTTATCATATGCCTTTTGATCTACATAACCGTTCTCTAAAAGCTTTATTCTATTCAACATGTGTTGTGCTTGAGTATCTTCTTTGGATCCACCGTAGTAAGGAACACAATGACCTTCTTCAGACATCACTGATGTAACTGGTCTCCATCCATCTGTTGTTGGACAGTAGACATCAAAGTCTCCAAGGATACGACCGAACTTGCCTTTCATATCTTCGCCGTTTCGAGCAACTTGAGTTTTTAATACTGGACGCTTACCTAGTAATTCTTTTAATCTTTTACTTGCAGCTTTACCAAATAACTTTTCTACTTTATCGCTTGTTCTTGATTCTGGTGTATCAATTCCCATGATACGAACTCTTTCGTTTCGTAACCAGATTCCAAAGCCAAGATCAATATCGACATCAACGGTATCGCCGTCAACTACTTTAATTAAATTTGTTCTATACTCGTACATTGTTGTTTCTTCCTATAATCGTTTACCGCAGTTTTAATTGCATCTTCCGCTAATACCGAACAGTGGATCTTAACAGGTGGGAGTGCAAGTTCTTCTGCGAGTTCAGTGTTTCTAATTGTTTCTGCTTTGTCGATGTGGATACCTTTGACCCACTCTGTAAGGAGACTGCTTGAAGCAATTGCTGAACCGCATCCATACGTTTTAAAACAGGCATCTTCTATAACGCCGGAGTCATTAACTTTGATCTGTAATCGCATTACGTCACCACATGCAGGTGCGCCTACCATCCCAGTTCCTACAGTAACATCTGTCTCATCCATCTTCCCTACATTTCTAGGGTTTTCATAATGATCTATTACTTTTTCACTATAGGCCATTAGAATCAACTTTTGTTGATGCCGTGTTAATTGTCTCGCTCATGCTCGACTCCTTTGTATAAGTATATTTATACTCAGACTACCACTGAGAAGGATCCTCTAAGATAGAAACGATTTGATGACCAAGCTCAATCCATTCTTCCTTTGTTTTGCCACGAGTTGTTTCTGCGGCTGTACCAATACGAATTCCACTTGTCTCTTTAAAGTTTCGAGGATCGTTAGGAATACCATTTTTATTTACAGTGATACGATGTTTCTCTAAGATATCAGCTGCTTGTCTTCCACTCAATTCAGAGTTAACTAAACTTACTAATATAATATGAGAATCAGTACCACCTGATAATACAGATAGAGTATCGCTGTTATGTAATACTGCTGCTAATGCCTGAGCGTTCTCAACTACCTTTGCTGAATAATCTTTAAACTCTTCAGTATCAGCTTCAACGAATGCTTGTGCTTTGGCAGCAATGATATTCATTAATGGTCCGCCTTGAGTACCTGGGAAGATTGCTCCATTGAGCTTTCTTGTATAGTCAGGATTGTTCCATAATATAATTCCACCACGAGGACCACGTAATGTTTTATGAGTTGTAGAAGTAACAACATCGGCATAAGGAACAGGATTGTCATATACACCACCGGCAATTAAACCAGAATAGTGAGCCATGTCAACCATAAGTAATGCACCTACTGAATCAGCAATTGCTCTGAACCTTACCCAATCAATTTGTCTTGGATATGCACTTGCACCAGCAACGACAATATCAGGTTTGTGTTCTTGTGCCAATCGAGCAACTTCGTCGTAATCAATTAAACCGTTTTCATCAACACCGTAAGTATGAGCATTAAACCATTTACCTGAAATCGTAACTGGAGCTCCATGAGTTAGATGACCGCCACTTGCTAAATCCATTCCAAGAATTGTATCACCTGGATTTAAGAATGCTTTATATACAGCAAGGTTTGCGTTTGCTCCACTATGTGGTTGAACATTAGCAAATTCACAACCGTATAGATCTTTGAGTTTATCAATAGCCAAGGTTTCGACTTCATCCATAAATTCGCAACCGTTATAATAACGAGCACCTGGATATCCTTCTGCGTATTTGTTTGTAAACTCTGAACCACAAAGTTTCATAACTGCTTTCGAAGCAAAGTTCTCTGAAGCAATTAGTTCTGTGGTTAATTTTTGGCGTGATAGTTCTTTTTGGTAAATCTTGTTAATTCTTTCATCTAGCATATTATTGCTGTTCCATCCTATATTGTGTTTCTCTTATTAAATGATAATAGGTACCTATCAACCTTTCGTCTTCAAAGATTTGAGGTTGAACGGACGTACCTATGCCTTTTTCTTTTAATTGATTATAATACATTGTCAGCCCAATGTCAAGGAATTTATAACCCCCATAATGTTTGGCTGCATGTTCTTTAGCTTTATCGCAGAAAGCGCAAGCTCGAGTACCATAGATGTAGATCATGCCTTTGGTGTTTTATCTTTCCAATCGTTAATGTAATCAAGTTGCTTTGCTTGACTCCACTCTTGAGATAACTCTTCGTTATCTTCTGCAAAATATTTGAGTGCTTTAACTGTATCTACAATATCAATGTTAGTAACGGTTTCACCAAGCCAACGCTGACTGAACTCCTTTACTTCTTCAGCTTCAACAGATTCCTGAGACCATAACTTGGCAAGCTTATCAGTACAATGAACTTCTTCATTCCACCTTTGTACTTCTTCTCTTGGAATAATATATCTCTGTTTAAACATTGAAACAGTATCAACTACTACATAATCACTTTTCATTTTCTTTTCCTATAAAAATAACAATGCTATTAGGAATCCTATATTGAGTCCTAATGAACATGCTAATAATAAATCTTTACCGAACGAGTCCCTTTCGACTATTACTTCTATCGGCCTCTCTCCGTGCCAATTGTTCATACAACGGCTCCTCTGCTACCGCAGGAGATTTAATGCATACCCTTGTATTAAAAGGTTGTCCACACTCTCTTGCGTATACTGTCTTACCCTTATCGGGACTTTCAAATATCTGTGCCATAATATACTCCTATACTACTTTATTAATTATAAAGAAAGATAACATCATTGAACCGAATACTAGACATTGTAATATAGTGGCCCAAAAGATTTGTCTCATTGGGTGTATCTCTACAATCTTTTCTACCCAGCTTTCACTTGGTGATAGATTCACTACTTGTAATATCTTTTCTTCAGTACTTCCTGTCATTGTCTAACCTTCTTGTAATTTTGTTAATTATATTTTCTGCTTCAGGATAATCATCCATCATTTCGACGACTTTATCAATCATATCTAAATCAAGTAACATATCGTTTCGACGATTCAACCAACTCTCTTGTTGTTTCATCTGTTCGATTTTCATCTGTTCCATGTAATGCATATCATGTAACTTTTTGATGAATTGATTTACTTGTAACCATCTGTGATAATCTATATTGCCGTCCTTATCAAATGGTTTTTCTTTGCTCATTTAAATAGCCCTATCCTTTCTCCCGCTGCTTTACGACGATCATACTCTTCGGGAGTAGAAGGGTAACGCCATCCCCATGCTGCACCAAGAGCCATAAAGGTTCCTGAGTACGCAACCGCTTTCCAATTACCTGTAAATACAATCATACACAATAAAGCAAATGCCATAAATCCTAACATCATATACTTTGCCTTTTGCGGAAATACTTTTTTGGTTTCCCAGTTTGTTAAAAATGGTCCAAAGAGTTTATGGTTATATAACCAGTTGTGCATTCTGTCTGAACTCTTTGCGAAACAATACGCAGCAAACACTGCAGGTATACTAAAAGGAATGCCTGGTAAGATAACACCTACATAAGCAACTCCTAAGCTAAGGAATCCTAATCCACCCCATGCTAACTTTTTCATATTCACGATAGTACAGCCTTAATATGTTCTGCCGCAATAATCACAGCGTCTTGTCCGCCAATTCTTACAGGCATTGATTTATCCCAAGATAGATATACCGTATCACCTTTGTTTAAATGGGTTGCTTCAGGACCTACTGATAATATGATACCAGGCTCTGATGCAGTTTGTTTTACGTCAGCTGATAATATAATACCACCTGCTGTTGTTTCTTCTTTTGGAGCAGCTGCTACTAGTACTTGCTCTCCAATCATTTGAATACTCATTATATTTTCCTTCGGTTTATTGTGGAAGTTAGTCCACTTCTTTTTTCTTCAATCTCCATGTTCATTACTTGACTGTTATCAATTAATGGTTTAGCAGGAGTCTCACGCTCACGTTTAAATGCGGCGGTACTTACAATTAATAACATTATTGCCAAAGGATCAAATACGAATATAATTATAAGTATAATCCATCTGACAGCATTGTCATAATATTCTTCTGCCTCAGTTCCGTATATCATATCAGCGATATATTTAACAGGACCGAGTTCCGATTCTTGTTCTAACTGAAGTCTCTGTATAGGTAACTTCTGTTCGTTATATTGTACAATACTATCCACTGCTTTGTCAATAGTTATTGCTAAATTATTTCTTTCTTCTGTTTGACGTCCATTAACATAATTACGATCTTTAGGTTGTGAAGTCTGTAATACGTAATCTAATCCTTCGATTCTATCTTGTGCAGCTTTAAGTTTGGATTGCTCTGCAGCTATTCTTGTATCAATGATACTTGCTTCGAGAGAATAGGTATCTCCAGTTAAAGCAGAATCAATATGAGCTTTAGAAAGGAATCCAAATATACCCATACTTGTAATTAACATTAGGACTATAACAGCGGCTGTAAAATAACCACGAACTAAATTATTGATTCTATCCCATTCGTAATGTAACCATGCTGCTGAAACAAGTTTACCAAACTCAAGCACAGTTGCCATAACGGCAATACTGAGAGCAGCGCCACTAAAGATTGTCATTAATCCTATGATACTAAAATATGCAGCGGTTGCTGCTAAAGTGAGGGATGTTGTTAAAGTTAACCATTTCATAATATTATTTATTTGTAATAAGCAAATGTCTCTTTGAGTCCGACAATCAAATCTTCCATCATACCATTAGTATGTAAGGGAGTAGGTGTAATTCTAAGTCGTTCTTTACCAACATCGACTGTTGGATAATTAATTGGTTGCACATATAATCCATGTTCGTTTAATAACCTATCTGACATTAGTTTACATTTCTTTGCATCTCTAACCATCACTGGTAATATATGAGTGCAACTCTCTTCGTGTAATTCTATACCTTCATCAATTAACATATTCTTTAAAGTCAATGCTCGTTCTTGATGAGTTTCTCTTAAATCATTATGGTCTGCCAAGTAACGAACAGAGGCAATTGCGCCTGCAGCCATAACAGGTGACATACTTGTTGTAAAAATAAATCCACTTGCGACTGATCGTATAGCATCAAGAACAACACTATCACCAGCAATATAACCTCCATGACAACCAAACGCTTTTCCCAAGGTTCCATTTACAATATCCACTCTATCCTGTGATAAAATCTTTTCGCAGTATCCTGCGCCTGTTTCTCCGTATAAACCTACGGCATGTACTTCATCTATATATGTCATTGCTCCATACTGATCTGCCAAATCGCAAATCTCTTCAATAGGAGCAACATCTCCATCCATACTATATACTGATTCAAATACAATACATGGTACATAACCAGCTTCAACTGTAACTTGTAAACATTCTTCTAACGATTCCATATCATTATGTTCAAATACATGTTTATGAGCGCGACTATGTTTCATACCCATAATCATTGAGGCATGATTCTTATTGTCCGAAACGAAACATATATCAGGAATGATACGAGATAGAGCAATTAACGCCCATTCGTTTGCTACATAAGCAGAAGTAAATAATAAACCGCTTTCTTTTTTATGCAGGTCTGCTAAAACCTTTTCGAGAGTAACATGATAATGAGAGGTACCGCCAATATTGCGAGTACCTCCACTACCACTGCCTGTCTTTAACAATGCGGTTTGCATTGCGTCAATTACATACTTGTTTTGTCCCATTCCCAAATAATCATTTGAGCACCAGTTAACAATTGTCTTAGGGGAATAAGGTGAGTACCAAGTCGCTTTAGGAAAGTTTCCTTTATCACGAACGATATCGTTAAATACTCTGTACTTACCTTCTTCCTTTAATTTGTCAACTACGTTTTGGAACGGTTGTTTGTTTATCATTTCTACGCCTTATGCTGCGTAGGCATCATCCCAGGTTCCTTCTAAACCAGCAACCTCATATTCGGTTACTCGATTCTCGAAGAAGTTTGTATGGTCTGCACCATTCAATACCCATTCTAACCAAGGTAGTGGATTTTCCTTTACCTTGAAATTTGGTTTCATGCCTAACTGTAATAATCTTCTGTCGGTTATATATTTTATATATTCTTTTACTTCGGATTTTTCCAGTCCTTCAATAGAACCCATTGCGTATGCAAGATCAATGAACTTATCTTCGAGATCTACAATATCTTTTGACATTTCGTAAATTTCTTTTTTGAACTCATCGTCAACAACACGACTATGTTCTTTTACGAATGCTTTGAATAATTTAGAGTTACCTTCAACGTGAATTGATTCGTCTCTAATACTCCATTCTACTACTTTACCCATACCTTTCATTTTACCGAAACGTTGAAAGTTAAGTAACATAACGAAAGAAGCAAATAAAGCAACACCTTCGTTGAATACTGATTTGGCTAATGATAAACCAAGACCGCGTAGAGTATTGGTATCTGCCTTTCTCATATAATCAATCTTATCAGCCATCTCAGAGTAATCCAAGAACGCATGATATTCACTATCAGGTAAACCTAATGTTTCATTCAATAGCGCATAAGCACGTTGATGAATACCTTCTCTTGCTGCAAATGATCCTAACATATTACGGATTTCGTTATTCTTAAACTTAGGAATAAACTGATCGTAATAGTTCTGACCAACGGCAACATCTGATTGAGTAAATAGACGTAAGATATTTGTAATATAGTCTTTCTCAACTTGACCGATCTTACCGCCTTTCCAATCAGCAACATCTTCAGACAAATCCAATTCGTCTTCGATCCAATGAGCTTTCTCATGTCTTGTTGTAATTTCAACAGCCCAAGGATAGTGAAACGGCTTGTATGTTTCAGAGAATTCTAAAAGACCACCTTGTTTCTTGACTAACTTGTCTGCTATTGCCATAAGGTCGTTATACGTACCTACATGTTCGTCGTTAATGTATATCTGTGGTACGGATCTTACTTCCTTACCGTTAGACACTCTTTGATAAAAAGCAAGTCTTTGCTCCTCATCATCTAATACTACCTGTGTATAACCAATTCCATGTTGATTAAACCAGGCCTTTGCCTTTTCGCAAAAAGGGCAATTGGATTTCGTATAAATTAAAACTTCCATTTCGTTTATCCTTGGCATGCTACGCATTCATCTTGTTCCTCTTCTGACTTACCAAATTGTACTGCGTTAGGGTTAATAATATCATCTAACTTTTCGCGTTTCACTTTTTCGGAAACGTTTTCTGCTCTGTTAGAAGATTCTGTTCTTAAATAATATAATCCTTTACAACCTTCTGCCCATGCTTGATAATGTACTGTATGTAAGTACTTCTTATCAGCTCCTGCTGGGAAAAAGATGTTAAGGGATTGGCCTTGGCATAAATACTTTTGCCTGTCTCCTGCTAGCTTAATTAACGCGTGTTGGTTTAATTCTATTGCCGTCTTGAAAACATTCTTTATATGATCATCTAGAAACTCTAAATGTTGAACTGACCCACCATTAGTAATAATAGTTGACCATACTTCATCTGTATTTTTACCACGTTCTTCCAATACCTTTTCAAGATATGGATTTTTATTTAGGTGACTACCCACCCTTGTTCTAGAAGTAAATGCATTTGCCTTCCAAGGTTCAATACTTGGCGAGGTATCTACAATCATAGAACTATTTGCGTTTGGAGCAATTGCTAACATATGAGCATTACGTCGGCCTGTGCCTTTCATATCTGGTGCTTCACCTCGACGTTTACCCATTTCTTCAGTTGCTTCAACCGACTTTCTTTTCATATATTCAAAGATCTCTTCGTTCCTGTCAATTGCTTCTTGACTATCAAACGCAATTAAGTTTCTTTGGAAGTAGGAATGTAATCCCATCGCTCCTAAACCTAATGATCTTTCTTGTTGTGCACTATAACGTGCTTTACTAATCTCATCACCTGCATTATCAATAAAGAACTGTAATACATTGTCCAAGAATACGATAAGGTCTTTAACCATATTAGTATCTTTCCATTCGTCGTACTTTTCTAAATTGACTGAAGATAAACAACATACTGCTGTTCTTTCTTCGTCGGTCACAAGGTGTATCTCATTACATAAGTTAGATCCTTTAATTGATAAACCCAAATCCTTTTGAGATTGTGGTAATGCCGCGTTGGCAGTATCAATAAAGTTAACATAAGGTTCGCCTGTTCGGTATCTTGTCTCTAATACTAATTCCCATAGTTTACGAGCATCTACCATTTCACGAACTGACTTGTCGTTAGGATCTAATAAACCCCATTGCTTGCCATCTCTAACCGCTTCCATAAAGGCATCAGTTAAATTAACAGCATGATGAAGGTTTAAATTCTTTCTGTTTACGTCTCCTGTTGGAATACGCATATTAATAAATTCTACAATATCCGGATGGTCAATATCCATATAAGCTGCATAAGAACCTTTTCTTGTACGGCCTTGACGATATGCAACCATGTCAGCATCAACTGTATGTAAAAACGGCATCGGTCCTGGAGCCTTTTTAGATACTGCTCGAATATCAGACCAATGACCACCTACTCCACCACCTTTAACAGATAACCATCGCAACTCTGCTGTATGGTCAATCAATCCGTCTAAAGTATCAGGTACATATGTTAAGAAACAACTAATAGGTAATGCTTTTGCTTTCTCTCCCTTTAAGACTGCATTAGACAGTACAGGAGAAGAATACATAAAGTATCCTTGAGATACATAATCATATATTCTTTGTGCAAGTTTTAAATTACCACCGCAGAATGCAACCGCTGCTCGAGCATAAGCCATTTGTGGAGATTTCTCATCATCTCGACAATAATAGTCTTTCAATAATTTAAATGATTGTTCTCCAAGATCCTTATCTCGTTTTGTTTGAATTTCAATACCTAGATGCTGCATTCTTTACTCCGTTATTATTCTTGTACATATTCTTTGGTTAAGGGAAAGATATTGGTAATTACTCTTGCACATTCTACAGCAAGATCCATATGTTCTAACTGAGTACCGTTACCTGATCGCAATTCAATATAATGAATCCATGATCTTAGTGTACCATTGACATATAATCTTGAGACTGTATTGCCTTCTGGTAAAACCGCTCTTGCTTGTTCTTTTGCGATTCCTTTATCAATTGCCCATTTATATAATTTTTCTGTTTCTCGAATGAAGTCCATTTGTTTCATTCTCCAATCTTCTGCTATTCTTCTTTGACCTTCGTCGTCCATATCAACTGCGATACTATTTTGACGATTCTTTGTATCTTGGAATCTTGCTTCGCGTGGTATCATTTCTAAATCTTCAAGTGGGTTTGCGTATCTTTGGCTAAACTCTTGAAAGGAGAAACTACGATGTCTTAGTAGTTGACGAGCAATATCTCTTGTCGTTTCAACTTCTAAACAAACACTGACCATTTCCAAAGGTGACCAATGTTTATGCTTGATTAAATAATTAACAAGCTTACTATTTGTTGCTGTGTTGTTTTGATTACTAGGATTACTTACGCGAGCACAATATGCTACTAAACCTAATAAAGAATTATCTCCTTTAAGAACTTCCTTAGGAGACCCTACAATTGTAGGTACTTGACTATGACTAATCAATTTTACTTTCATTATATACTATGTCCTTTTCCATTGTTGAAATTTCAATTTAGCTTCCAAACCTCTATATGTTATTGTTCTCATTAAACTCTCAACGCAAGATATACTTCCATCAAGAACCATTTCATTAATATCTTTGCCAGGTACATTGTGTGGCCATATCACAACACTGTGTCCTGCATCGATTATACGTCCCATCCTTTTATGAATCTCTAAATTACGAGGTTCAGCATCAAAGACGAAGACTGCATTATCCACCTTTTCAAGCGAATTGGTATTTCCATCTGCTCCATTCATTGCGATTGCATTTGATAAGAACATACTATCAAGTGCACCTTCAACAACATAATACTTTTCGTTAAAGTTAACTTTGTCAAGTCCGTACAGTTTAGGTACTTCATCGAACATAATAGTTATATAACGAAGGAACGCGTCAGGGTCCATTGACCTTGCCGATACTCCGAAACAATTGCCGTCTTTATCCAAGAACGGTATTACAAGTCGAGCTTCGTCTTTCTTAACGTTCTCGAACTTATTTGGTACTATCCCATTGATCCATTCTTTAAACTTAGGTGCAAAGTAAAGACGGTAATGGTGCTTAGAAGGAATAGACCTTTTATCTATATATTTCTTTACTGGGTGGTTATAATCAAGTTGGCTGATTTTTTTTAACTTTTTTAATGGATCCGAACGAGAGAATTGTGGTTCGGTAAATTTGGTTGACTCTAGAGTTGATGTTACCGTTTCAACTGTGTTATTTGCTTTGCCGATGAATTTCTCAGCGACATAATCATTGTATGCTAACGGATCAACTGCCTTTAGAAAATTACCAAAGATATGACTTGCACCACAATTATGACAGAAGTAAAATAACTTATTGTCTTTTTCGAGGAGCCAACCACGTGCTTTTGATTTATTCTTTTTAGAATCCCCACACAAGGGACAACGAAAGTTGATCTTGTATGGGTTTGTGTTTTTGATGCGATATCGGTCGAGTCGCCCTGCCAAATGTTGGGCGTACTGAATATCAACAAAGTCAAGCATAATATAAAAATCCGAAAATATCTGTTATTGAATACTATTATAACAAATAATAAGAAGGATGTCAACCAATAATTTTAGTAAAATCCAATTTTGTTGCGATAAGGACTAATACTGCTCCTATACCGCCAACATACCATTTCCACTGATTCAAAGTAGATACTCTACCTTCGATCTCAGAAATGCGTTTATCAAGATTGCCATTGAGTTTGCCCAAGGCTTCCATAATTTCTGCATTTCGTTCTGTGCGATGTCTTGCGTTATTATCAGATAGGCGTTGATGATCGTCTCGTGATGAAGATCTGTATTGCTCTAAACGGTCATGAACAATTGCTAGATCTTTAGCAGTTTCAAACTTGCTCGCTTCGATTTTTGAGTCAAGTGCTTCTATCTTGTCGGCCACGTTGTTTAAGATCTCGTGTTGTACCGCAACTCGCTTATCTCTTTCGGTTGACTTTTCAAGGATATATTCGTACTTAGAGAAAAACTTCTCTATTTGTTTGATGTCCTTTTTGATTAAGGCAACATCGGTTTTTACACCAGAAAGATTCTGATCTATATCACTCATAACTCTTTTTCCGTTTAGTGTTAAATTATATCACAGAATACATTGTATGTCAACAAGTATTTATAACTATGGTTTGCCTTAAAGGCACTATTTAAAGATAATATCTTTTTTATTTTTTTTCTACTGCAAGACCAGCAGCAGGTTCGTCATCAATTGTTACATTCCTGTAATAAACTATGACTTCGCCGAGTTCACGAATATATCTTCTCAGCTCTTGGGTATTCTTAGCCATCATTTGATAATCACCAACGGTCATTGCCACAAAGACTATGTCTCCGTTGTTTTTCTTTTTCATTTCGTCTAAGAACTTATCGAGGTAGGTGTATCCCACGGGCCATTCTGGATGTTCTCTTTCTTCTAAATTACAATCCTTAGGCCTTTTGGTTTTAGGTTTTCCATCGTCATCTATCTCACCTGTAGGTAGCTTTTTACAAGGATTAGTAACGATTGCTTCTGAGACTACATACCACTTTGGATCTTCTAAATTAATAGGACGTGGTAGTGTAGGTTGAATAATCTCAATCTTAACTGGTTTTGTTATGATCTCAACTTCTTTAGATCCGAATACGTTTTGAAGTGTACTACATCCGCTAAGGAACGTCAGGAGCATCAAGCTCGCTAATAGCTTTGCTGTCATTCTCTATATCTCCAAATACTTCTGCAGTACCATTATTGAATCTTAATTCCATAAGACCTGGTTTAGCAAGGGCAAGTTTATCAAAGTTATGTTTAGCAAATATAGCAAGGTACTGATCTTTCTCTTGCTCTATTGCATTATAATTACGTTGAAGGTTACCCAAAGATTTTGTTTGTTTCTCAAAGGACTCCGTGATAGCAGCAATGGCAGCTTTTTGTTCTGCCACAGCTCCTTCTAACTTAACGTTGTTTTCTTTGAGAGTTTGGTTTTCGTTATATAACCAATATCCACCAAGACTGAGTACCAATATGATTCCTATGAACAATTGGTTAAACATATTACTCTTCTTCTGGTGTTTCTACTGACTCTACGGTTTGACCTGTGCGTACGTCGACTTCATCAGCAACAATTCCATCTAAACCGGCTTCAGGCTCTGCTGCTAGGTTCATTGTTTCGACTTCTGCGACTTCAGGATGTTCCGCTGTCATGTCTTGATATTTTGTATTTAAAGCTGCTCTTACTCGAGATGTCATCTCATCATCAAAAGCTTGCTTTACCTTTAACGGATTGTTGTCTAAGGCTTGTGAAATTATGTCATTTACTGGCATGTTGTTCTCCATATTATATTGTTAGTAAATTTATTTATACATTTTCCAAACGAACCATTAATCTCTCGGCTCGGTTAGTAACTTGTTTGTGCCATTGAGAATCTCTACCCTCAACAGCGGCTTCTTTCCAATCTCCTTCGAGAATGGCTGCGTGCATTTTCTTGAATTTGCTTAATCTCGTACGACCCATATTAAACATCATATTAACCAAGATTTGTTGGACTTCATCCTCAAGGGCTTCAAAGATCCCGTCTTCGTATAGATGCTCGCATTCTGAGATTGCCAAGTCCAAATCATGCTCGAAACATTCTTTGACTCTTTCCTCAGTAATTGGGGATCCAACTTGAAGACCGAACTCGGGGTCACTGTCGAGAACCAGGTGTCCAACACCAAACGTAGGGTATCCGAGATGATCTTTGTATACTTCATATACTACACCCTCGTCTACTTTTAATTGTTCAAATACCGCCTCGCGGTCTAATTTTGTATCTTTAAAAAACATTTCTTTTCCTCTTTATGATAATGTAGAAAGATCTACTGTAGTTGTTCCTTGAAATTGTAATAAGGACTCTACCTGACTTTCTGCAAAATCTTGAATATTGTTTGAGTAATAATCATCACCACCGGCATATTCATATCCCCATACTGTAATATCAAACGCGGTGTTAGCGGTTGTAACTTTTGTTACTTCACTGTTGGCATAATCTTCAGCACTTAATACAGCAATCATAGGCTGTTTAGAAAATACAGAGGCACCAGCAGAAACATCAAAAGTTTTAACGTTGATAGTAATCTTCTTAACGGTATTATCCGTATCGAGTTTTAACACTTCAACCAATTCTAAAACTTTATCGTATGTAGGCATTGATTAACCTGCTGAAGATCCCATTGCTGCTTTTGCAGCTGCACGTTCTTTATCACGTTCTTGTTTGCGCTTTTCGCGTTCTTTCTCAGTCTCATCACGACCTTTCTGACGTTCTGCATCAGCTGCGTGTTTTAACTTGAGTCTTTCTTTTTCTTTATCTTGTTGATCTTTTAAACGATCAGTTTCAGATGCCTGTCTTGCTTTCATTTGAGCTTGAGCAACTGCATCTTCCATTTTAACTGTACCCATAATATCTCGAATACGTTTCTTATGTTTCTTGGCAGTCTTTTTAGAAATGCCAGGTTCACCATCAGGACCTACTCCTAATCCGGCAATGTTTCCACCCCCAACATTATTTGTAGGTTCTTCTTCGATGTCGCGCTTTGCCGCTTCAGCAATCACTGCACCGTTTTCATCTATGAATCGTTGTAACGCTAAATCAAAGTCCTCTTCTAAAGATTCCTCTGTTAAATAGTTAGTTGCATCAATTCTTTGTTGTTCGCGTATCAACCATAAGGCTGATGCATACGAAGCAAGTTTTGTCTGTCCGCCAGGAAGCTTGCCTAATAGTTTCTTCAGATTCAAAATCATTTGGTCAAAATTACCAAACGCTTTCTTCTGCGCATTCTTCGAGAATTCCTTACGTTTGATTAGGATATTACCCTTCTCATCAATAATTCCTTCCTTATATGCCTCCCACTTTTCAAAGGGCGTAACTAGCCTTTTGATAAATGAGTACACTAAGAATAAATCTACTACCATTTAAATTTCCCTCAACCTTGTTTCGATAAACACATCACCATTTATAGATGCTGCGTTCATCATCAAATCATCGTATACTAACAACTCAGGCATATAGTTCAAATACTCCACGAACGGTTTTAAGAATTCGTGATACTCATGTAGGCGCATGAATAGCATATTTGTTGCCTGCGGTCCAAACACATTGAATATTACAATGAGATGGTTCAGAATTAACCTTTCTTTCAATTCGTCGTCTTGCCTATAACGAGAGAAGAGTTTACGGAGATATTGAAATCTCTTTATATCCTCTTCGAACTCTGACATCTCAGTACACTGAGGGTTGTCATAGTGTTTCATCGCGTATAGCAGAAAGGTTGATTCTGTCAAATTCATAACAATAAAGGCTAACTCAGTTAAAGTTAAGCGTCAGCAACGACTGTATCATCTCCAGTACCATCTACACCTAAGTCACCAGCAGCAACTGCTGTAACTTTCATCGGAACTAAGCATTCCGCGTAGTGACGGCCATTGGACGTATGATATAACCACCAACCTGGTCCTTTAAGACCTTTAGCTCTGTTAGCTGCAACGCCTGCTTCTGTTAAGTCAACAAAGACTGCGTTGTCTTCGTCGTTTGACTTATTAGTATTGCCTGCGGCAGTTTCGAGCCACTTTGGTACGCTAGCTGCAGCGTCTGTCTTTCCCCATAGTGCCATTGTTATTCTCCTAATTTATTATTTTAAAACTGTATAAAGTTCATCAACTAATTCAGCTTTCTTTTTTCGTTTATCAAGTTCAATACCTGCCTTACGACCTTCAGCCTCAAGATCAGCTTTTGTTAGTTTACCTAACGCAGCTTTAGTAATCTTAGGACCTTTTGCAGTTGCAGCCTTTTTAGGCTCCTTAACTGGGTCAACTTTAGCAGGAGTCTTCTTGTCTAAACCAAATAGCTTTTTAATCCAATCAATCAAAAACATAATTTACTCCTATTATATAATAGAAATTAACTACCGCAATTGCTAGCGGCTAATTTCTTTTTCTTTTCTGGCTCTTCCTCTATGGATTTCTCTGTAGTTTCTTCAGCCTTTTCGTTGTCTCCTTTCCAGTTCTTGTCAACGTAATCAAAGAATTCTTTTTTCTTTTCATCGCTTTCAAGTTCAGCTGGACTTTCGACTCCAAACTTTTTTAAACATTTTTGAAAGAATTCTTGATATTCAGAATCCTCTTCATTTTGTAAACGAGACATGACCAATTGCTCAATCTTGCCTTCTATAATTTCTTTCCAGTTGGACATTTTAATTTCCTTCTTAATATTAGTGATATACTGTTTATTTATAACAGTTTCGTTATCCGAATCTGTAAATTATCAATACCTTTAATTAAACGATGGTATTCACCCTCTTCAATCTTAAATCTTACTCCTGGCTCTAATAATAAAGGTAAACAGTTTTCTGGTTGAAATTGCCAACCATTTCCTGATATTACTTCAACTAAACGGTCTTCTTTATCTCTGTGCCAAACAAACTCCGACTGATCTTCATTAATATCAAATGTACGAATATCATCAAGATCCGTATATGGTTTACCAGAAATAACTACCACCTCCCTTGAGGCCAAGATCTTTTGCGTATTTAGGTAATCTACAGGCCCAGTATCCTGCAGACATTTTATCTGTTTTAGTATCGCAATTGTGTCTGCTTGCGAAGTTACGAGCCGCGTCTCTATCGTTGATTTTAGCAGTAAGCCCGCCTTTCTCATCGCCGAACTCAATCTTTTTGATATTACCTGTGTCAGGGTTTCTAACATAAACAACATACTTTTTATTTCCGCTTGAACGTTTAGGGGTATTTAATTCTTGTTCTTCATCAAATTCAATCATCGGAGATTCTAAAGGAACAGTAACTCCTTCATATAATCCAAAACCTTCATGTTTCCACTCTGTAAATTTTTTCATTAGTGATCCGATTTGTCGTTTCTATCTGTTTTGTTTGATAATATAAATCGTCTGTTAGGATTCACCGCAATTTTAAACTTAGTCATTAACTTTCTATTCACTAACATTTCTGATGCAGTATCTTTTAATGACAACGCGATTTCAGCAATATGTTTCTTGTTATTGAAAAAGATCTCATGTTCAATTACAGGTCTTGTATCAAATGCCTTCTGACCACGAGTTGGGTTTGAGACATATATTACTTCACTCTCAAACTTATAACCATTCTTTTCCCAAAATACCATTTTACCTTTTGTTTCCATTTTATCAACATGGAGCATACTTGCTTTTGCACTGTTACCAGAATCAAACTTTGCACGTACAGGATTCTTTTCCATACCTTTAAATATAATCGTTTCAATATAACCTGCTTCTTGTCTAAAGATTGGTCTTCTATTAACATCCTTAGAAAAGAATTGTATAATTGTCTCTACAACTTTCTTATCAGATACTTTACCTAGTTTCTCTTCTGTCCAAGGATCATAACCTTCAAAGTGAGAACGAATACCTGGAGAACCATTTACTTCGATAATATAAGGATTGCCTTTCTTATCAACAAAATGATCTACTCCACAATATACAGCTCCTGTTGCTCTTGCGGCTGCTTTAATTACTGTGATCTCTTTCTTCGATAAATCGTATGGTTCAGTAGTTGCACCTTGGTGAACATTGTTTCTAAAGTCTTTGTTATCTGGTGCTTGTATTCTTTCTGCCGCAGCAATGATCTTACCACCTACAAGTAGAGTACGTATATCTGATTTCATTTCAAAGAATTCTTGTATTAACAAATCAGCATCGTATTTCCATAACGATTGACATACACCTGTTAAAGATGACATACTATCAATCTTCATTACACCAACACCTTGAGTTCCTTTAAGTGTTTTAATAATAACAGGGAACTTTCCACCAACTCGTTTATGAGCGTCTTCGATAGATTGTTCGTTGGGTATAGATGATGTTCTTGGAATCGGTATATTGTTACGACCTAACAATAATGCGTTGGACATTTTGTTATCACAGACTAACATAGATTCTAAATCGTTAACAAGCAAAAAGCCAATATCTTGTAAGGAGGATATAAACGCTTGGGAGGAAAGCGTACCGATTGCTCCTGCTCTTACAAATACAATTGAGTTATGTGTTTCAATTTCAATATCTTTATCTTTGCCATCAACGTTACGAAGCTTTACAGTTCCGATGTCAATATCAGAGTCAGCAATCCACGATTTTGTTATATCAACGAAATCGTATTTTATATCTCTCTTAACAGAAACTTCTTCAACAATATCAGCAAAGGTTCCGTCGCCATCTCCTGTACCTAAGACGACAACGTGCAGCTTGTTATAAGGAACAATTTCTGCTTCCTCTTCAAGAGGGTCTCTTCTGTACTCAGATATGGTTTTCATAATTTATTATACAACATTAATGCTGCGATGTCAACTACTTCTTGCGCTTATTGGCAGGAAGAGATTTGTCTAATGCAGCTTCGACTTCTTTATATTGTCTGATGTATTGCATTGAAGGATACTTAGCCTTTTTCAGCTTTGCATATGCACTCTTTACAGCAGGATCTTTTGATTGTTCCATATCAGAGATTTCATATCTTGCGTTCATCTCTTCTAAGTCAGACTCGAACATTTTTTTATAACTAGAAACCCCTTCTTTAACTTCCTTGATTGGTCCAATGACTTTGCATTTGTACTTGGCGCAAATTTTCTTAACATCTCTGTCGTTTGCGAACTTAGTTAATGATGCAGTCTTACCAATAAATTCGATTGAAGCAGGACCTGTATCTCCACCATCAAAACTAGAGATATGCATATTTCTAACTTTAGATACAACTTTATCCATTATACCCATTTCTTTTTGGTCGAAACCAAAATCGTCATCAAACTTGTTAGAAGTATTACCTTTAGTTACTTCGATAGTTAAACGTGCTTCGCCACGACGGTTACGATCTTTGTAGTTCTTAAGATCTTTAATACCTTCATTTACTTCTACGCTTTCTACTAAATCAGAATACATATCTTTAATATCAGAATCGTCATAATAGTAATGCTTAGTTAAAAAGTTTACAATATCTTTTGCTTGTCCAGTAACATCAGCAGTAGTATTACCAGTTTGCTTGATTTTAATTTTGAATAGCTTTTCAATTTTAGCAGTTAACTTTTTGTCGCCTACGTAATCAATATCAGCAATACCTTTTCCTGATTTAGCTTTAACAGCTTCATTGATAGTTTCGTCCATTGAAATAGTAACTTCTTCTCTATATAAATTGGGGTGCTTTTTCTTGGCATCCCTATCCATTTGTTGCATAATCTTCTTTTGTTCAGGAGTTGGCTTTCCTGCTAAATTCCAACCACCACCTTTCTTAAGCGCTTTAGTTCTTTTTCTAAACGCTGCTGCCTTTTTAGGATCAGTCTTATCTAATTTGCTAAGGTAATCTATATCATCCTGCCAAGGATCGGCAGCCTCAACCATACTTTCGTTATGCGGATAACCTTTTAATGGCTCCTTTGAAGGCACTAAAGCTTGCTTAATTTTTTCATAAGTTAGCTTATTGATTTTTTCTTTAAATTCTTTTGTTCTTGCATCAAGACTTTTTTTGATCTCTACATCTAATCTTTCTTGCCTTGTTAATTCCTTTGACATTTTATCCTCCGAATTCATGTCCAGCGACCCGCTTCATTTGCTTTTCAAATTCTGCTTGATCGGGTTTAGTTTTATATAATTTGATTGATAGGTCATCTTTATCTTTGCCTTTGATGCGCCAATTATAACCTTGTTCTTTATGTTCTGGTTTTGTTGTTTTAACAACTCGACGTTTATATCCGTCATCCCATGATTCTGAACCTTCTGATAACTGTTCATCAACCATTAAGGCAAGGACGTGGGAATCTAAACCAAATTGCTGTGCAATTTTGCCTGCATAGTAATCTTTACCATGACGACCTTTAGTTCCGTGTTTATACATGATTTCTTTTACTTTGGCAACCGCTTGGCCGTATTTCTTTTTGAATATCGTATCAGCTGCTAACTTCTTAATTAACTGTGAAGTAGTCAATTCTTCCAACTCCTTGGATTCGGGTACACAATTTGGAACGTCTTTGCCGTTCTTCTTTTTCATTCCAACTTGTTTGTATCCGTCCCAACACTTTTCAGTGACGAATTGGTTATAAGATAACATAATTAACCTTTGTATGTTCCGTTGACGATATCACTTAATAATTTTTTAACTGCTGTTCTCGCGACTGCAGGACCAACTTTATATTTCTGTTCTAAACTTTTAGAGACACCCATCAAACCAGTAATACCATCAGAACGACCATCTTTCATAAAGGCCATGATATCTTTTTCTAATTGTTTTTGATTTGGTAAACCTTCAGCAATCTGTTTATTGTTGGTACCTTCGTTAATAATACTATCAATGAAATCTTCTAATTCTTCGACGTCGTCAGTTTTGATTTCGCCGTTGTCCAATGCCCATTGCATTAGTTCGTCTTCGACTTTCTTTGGTAAATCTTTACCTCTTCGAAGAGCATCAATATCTCTACGGTTTTTAGTTATCAGTTTCTTCCAATCGCTATCTCTTGGATACATATTAATAACTTTCTGAATGTTTTCAGTAGTTAACCTGATCTCTGCCATTGCTTCAAATATGTATGACATTATCCGAACCTCTTCGCAAATGTTTTGAGATCAATTGTTTCAAAAGAACCAAACTCATCGGTTACTCTGTATCCAACTTTACCTTTAAATTCTACAGGTTTTGCTGAATAATATTTGTTGCCTTGTCTAAGACCACCGATCTCAGATCCGTAGAAACCAAGCTTTTTCATTTTAGGAGCAGCTTCTTCAAGTTCTTCGTCAAACATACCTGAATCTTTCATCATCTTCAGAGCATCTTTCTTAGCTCTTTCCATATTACCTTTGTTCATCTTTTCAACAGCTTGCTTGATTAGCTTGAGTCGTTTTGCTTTATCCTTTTCAGACATTGCTTCTTCGATAGTTTCTTCTTCAACACCTTCAACACTTTCAACCTTTCTTGCGAATGAAGCAACAAATTGACCAGGACGGGCTTTAGGATACATTGCTTTAAATACAGATTCGTGTCCCATTACAAACGTAACGAGGTCTTCAAGAACAACAGTATCTAGTTTAGCCATATACTTTGCTGCATCTTTAAGTTTGTTTTGAGTTAGCAGTTTAGAGATGGCAAGAAAGTCTTTCTTATCTCCACCTGATTCTCGTTTTGCAGCATCAGAGATTTCTTTTGCTAACGCCTTTGTTTCTTTTGCGAGGTTCTCATTGATTGTATCAACGCCCTCTAATACTTGTCTAAAATTTTTCATTTGGGTTCCTGGTCCTTAAACTGTTTGAAAGTCTTTAATTTGTTTTCCCGCTTGACTTTTTGGTTCGGGGTATCTTTTTGAAGTTTGGCTCTTGCTTTATCAGTACCCCAATCACCAGCGCCGCCTTCTTCCTTAATATTATTTATACGATCCATTATTTAACTTTGTCGGCAAGATCCTTATCTGCCTTACCCCATGTTCCAGGTGATTTAGTAGCAAAACTATTAACTCTTGCTAGTCCCCATTGTACCGGAGTTGTTCCAGGTCTATGACCTGTTCTCCAAGCAGCAACACCACGATCAAACACTTTCTTTAAAATACCATAAGGCATTCCTGATTTCTCAGCTTTATCCTTTAATGATTTTTCAGGGTTTGATTTCTCGGATACGAACTCTACTTGTTCAATCAACTGTTCTATCTCGTCGATTCTTTGATCTGTTATTTGAGATTCAATCACTGATCGTTGTTTCTCTAATGCTTCGGCTTCTCTTGCTTTGCCGTACATCTTAAATCTGTAATCGAAGTTTACTGTATTGTCTTGTCTTAATAATTGATGTGGTCTTTTTAAACCTGCACGTTCCATATTACGGTTAACTGCTTCACCAAACATTTTCTTAAATTTGTTTGAATGCTTAGATGGTTTTGTTTTTGCTTCTGCATCACCAGGTGCCTTATCGTAAGCATCAGGATTGTCATCGTCCATCTTTGACTTTTTATTAAAATGAGCTTGTCTTTTATCTTTAGTAGAACCACCTAGATCTTTATAATAACCAGGCTGTTGCTTTTGTTGTTTGGATTCTTTATCAGCTTCTTTTTGTAATCGTTCTTGAATAGATGCTGCTTTATATAAAGTTGAGTTTGTTTCTTCGTTAGCAGTTCTTAAAGCCTTTTGAACTTCAGGATGTTTTGATAGATTACGTTTGAGTTTATCAATTTCTTTAACTGCGTAATTCATGTTACCTGCTAAATCCAAAGCAAGTTCAATACCTAACTTAACATTCTTATCTCTTGCAGCTGCTGATTTAGATTTTGGATTATTTTTATAATAAGTAGCAACTTCAGCGCCTGTTAGTTTTTGTTTGCCCATTGCAGACAACGGATCAACTTTACCAGCCTTAACTCTTTCAGCAAGGAATTGGTCAACTGCAAAGTTTAATGATTCGGATATACCTAGACCACTTCTAACATCTCGATATAAGTCCAATCTCATTCTATCGTTTCTTGTTGGAATTCCTTTTGTAAATAAATCAAGATCGCCATCAGCGGCTGCAGCTCTAATCTTACTTGCTGACATACCTGAAACATCATCACTATCAGGATCTCTTTCGCCTGCAGAAACAACCTTAATAGAATTGAATGTATAATCCTTTCCATTATATTTGTTTAATAATGTTTCAAATTCTTTAACTCTATCTGAACCTACAACAAGAACAAGATCCTTATATTTTGCTTTTTGTAATTCCTGTGCAACTTGTATAATTGTTTTTGCATTTGATTTAACGATTAATCTTTTACCAAAGAATGTTTGAGCATATTTGATTTTCTGATCGTATGTTAATGGATTCTTTTTAGCATCTTGAGTTTTTGATAGGTATACTAATGGAGTACCTTTTTCTGCGATTGCTGTTGATACTATCTTATTAACTAGTTTCTCGTGGCCTACTGTTGGAGGATTCATTCTTCCAAACGTAATGACAGCTTTATCTTGAACAGCTTCGTCTAATCTCGGTTCAGTATCTATAAACTTGTTTGCGTCAAAAGTCTTCGCGGAATCCTTCTTTATAATTCCTTTACCAGTATCTTGGTCTTTCTTTTTATCTTTGCGCTTTTTGATATCTTTATTAGAAGAATCTTTTGACTGGTTGTCATCAGTGTAATCGTCGATAGATGCTCCCGCTTGTGACGTTGTATCTTTTTCGTTTAAGCGATCCATTTAAATATTCCTAATTTAGTTTGCTAATGTTTTTATTTATAATAATTAGCAAAGGACTCGATAAATTCATAATTTACGTGAGCTGATTCGCTCCAAATCGTAGATTCTCTCAAATATCCAATAGCAGGTGTTGGCGACATGATTGCTAAAGGTATTTGAGTTGATCGTTGCCCTCGTATAAAGTATGCGTTATCCACTGCTCCTAATATTCCTTTTTCTTCTATTTCGTGAATAAGGTTTTGTGCAGTTCGTTTGGTCATCATATATGCGTGTGCACCTTCATGACCATCTATGTTTATTATTTTTCGTTCTTGTTTATTACCTTCGATATAATTATATCCTAACTCTGATAGTTTATATCCTAATGTAATTAAATAGTTATCTGGTATTTTAATATCTGGTTTGTAATACATTATAGCATCGTGTTCTAATACGATACCAACCGAATCTTCACCTTCGGCAATCTTTTTCCAAATAGCAGCATGACCTGCAGAACATGTATTTGCTTTATGATGCATATTTGGTTCAGCAACATGTTCCCACGGTTCGTCGAACTTCATTTTAATACCAGTTTTACACCAAGCCATACGACCAGTACAATGAGACCAACCTTCAAAGTATTCCCAGTCCAAATCTATAAGATCACAAGAGTCAGAACAATTCTTTGCGTATTGTCTTGATATTGGATGGTCATGTGTTAATATGTAGGCCTTCACTTAAACTTAATTTCCTTATAACCATGTTCTAAGCAAAACTCGTTAATTGAATCTACATATACATCTCTTGGCGGACCGAAGTCATATAACATTTCTGCAAACGAAGAATGCTTACGAGTATTTTCGGCTGTCTTGTGTTCTACGTATTCTATGTCATCATAATGTTTTTCTAAGTATTCATATAATAACTTATCTTGATCTTCGATTCTATATGTAACGTCAGGTTTTATGTTTCGTATGATTGTGTTAAATCCACATATACTACGAATAGCATTTTCAATTGGATTCTTATTTTGCATTCCACCAAGATGGGCCTGCCTGTATCTATGAGATATAAAGTCTATCCTTTCTACGGGCTCTGTTTCAACGACAAAAGATGATCCATCTCTTTCAAAGGTAGATTGTATAATATGTGGTGTTTCTGTATATACAATAGATGCTAATGATTCTCTTGGGTTTCTTACATTATATATTAGATGATTATATTCAGGTCTGCGTTTAAATTCTTTCTGCCATAAGTAACTGCCTGTTGGGAAACTTAGAAACCAAGATACGATTCCGTCTTTGCCGAGAGTTTCATGGCCAACATCTAAACCCCACTTACTTAATATCTTAGATGTAAATCCGGTTCCAGTTCTTGGATGTCCTACTCCTAGTATAGGAACAAACTTGCATTCATCACCCATCTTATAATTAATTCTTGTGCGCTTGCGCAATTTAAACTCCTTGCGAATAATCTTTTAACCAAGGCATACCGCCATCAAGGGCTGTTGAACCCCAATGTTGTTCGCAATATATTTTCCCAGGTCCATCGTACCGTGGATAGCCTGGTCTGAACCATTGTGGTATAAACATATATGATGGGAATATATGTAATAGATGACGATGATTATCTAATAACCTTGCCAAGTAAAAGTTGCCTGTTGATTCGTGTGGCTTTGGATCCAATTGATTTGGTTTGAGTTGATGAAGGTTTCTTAATATCTTATCGAGGAATTCGTTACCTGGGTTTGCTGCCATCACTGGTGATATAGATCTCGGTATAACTGATTCGCATTCAAATACAGTATATGCTAAGTTTGGATCTTCGACAAATAATTCCGAAACGTCGTGATAACATTCTGAATCTGCTTCAGGCCAGAATCCGCCTCTTTCGTATATTAACTCATAACGAATTAAATCAGCAACACCTGCCCATGTACCTCGTCTGTAGTACTCTTCAATCAAATGTTGATTATACCATTTACGTTTATGTAGCATATCATCTGTGAACACGCTGTATTCCCAGTCAGGCATTTTTTCTTGCCAAGTGTTCATCCACTTTAATGGAGCAGGATTAGGTCCTATCCAAATGTGGGTCATTTTCTTTTCGATATTCATAGTCTTTTAATATATCTCATTGCGGCCGATGCGTTGTCGCTGGAGTCTAAATTTATATATCCAACGTTCAGTCGGTCAAATTGTTCCATGATTGCTTCGTCAATTAAAATACACTCAGCTTCGTCTTGTGCTCTACCTTGTTGTTCAAAACCTTCAGGTCTTGTTAACATAAAGTTAATATTATGATTATATAAACAATAACATTCAAAAGCCATTTTGTCAATTAGATCTGAATAGATTGCTTCACCGTATCTCTCACGATATATTGGACTTAAGAGTACAGGACTATCGGTAATGATATAATCTACCTTATCGGATAATCGTAATATTTTTCTGTGTTGATGTCCGAGTACCCAAAGTTGATCTGCCAACATTGGTATGTTACCTTCCCATACGCACTCTTTAGCAAACTCATCTGTCAGTTCGACATTATAGCCTGCGATTTTCATTTGATAGAATAAACCCGCGGCAGCGGTGGACTTACCTGATCCTGGCCCGCCGTAGAAGTTTATGACTGTGACGTCTTTCATTGAGGATCACCTTATTCATATTATAGAAATTATATTATAACAAACTTAGGTCTTAATGTCAACTGATTCCTTGAGAGAAACGATAATCATAAAAGTCTTTATTGATTTCTCCTGCGATTGCTGTCTTACCTGTTTGTCGACATTTAATATATGTCTTTTGAGTTCCGCCGCCTGGTTTAGTAAATGTTCTAACGCCTGCGGCTATTACACCTGGAGTATCAGCATATGTATCTGCAGCGGTTGCCGCGTTATCATATTCCCAAGCTCCATTGCTTCCTTGTACTGTTACGAATGCCATTACTCGTACCCTGCTTCTTTAGTGAGTTTCATAATAACGTGGAATGGTCCATCGCCAACAACTCGTATATCTCTATTAGAATACACGTTATCTACAAAACCTTTATATTCGTGTGAACCAGAATTTACAAAATAATAATGACCGTGAGCTGTAGATCCGTCCCATCTAGAAATGTCTATATGTTTATTGGTTTTGCAGCCCCAATATATTTCTTTAATCGTTACTACTGCACCGTTAACCGATTGATAAGGATGTACAAGGTTTGCTAATAAAATATCAACAGTATCACCTGCGGAGTCAGTTACATAAATCTTTACGACTGCTTCTGTTTTTGTTCTTTTTAAGTAATGAATTTCGGACATTATTTTTGCCACCCTTTAATATATTGATCTGAGAAGTTAGCAAGACTGAATCCCATACGATCCACGATCTTTAATGCGTTCTTACCATAATGGTCAATCGCAACAAATCCTTCTTGTCCTGTTACTTCAAATCCTTTTGTTGTTTTAAGAAGTGTTTTAATACCATCAACTTTATTTAACTTATCTATGATAACATATTTCATATCAACTAATAAATCGTATAGAGTAAAGATGGCTTCTAACTTTGTCTTGTTCTTTGGATCGGCAAATATTTGTAATGTCGCAGTTGCCTTATCCATTTGTGTTTTCTTACCAGCAGGAGTCTTACGCTTATCTGCTTCTTTCTGATAATATTGTTGTATGTATCTTTGGAGATCAGCAACGAATGGTTTAACTGAACCGATACGCTGTCCTTCACGAACCTTTGTATTAATAAATGTATTGATCTTTTGATTTAAATCTGCGTTTGTTCCGAGTTCGCCTAATATCTTTGCATCAATTGTTCTGAATAGTGAACCTGCTTTTGATAACATGGCTGTAAGAGAATCGGTCTCTGCCTTTGTCATTGTTGCTGTACCTGACTTATCTTCAAACGTTGCATCTACATGCCATACTGATTTAGTATTATTAAGTTTTGTTGAGATCGCCTGACCAAAACTTGCAGACATTGTCTCAAGAGTTGATCCTGAGTATGTTGTGTGCCAGACCACACCGATTTTGGATCCTGATATTTTTTTACCAAGTCCTGATGTTTTAGGTACCGCGTAAACAATGGTATTAGGATGGAAAGTAACACACGGTTCTCCATCAATAGTTTCCGTTTTAAGATCATCATTCGTATATAAGAAATCACCTTGTACTACTCCTTCAATTCCAAGCTTGGCAAATTCTTTCAAAGCAACTTTAAATTTGCTATTGAGTTCACCGCTTAGATCATTATCTATTTCTGCATCAGTTTTATATAATTTTGGAGTTTTATTAAATACTCCTTTCTTTGCCACAAAGAACTTTCCATCGGCAGGATCAGTCCCAGCAAAGATCGCAGGCGCGCCATCCCATTTAGTTGTAATACTAACAGGAGCTTTTGTATTACCCGATAACATATCTCGGATATTACGAATATAATTAATTACGTTTCTTGTTCCTTTTACACCACCATCAATAACAGCATCTTCTAAATGCGTCATATGTAAATTGGCATCTGCCTCAGCAAGATATTGGTTATACGACTTCATTTATTTTTCAACCTCAGGTAGCCTTTGTGTTTAAAATCCAATTCTACTTTCTTTTTAACAATTGCCGCTATATCGTTAATTGTCTTAACATCTTTGCGTTGTACATCTTTCATTAACTTGTCTTTTACATCTTTAAGAATAATATCAATAATACCACTACGATCCATAGCAAGATCGGCTTCATTAATATTTAAATGTTCTTCTGCGTAAGACTTAATCCATTTCTTTGCTTTAGGATTGGTGATATTAGATTTGGCAAATTTAGCTGCCCACTTATATCCTGCCATAATTCCTTTATTACTATCAGCATCTTGAGAATTATCAATTACTTGGAAACTAGAACCAAACATACTTTGGAACGAGCCGATGTTCTTTTGTACTTCTTTCCATAAAGTAACAACCTGAGTACTTGGCAATGATCTTGGTCTTGCGTCATTACGAGCAATCGCAGTATCTAAATCTGTATTAACATAAATCATTCCAACGTCATAACCAAGCGATCTTAATTCTTTTATTTGACCTTGTATCTTTGTTACATTCTTACCTGTACCATCAATAACTAAACCGAGACGACCAGTAATATAACCTTGCATTTTAATAGCAGTGAGTTTCTTTGCCTTGTCTCTTATTTCCTGTCCTTGTGTTGAAAAGATAGTATCAGGATCCATTATTAGTTTAGCTTTGTTCATTGCCAACTCAAACGCATCATCTGAATTCACTACTTTAAATCCTAGGGCAGGTAATCCTGTTCTACCAACAATAAACGATTTGCCTGAGCCAGGACCGCCTGCTAAAAAGATTGCTTTGAATATCGCAGGATCGTTTGGTCCTTCGTCAACAAATGTTTTATAACTCTTCATAAAGAAATACTTCCTGGTATACCTGTTGCTGATTTAACATCGACTCCTAAGAATTTCATTAGAGAGGCAAACATTTTCTTTCCCATCTTTGCGATCTTTTTAAATACAGCAGTTATTTTAGCAAGAACTTTTGTAACAGCGCCTTTAACTTTATTTACAAACGCCTGACCTTTGTTCTTTGCCCAATCACCTGCTTTCTTTAACATATCAAGTGGTCCTTCTGAAATAAAGTCTTCGGTTAACATTAAACCGTCGAGTTGTTCCATTTCAGATAATACAATACCTCTTAGTGTTTCTGATTCTTTAATACCTAAACGTAATGCTGAATAGGCAGGAGCACCACCCCCACCAGATTTAAATGAAACGACAGGTTTAACTGTTTGCGCATATTTAACAATGATTGGATCTTTGATGCTGTTTATTGGTTGTACTTCAATATCACCGGTTAATGTAAACTTACCTAATAGATTAGCTGCGGCAGGAGAACCTGCACTACCAAACTTATGATTACCAGTTGCTGCCTCAAGTACAACATGTTTACTAAATAAAGCATTGACTGCTGTATCTTGATTGATAAGACCTTCGAGCATTTTAGTTAATTCTCTATTGCCTTTATCCTTTGCTTGGAAATCAATCACTGCGTCAGTCTTTACACCAGCCTTTGATTGTTTACGTAAATCACCAGCAGCAACTCTTGATACTAAGGAAGACATATTCGTTTCCATTGTTTCAACAAGTTTAGTTGCCATTGCTCTATCTTCTCCCATCTCAGACATTGCTGCCTTGACGATTGCGATAGCTTCTGATTTAGTTGGTGATGCAAGTTGAGATCCACCTGCTTTCTTTAATGAAATCTTTTCTCTAAAATCAGATGAAGCAATATCAGTCTTTGGTGTTTTATTCTTAGCACCTGATTCTTTCCATATAGGTCCTAAACTAATAGATCCCATACCTCGTCCAGTTTGTACTAATTGTTTTGCTTTTAATTGACCGTTGAAGTTACCTGCGATTTTATCAGCAACATCCATATAGTTACCAAACTTTTCTGCTACGGCAATTGTTTCTGGATCTGTTGATTTACCATTGAGTTTATTATAAGCGTATACAATTACATCTTCCCATTCCGCACCAGTAGGTGGAGAACCTGAAGCCTTCACATGAGTAAAGGAACTTGATTTGAAAGAAACGGATCCTTTGATATGAATCACTTTACCATTTGGAGCCTTTAGGTATTTTTCTGCAGGGCCGTCACCATAGGTATAGTCGGCTTTGGTTGCTGCTATAATCTCGAAGTGATCTCCTGGATTATAACCTAAAGCAGAAAGTTCTTTGAAGCCTTTTCCATTATAAGCAACTTTATGTCCTATAACGTAGTCAGGCTTTAGAAAACTAGCTTCTGCTAAAAAAGAATTGAAGCTCTTCATGTTTACCCTATTAAAATTAGTATATATCTAGAGTTTATTTATACAGATTCTTAAGTTAACGCGACATCTCCAAATACGTTTTTACCACCAGGCTTGCGTTTGTTCAATCTCATACCAATGTCAGTCTTATCAAAGACAGGACCGTTATCGTCATATGAGTTCTTTTTTCCTGGTTGGCCACCACCTCCGGATGGACCTTCAAGATTGATGTTATCCTGAGCAGATTCTTCGAGTTCATAGATCTTCATCTTTGCTCGTTCAATACCTACAAGGAATCGACGATAGTAACTGATGTCTCCCCAACGATTCTTCAACTGTTTAATCATCAACTGATTCATTTCATCAAGATATTCAGAACTAACCAAACCTAATATACAGTCAGCCGTATGAGTAATACCCATTGACTCAGATGTATTTGTTAGATCAACGTCAGAGTTACCATACGCATCTCTGTTATATTGAGAAGAGGTAACGACAGCACAATTATATTCCATTGCCAATCCACGTACTTCTTCTGCAATTGATTTGACCAAAGTATAACTGTTAGCAGCTGCAGCACCTTTTACTCGAGCAGATGAACAGATGTTCAAGTAATCGAGAAAGATAACGTCAGGAGTAAAGTTCTTTTTGAGTTTGAGTTCGTTTAACAAATGACGGAAGTGACCGCTATGAGCAGATCCTGTTGGGAACTCCTTAATAACCAGTTTACCTGTTGTCTTTGTTTTATATCGAGCCATACGTTTCTCAAAAACATCACGAGGTACTTCGGCAACTTCGTCGAGAGTAATATCCATAATGTTTGCGTCAATACGACGACCGATTTCTTCAGCAGCCATTTCCATTGTAATATACAGAACATTCTTTCCATACATCAAATGATTTGCTGCCATATGACATTTAAGTAAAGATTTACCACCACCTGTCGTTGCCAACAGTACGGTCATAGATTTACGAGGTATGCCACCCTTTGTAATTTTGTTTAAGATTTCAATGTCAAACGGTGTACGTTCTTCAACTCTGTGATAATGTTCATAACGATCATCAACATCTTCAAGGAAGTCATGGCCAACAGATTGGTCAAAGTTGATACCTAATGAATCCGAGAGCAATCCTGGGATTGCCCCCTTATCCAATTGTTCGTTGTCTTGACCATCAAGAATCAGAATTGCTTTACGTATACTATTATATAGATCTTTGTCTTGACAGAACTTTTCAGTTTCATCAATCAAAAATTCCATATTGGTATCAACGTCAATTGACATACTATCAACTAACTGGTGAACACCTTGATACGTATCTTCGTTCAGATCCTTGCGTTTATCAACAGCAATCTTTAAAGCTTCAAGTGAAGGCGGCTCCTTGTACTTTTCCATGTACTCGGAAGCCGTTTCAAATACTTTACGAAGTACGGTGTCATCGAAGTAATCTTCTTTTAAATATGGAAATACCTTACGGCAATAGTCCTCATTCAGTATCAGATTCGATAAGATCGTCTTCTCGAGCATTGTTTCCCTCCACATTTTGCAGCTTGTATTTACGTTCTACATATTTACCAAACGATTCGTTTTGACATAATTCTTTGAAGAAATCATCATCATCTTCAATATCCTTACCTCTACGTTTCGGTTCAATAATTTCTCCAGTACTCAGATCAGTTAGATTATACCAACCTTGAGTAGCTTTTTGGATATGACCAGATTCAATCGCAAGATCCATTAAGGAACTCCACTTTTGAATACCTGAATCATATAATACCTTAAATGGTAGCTTTGCTTTTTCTTTTACATATCTTGACTTTTCGATATTGATAGTAAACTTCCAACCTGCGAGGTCGGTACCATCTTTCTCTTGAGCCTTTGAAATAATAAAGATCTGATTCGCAGAATAGTAAATACCAGTACCACCAGAAATAATATTCTTTGGAAACAATCCAATTTCTTTATATGTATGGTTGACTGCGATACAAGGAATATCCTTGGTCGTCAATCTTGGTGTTATAATTCTGAACAATGATTTAAGAGCTTTTGCTCTCGACATATCAGCAACTGACTTTTCGTTTAATGCATCCTCAACTTCTTTCTTCGAAGCAAGGTTACCGATTGAGTCAATCATTACCATTACATTGTCACCTTTAGCAACTTCATCTAAACGACCAACGATGTCAAACTTTAATTGTTCAACATCTTCAATCGGAATATGAAGTACTCTACTGGTATCAATATCAAAAGATTCCAAATATTCTGGTGTAATACCATATTCAGAATCGTATAACAAAGCAATACCTTTTGGGTACTTTTTCAAATAAGCCTTCATACAGTATAAGCCGAGTAAAGTTTTGAAACTTTTAGATTCTCCTGCTACAACTGTTAGACCTGGGATAAGACCACCTTTCAACGAACCACTGAATGCAATATTTACAATTGGTAGTTCTGTTTGAATAGGATCCTTATCTTTAAAGAAAGCGGAATCATTCAGAGCAGCTGCCTGCTTTACTGATCCTGCCTTCAACATTTTATCGAGTAAACTCATATTTTATTCTCCACTTAGAATTTGATGTAACTTATCGGCAAACGCATCAAGTTTCTCATATCGGTTTGGCCAATATATGTAATCCTTTTCTGGGTTTGCTTTTAAGTTATTCAATAGCGGTACAACCGCATCATATAATAATTGTGCCTTAGCTGCGCTCGATTCAGCAGAAGCTGCAGTTGTAGTAACTGCTTCCTTTGCTTGTTGAACGACTTCAAGCTCATCGGCGTCAACAGCTGTAAAACCAAAATCAAAATCGAGAATGGTTGTTTCTTTTTCAATAGACATAATGCCCTCCTAAAAAGTGGGGACCCGAAGATCCCCGACAGTTGTTTAACTACGTGCCAATTCCTTAAAAATACTAAGGTCATCATCATCATCACTAGCGGACGATCCTACTGATGGTTCGGCAGTTGCCATAACCGGTTCAGAAGTATCATTTGACATTCCGGATAAATCCAGTTCGTCAGCTGTTTCAACAACCGGTGCCGAAGCAGTCGGTTCATCATTTTGTAGATCAAGTACACGATACATTTTAGTTTTTAGTTCTGCGTAAGATTTGAAATTACTTTCAGATACTAATTCCTGTAGAGAATGTTGTTCTCCCCAAATTCTTTCCAATGCTTCATCATCTTCAGACAATGGAGACGCAGGATCGAATTCAGATTTATCGTAGTTCGGATAACCTTCGAACTGTCTGATCTTTAGACGAAAGTTTGCACCTTCCCATAGATCAAACGGATTGGTTGGTTCTTCATCTTCAAAAGTTGGATTCATTAAATCGTTCAACTTATCAAAGATCTTTTTACCGAACTGATACATGAATACTTTACCTTCATTCTCAGGATTAGCGCCATCTTTTACAACATAGATGTTAGCAGTATACTTCAGCCTACGCTTCTGTTTACGTGCTTGTTCTTTGTCGGATTCGACACCACTGTTCCAAAGCTTAGAGTTAAACTCAGAGATTGGATCATCCTGGTTCAGAGTGGTTAGAGAGTTTTCGATATACCATAGACCTGTTGGTCCTTGGAATCCATGATCCCAAATTCTTACAAAGGGCATCTCTTCACCTTTCGAGGCTGGTAGGAATCGAATGACTGCGAAGCCATTTCCTGCCTTATCTCGTGTAGGTTTCCAGAATTTCCCTGCGTTGGGGTCTTGGTATGATTTTGAAGAAATCTTTTCGAGTTGTGAATTCAACTTGTCGAGAGTCTTCGTACGGTTCTTCTTGAGTGAAGAAAAGTCTGTTAGTGCCATAATTAGTTCTCCTGTTATATAGCGTTATATTGCGTAGTATTTAAATACCGAAATGATTCTTGATTAACTCTTGAAATCGTTTCGGTTCAAAATCGAGAAAGGGTTTATACTTTCGCGATTTGTTTATTATATCAAAAGATACGTGTTTGTCAACTACTTTTTCACTCCAGTACGAAAATATATTCGCTTGATGAGAAAGAATAGTAAATGTTTCCAAACTAATCTTCTTTTGTAACAACAATGTCATTACCAAAGGATGTTGTCCATCTATTGATATAAAGTTTCGCTTGTATTCATCATTAAGATGAGCAAGCTCGGATTTGAAGATATAACCTAATGATTCTATCCTCTTCCTCCAATTCGTGTATCTGGCTTCTCCTTCACTGTCAAGTAGATCTCGAACCCAGATGTTTTTATTTATTAAAAGATTACTCAAAATTAGACCTTGTGGGTCATCTTTTTTCGCCAATTTTGCGAACGAATAAGCGTCGTTCCTTGACATAAAGGTATCAATATTTGCTCGTACCTTTCCATTGTATTTGAAGTAATCGTAATTATCCGTCGTAAAATGTTTCTTTAGTGCCAAAAATTTAACATACGTGTTAAACGAATCATCACTTACTAAAGTCTGTGATATCTTGTTCATCTTCTCTTTTCACCATTCTCAAGTCAACTGCTTCAGTCCGTATCTTTTCCTTCAATACAGAACTCTTCTTTACAATTTGTGCAATCGTTTCAATTTCAATTCCATTCTTATCAGCAAAATGGCATAGAGCATCGATGTACGGTACTCCTTTTGAAATATGTCTAGATATTTCGTGGTGGATTCTATCGGGCGTTAAAGCTACAACGGACATATCAGTGTTTTCCTTGATTTCTTTTTTTGTCATGTATACCTTGTATTATATACTAGTTAACTGCGTATGTCAATAGTTATTTTTGTTTTGTGTAAATAAATCCGCTCAACTCAAAGGTTTCCCTTTTATTGTTGAACAGATCTATTATAACAAGTTTTTAGTCAGATGTCAATCTATTTATTAAGAATATGATGACATTACAATGATGAAGAACGGTAGGGCGATGGGGAATGTAATCAGCGACAGGGCTTTTGTGATCTCACAAAATTTGCATACTTTTTCATTATCTTTTAATCTTTCGTAACCAGCAATCAATGCATAAGTGGTCATTTCTCTCCTTCTTGGAATTATACGTATAGTTTTAAATTATGTTACCACCGGTAACAGCAATTATATATACAAAGTTGAAGAGAAATTCACTATAAATTTATATTATATTTAGTAATAGATTATATTACATTTCGTTATAGGTTACACTTCCCTAAAGAGCACGTTTTCTACGTATTGATTCTTGGTTTCCTCAGGTATTCCCATTGCCAAAATTGAACTATGCAGCATTCGATTAAGCTTCTGCTTTGCACAATACTTATTTTGTCTTTCGAGAGTATTAATCCATTTCTTAGTGTATTGAGGATTGCCCATTTCCATTGTATAGAACCTCGATAGTTCCAAAGCCATGTTAACGAGTTGCTCTGTTTCTTCGCCTGTACGAATTGCTCCTGCACCTATAATGTTTTCCGAAAAGATCTCTAACGCCCAATCTGGCATTTGTCTTTCTTTTGTCCATGTAAACTTTTCAGTTGTAGTTTTGAACTTAATCATATATGGATGCAGAAGAGTTTGGCCAACATCTATTGGAGAGTAATCGCAAAAGCAGCCGCTAATCTTTTTTGGATTCGCTACAATATCTAAACCAAAGATAGGTAGATCAACATGTTCTTGTGGGAATATATTGATATGCATTAACCATAATTTGTTTTTACCAACAGGCTCAATTGTTTTAAGATGAGCTTTACGAATTGTTGAAGACTCCCAAAAGTAATCTGACCACCCAGGCAAATCACCAGCATGAATATGTTTAGGATTCTCGACTCTTGTCATAGAGCCGTCAAATTCGTTAATTAATGTAGAAGCAAGTTTTCTTAATTGGTCGAACAGTTCTGAATCAACTATCATCTTCTTCCCAGCTTCCCATTGTTCTTGCTCTTGCATAATCTTCAGGTTCGTAATTCTCAGCGTTATTACGATAGTTTTCCATAAGTTCATGGAATAGTCTTTCTGCGTATTCAAAACAGATCATTGCTTCGTCTGCCATATCATCGTGTAATAATGTTCTTACACTTTTAATAAGTTCGGCTCTATTCTCGAATTCATACATAAGACCCGACCCAGGTACGTTTCTTTTGATGATTTGTCCACCATGAGCATCTCCAAAATGACGCACATATAGATGAGCAAGAAGACCTTCATTATTTCCTTCCTCCAGCAAAGTTAAGATATGTTTGTTATATTCGTTTGTAGATTCGAAGTTATCTTCTATTTCATCGAGATCAAATGAGTTCTCAATTTCCTGAAGATCTTCTTCGATTTGTGTAGACCTAAATATTGGTTCAAGCTCCATAGGGACTTCAACGGCAGATTCCAAAACCATGTAGTTTTGTAGTTGTGCGTGTAAATATTCTTGATATAGTTTAGGACTGATATTTCCGGATAGTAACATCTCTGCGAATTCTGTTCGTTCCGCGTTATCGTGATGTTGCCTAGTTAGTTCTTTTAGATTGTTTGACATTGTATACCTCTCAAGTTAAATTCATATTGTATCTGCAACTATTTATAAATAATTACTGAACACAATTGTATATATCTCATTAGGAGCAACTCATGAAGCAACCAGTACAATTTTGTGATGTAAAAAGTGAAGCAATTAAAAAAGCAGAAATGGCAAAGATTGCCTACGAAGATGGACCTATAGCAAAAAAGGAATTTAAAGCCCTTGGTTATACTGGTCACGCCTTCATTGACAAAGACGGTGCACAAGCTCATTGTGTATGGAACAAAGAGGAATTTGTTTTATGCTGCCGTGGAACAGAACCTACCGAAATCAACGACCTCAAAGCAGACCTTAATATTTGGCCAGATAAAGCACAGGTTGGTGGATGGGTACATAATGGATTCCAAACAGAAATCGATGATATCTGGGAAGACGTATTAAAAGTAATCGGTAAACAACTCAAAACCAAAAGATTAAGTATATGTGGACATTCATTGGGTGGAGCAATGGCAACAATTGCTGGGTCTCGATTAATGGATCACAAACCAGTTCTATATACTTTTGGATCACCAAGAGTCGGTAACGGAAAATTTGTAAAAGAATGTGCTGACCTTGAACATTATCGTTTTGTAAATAACAATGACCTCGTAACTGTTATACCACCTTGGTTTATGGGTTACCGTCATCATGGCCAAGTTATGTATTTCAACTATAACGGTATAATTAAAAACCTAGCGTGGTGGAGAAAACTAAAAGACAAACTACGCGGTATATTAACATCGTGGATCAAATTGAAGCCTTTCGACGGACTTACAGATCACTCAATGGATAACTATACAAAATATACTAAGGATAACTAATGGACATTTTAGAGAGACTATTCGACGATACTCTATGGATCTATACAGCAATCCTTGGCTCAATTGGTGGTGCCGCTTTTCTATTTTGGTTTAAAGATACAAGAGCAGCTCAATGGGGTGTAGCAAAATTTGACCTTCTTTTGGAAACATTAGCAGTACGATGGGGTTGGACATGGTTACAAACTGATCCTGATCTATGGAGAAAGAAATACCCTAAGGTTGTTGCTAAGATTGATGAATTAGAAACAAGAATCGCGTTTATGGAAGAGATTGCTCACGCTCCTGTTGAACCAGGTGGAGCAACTGAACTTAAATCACTTATCGATGATATCAATAAAAGACTTGATAAAATCGAAAAGAAGAAGAAGTGATTGGCTTAACTGATGCAGCGATATCTCAAGCGTCTAAGAAAGCAACGGCAGAAGGCAAGCAATTTATTCGAGTTGGTGTTGTTCCTGGCGGTTGTACTGGGTTTGAGTATTTGTTTCAGTGGGCTGACGAAATTAGTAATGATGATTTTATAGAAGCATACGGTAATTTTAAAATAGTTGTTGATGCATATAGTAAACCCTATTTAACAGAAGCTACATTAGATTTTGTTAAAGAAGGACTTAACGAACAGTTCAAGATAATGAATCCTGCAGAGAAAGCCTCTTGCGGTTGTGGAATTTCTGTTCAATTTTAAAGGAGAGAGTTATGAATTGGTTAAAAGATAGATTAAAAGAAAGAACTTCATTAGATGGCGCCGTTGCTATCGGTGGTGGAATTGTAATGATTCTAATACCAACAAGCTTAATTGGTTGGGGTCTTATTGCGTACGGTGCATGGACTATATGGAAGAAGGAAGACTAATGAGCGAAGAAATTAAAAATCAACCACATCCTGCTGATACGAATGGAGACGGAAAAGTTTCCAAAGAAGAGCATGATATGTATTTAGAATTTAAAAGAAAAGAACTTGATGACCAAGACGCCATGCGAGATGCACAGCGTAAGATGACATGGTTTGCTTTAGGTGGATTATTGTTATATCCATTTGCAGTAGTACTTGCATCTTTAGTTGGTCTTGATGAAGCTCAAAAGACTTTAGGCAGTATGGCACCAACATACTTTGTTGCTGTTGCCGGTATTGTCGCCGCGTTCTTTGGAGCTCAGGCTTACGCTAAGAAATAAAAGAGACAAAAAAGGGGACCGAAAGGTCCCCGATTTGTTTGGTTATAATTACAGACTTGCGCTTACGCTAAAGGCATAGTAATTACTGTCAGCCACTAAATCTTGACCAACATTAAAACCTACAGAGAACTTATCATTTAGTTCCTTTGTTAATCTAAGACTAACTGAGTCTTGGAATTTTCCGAATACTTCCGTACCTTCTCCACCAATCTCATAGCCAATTAGTTCAACGTCTACAACAGTAATAAATGGTACTGCGTAGATTGCTTCGACTGTATATACATCTGAATCAAGCGTATCATAATAGTTTACTGTGAAACCATTACTACTAAATCCAACTAAATACTCTTCGAAATCAAAAGCATCGCCTTGATAGTCGTATTTAATATAACCAACAGTTACATCAAGTACTCCGTCTACAAGAGCTCCACTCCACCCTGCATATAGATCCACTTCACGGTCAACTTCTCCACCGAAATCTACATCTGATGTCCATGCACCAATATAAAATCCTTTGTCGTCGTTGTAGTCGATTCCGACTTGAAGGGCATTCTCTGCGCCTTGAGTCATTCCTCTCCATACGTAATCGTTTGTGATAGTGGCTGAACCACTGAGGTCTGCGAATGCAGTTGTTGATAGCATTAATAGAAATGCTGCGAATATGTTTTTCATAATATAATTCTCCTTATTATTAACATAGTAAATTAGATCGCCACCATTGGCAATCCTCATATTAGTCGTTTCCGACCAAATTCTTTATTACTCTACGGAGTGTAGAGTTTCAGTTGTGACGGTATCGTTATAATCACCATCACTGAAATGCCGAACGGCTGTTTCTTTATATAAGAATCCATTGTGTACTCGATAGGAAATAACTTCCTTACGAAATACTCCATCCATTTTATCTAGTGATGCCCTGAACGGACCTTCGTTTAAACCATTGTAAGGTTTGTTTGCTCTGTCTAACATAAACTTTTTTGAATGAGTTAGTGTCTCAACGTTACTTCCTTTGTAATCCATAATATAATCCTTAAAACTTAATGATTCGTTTGCCTGGGTAGTTAACTAAATGATCAACATCTGGAATATAGCCTTCAGGCCATACTATATCCCATTCACTTGCTGTGAAAACTTGTTCTTCTGATTCTGCCACTGTATATACATTAAGCATTGGTAACTTTTCTGAATGCATTTTACCTGCAGCTTCTAATTCATCGTACTTATTTGTTAATACGGTTAACCAAGCTAACCAACCAACATCGTGTCCGCTTCTATCTTTTTCTAATTCAACAATACCACCAATTCTTGTATCGTATACATAGGTTGGGTATCTGTCAAATAAATGTCTCATATCTAAAGTACCTTCATTATGCAAATGTTTGTACTCAAAATATAATACAGTATCTTCTCCGACTATGAACGTAGGATCAAAACGCATTCCTGTATTTACTGCAGCTTTTGAAAAGTATACTAAACGGCAATGTACTTCCCAATTATTAATATAATCATAACAATGGTTTGCCCATCGTTGATGTACATCTGCTAATTGCACTGCGAACCCATCAGTATCCCAAGGGTATATTTTAACCTGTTCACCTGCTCGAGCAGTAACCCACCAATCATGTGGAAACTGAAACGGTCGTATCGTTGTTCCAGAAATCATTCTTGAATCTGTATTAGATCCTACGACAGGAGTTGGACCAATACCACAATTACGTGGATCGTATCCGTATGAGTTGTGTATACCTATTTGATATTCTAATGCGACTACATCAGGAGGAGTTGCCATTGCGGCTATTTGTTTATATGTCCATACACCGTGTCCTGTAAGATAGTCATCTCCATCAACAAGAACCATGTAATCGTGGTCGGAAGCAGCAAAATTATCAAAGACAGAATTCTTTCCTGTCGCGGCAGTACCATCACTTACAGTAACATAATGTTCAACACTTTCAGTTGTACACCAAGATACCGCATCTGTTTCAAAATCAGAATCTAATGTATTAATAATAACAATAAGATCTTCTTTTGGTATGGTTTCTATATGCCTCTTTAACGCTTCCGTGTTACGACAACATAGTGCATAAAATTTAACAGTCCCAGACATATTAATCAATAGGCTCCGAAGGCCATACTACACTTAAAGGAAATCCTTCTTGATCTGTAATATCCCTTAATGCTTGACGATAAGTTTGCATTGCCGTACTTAGTACTCTATCAGATAACGCATGCATATCAGTGTGATGTAATAAGTCATCTCTCTGACCTCTTACGTTGTTACCAACTGTGTCTGCGGGTAAAGGAGCTACGACATATGTATAAGCAATATTATCGCCTGTGACTGTTTTTACAATCTGACAATCTTCGACCATAGGATCGTATTCAGGAAATGCTTCTACTGTAATATTACCAATAACACCTGTGTCGCTTTCCAATACAACTGGCTCTGCTTCTGCTTGTGCTGTCCACCAGGCAATTGCTTGTTGAGCTTCTTCTGCAGCTTCTGCGTGTAAAGCCGCTTCATCGAAATCATCATCACCTAAAATAGTCTGAATAAAGAAATCTGTTTCGCCGTCTCTACTATATCGTATTCTTGCCCATCGTTCTGCGATGTTCACGTCTAAAATTTTATATGTTACCATTTTTATATTTCCTATCTAAATCTTACGAAGAAATCCCTTCCATACAAATATGAAAAAGTTAATCCGTTTCCAATTACTCCAAGAGTACCATTAGATTGGTTGGACTGATATGTATATGACCAATGATAGTAACTTCTTCGAGTTGGGTTGTAACTACCTGGGCTATTCTGTCTTTTGAATCCCCTGTAGTATCCGCCGCCACTTAATCCTGAGTTGCTTGCTCTACGAATCGTTCGTGTTGTGTACGGCCCATTATTATATGTTGGCACTTTGAAATCACAAAATGTCCAACCGCTATTTGAGCTGCTCTGATGAGAGATCGTTATATGCCTGTGACCATTACCATAAGCAAAGTAATGAATACCGCCAAGGTTGGCAGTAGTTGACATATAGTTTCTTCGAGTTGCGAATCCATGCGCAGAAGAAGACGATCCTGTCTCAGCGTGCCACTCATCCGCTCCATTTGTTACGGCCCATCCTATCCTTCGATAATTATAACCGCTGGTGTAGCTTGTTGAACTAAGACCAGAACGCATTCTTGCAGTTCTTCGACTTGTACCCCAATAATCATTCCACTCCATATTGCTTTGAGTGGTCTTAACAGTTCCTTGATACGGATCCGTGTTGTCCGCGGTAAAGTTAACGATGCTATTCCCGATGCCAGGAAATTCGCTTCGCATACTGTTGAAGTCAATTTGTCCGCTGCTCGCTAATGTCATTTAATATATCCTCTTTGATATATTTATCAGTCTACTAATAATTGAATCGCGCCGGTTTCCCAGTCTTCAACTAAAGCAACTGCTGCAGCTCTACTTTGACCAATTTCACGTGTTTCAACACACTGGCCGTCTTGTAATAGATCTACCACAAACATTGAATCTGGCCCATTACTTCCTGATTCGTTTTCACCAATGATAGCCGCCTTACGAATGCGTGCCATTCTTCCTTTATTATTCATCTTCGACCTCCAGATCGCTTTCTCTAATTATTACACCATGGTCAGTATAACCAATGATTTCATCTCTTGCCATATCGCCTATAACGTATATAACACCAACAGCCATACTTATTGCGAATACGAGGCCAATACCGATTAAGGCTTTCATTGACCACCATTCGAGTTTCTCTAAGAATTGCTCTAAGTAGTTTAACATTATGATTCCAACGCAGGAATTTCAACATTTCTTCGAATCAATTCGTTGCGTATCTTTTGTCTGAGTTTAGGAGCTGTACTACCCCTCGTAAATGTATCAAGTAATTCCTTTAACGCAGTTGCGTTCATATGAAACCTTTGAACATGTTTCTTACCTGTAGCCTTATCTCTGACTACTTGATTTTCTTTAAATTTAATTGGCATGATCCAATTTCTCCATTGCTTGTACTATTCTATCAACTTCAGGATCGTTAACGTGTCCGTAGATACCAACGTCTCCAGAGAAAGAATATTCATTCATAAAATCTAATTCCACAGGTGGCTCACAAAAGTCATGAGTGTCCCTGTCCATAAATGCGATTTCCCACAAGCCTTTTTTCCAACCGTAAGAACCTGTAAACTTAACCGCTGATAATATATAATCATCAAAGTCAAATTGGATTCTTTGCCCATCATGCCATTGTTCTCTTTCAGGCCACTTAGCCATTAGCTTGATATCCTATTTCCCAATTTGTTACTGTTTCGAGCCTAAACGATCTCCAAGCTTCCTTGTCAATTGCCCAAGCTGCGATATGGTCTGAATCAGCATCGATAGTCTTGACGGTTGCGGCAATACCGTTGTCCTTCAAAATTTCTTCGCTGATTGTACATGGCATTACTCGTGTACCACCATCATTAATCTTTTCAAACGTAACTGTTACTACACCTTCTTTAAGTGCTTTAACAAGATTCGCTGTTTCATTCTTATCCATAATATATATCCATTTGTGTTTGATTTTGTCTATTATAACAAACTTTTTAGAGAATGTCAATAGTTAATGTGGCGCGGCTGATAGGAGTCGAACCTATGACCTTCGGTTTCGTAGACCGATATTCTATCCAGCTGAACTACAGCCGCGAGCCTTATCCAACCAACCATGCAATTAATTGAAACTTTTGCATGAGTGGTCCGAATTCTTTTAATATTCCAACACAAAGTACAAAGAAGGAAACACCATTTAATAATATAAGTGCTCTATCTTCCCATAGTAGTGATACCCATAACCATAAAGCAATACCGAAAGTACCTGCGATTAAATCAACGTCCCTCCATTCAGGACCTGCCGCTCTTGCGCATATTGCTGTCATAACTAACATTGATGCCATCCATTTGATGTACCAATCTAACTTCCTTTCACCTCTATCACTACGTATCATATTACTCTGTGATTACCGTTTCCGTTAAAATATTAGCAGTTGGAAAATCAACGACGATATGATCAAGTCTTAGAACGTATGTTCTATCAGGGTCGGCAAATTCACCGGCTGCTGCTTCTAATACTTGACCGACTACTTCTAAGGTTCTATCTGCGTCGCCTTCGTGTGTATATGTATATCTCTTTTTCATAATTGTTTTAAAACCTCCCAGGTTTGTTTGTAAGATTCAACAGGATATGTAGTTCCTGTCTTACTTAGTTCTATTGTTAAGGCAAGAGGATAATCGTTGCCTCCGTAAGTCATTTTGTCTCCAAAGAAATGTATATGATCGTATTCTTTTGATAATACATCCCATGCTTTAGATTTGTTATTACCTCTTGGAGCAATATCAATACTGATCTCTCCACCAACCGATGCGTGGAAGTCTGGGTATTCACTATTAATCTCTTCGCATATTAAATACCTTTCGTGATACTTCTTATCCCATGCAAAGTATTCCTTTCGTTGATCTGCTGAACAATTACGCCCAACAATCGAAAAGTTAATCATACCAGTTCTTTCTTCAATATGTCCATCTGTTCTAACAGGATATCGACTATTAGCAACCTTATCTTTAAGAAACTTTTTAAATTCATAAGGTGGAGTAAAATCATTCTTACTCTGTAATTGAGATCCAATCCAAAATTCGTTACCATTACATTGCCATACGCCTTTACAAGTCTCGTAAAAAGAGAATCCTAATTGTTCGTATGTCTTTAATCTATCGGATCCTGTTACGAGGTATACGTCGTTTGACTCCACGAATTCTATCATAAACGATTTAAAATCCGGATCCATAGGTAAACGGGAATCTGTTAGTGTTCCGTCTACATCAAATACAAATGCTTCTTTCATATATATTCCGTTAGATTTAATAGTACAGCCGTTCCTGTTATTGCACTACCAATCATAATTGCTTTATCATTCCAACAATGTCCTACATACGTCCATGCAATAGAACTCATAGCATACGCAACTTTACCTACAAAAATAAAACCTGCGCTTTGAGTAAATACTCCTATCACTGCAAGTATCGTTGCTCCCCATTTAATATAACTATCAAGCGTACCTTCTGGTGTTACTGGTGATAGGTCTTCTACTTGCACTTGGAGTTCTGCCATCTCTGTTCTTAATCGAGCTTTCTCTGCAGATAGTTCCATCGCAAGACGACCAGTTTTAGACATAGCACTATCTTTGTACTGTTCCTTAATCTCTTGCTTTATTTCTTTTGCTAAATCTGTTTGAACCATTTTATATACTTCTTGCTGCAATTTCCTTTTCAACTAATTCTTTTACTTTGGCTAACTTGTACCATAGACCGCTGAACATCTTCATATGTCCATCTCCGTAGTCGACGATATACCTTTTATAGCCATAAGGTCTTTCAGAGAATATTCTTATATCTCCGTAGCTTTCTTCAAGCAATCTCAATTTAAAAAATCCTCAAGCTTTGGTCTTTCGAGGTTCTCTCTTTCATCCAAAGGTTTAAACATATAATCTGAATAAGCTAAATACATTCTTGTCCACATATCATTTTCTTGTATGATTGCTTGTAGACGTTTTGACTCCATGTTGCCTTTCTCCCAGGCTCGATGATCGTCTGAATATTGATAGTACCAATCATGTTTTTCTAACAATGTAAAAAATTCTGATGCGTCCATTACTTATTCCTTTATAATTCTTTTATACTTGTCGTATCCACGTGCGGCTGCCTTCTTACGATCCACATGCGTAGCAGGTTTGTTGAACTTATTACAGTTCTTCGCGACTGGATTTCTCAACCTCTGCTTTTCCATCTTTCCTAAACCTTTTATTATACTGTTTCTTAATCTTCTTAGCAACACCTGAACGAGTTAGATATATGTACCATTTTCGCATGGTAAAGGCATCAAATTCATCTCCACCTTTTAACGGTATTCTTTTCTTTTTACTCATTAGCTATTTATCCTTACTTTGTACTTGGCACGGCCACCAGGAATCGAACCTGGAACCTACAGCTTAGAAGGCTGTTGCTCTATCCTATTGAGCTATGGCCGCATTTCCAAATACTAACCCTGTTCAAACTCATTCATAAATTCAATCATGAGTTTCTTTTGTAACCTTCGAGCCTCTATCTCCCAAGGCTGTTTCCAATATTCTGTTTCGGAATGGTCCTTACCTTTCCAATATTGTAGATTCTCTGTTAACTCTCCTCGAGCAAACTGTTTTACATGGACTAACTCATGAGCCAATGTCGACATCCAATTCCCATACAACGCGATGTCTATAATAAAATTTCTCGAATCCACGGACTCGCAAAGTCCCTCACTGTGGGAGTTGTCTACAAAGAGATTGTGATGGAACCTAACCTGAATGTTGGTACGGAGTCGATTGATGCCAAGCTTCTTTGAGAATAACTTAACTGCCATCAGTGCCGAAGCCTGTAGATTCATTGGTAACTGTCCGTCACGTGGACCCGAGAAAAAAACTTTCATAATCTATAACCCAAAAATAATAAAAAGTATTATAAGCGATAACATCAAAAACGCGTTATCCCATACTGTCTCCGCAAGCCATAGTAAGAACTTGATACCTGCGAAGAAAACAACTGCCACCGTAAAGATGGCTATAAGAACTGTAATTAGTTCCATTCTTGGTTGATCGCACCTTCGTTATATGATGGTGACAAATTTAACTCCGAGGTTGCATCAAACTTATCATCTGAATACAACGCAAAATCTTTCATCTTGGCTAACTTGTTGGCAGCACGTTCATTCTTTGCTGCTTCTCTACGTTCTTTGTTAGCTTCTTCCTTTTCGTACTTCTTTTTCATTTTGGTCAATTCACGCATGATCACTTCGTAAGAACTTAACTTGGTCATTATACTGCCTCCGCGTAATTCATTGTAATATTAAAGTATTCAGTTACATAAGCAGAGACGATACCAGAGGTACCACCAATATGCCATCTGTAAATAGGATTGGATCTTGCCTCAAATCCTCCGTCATAGTCTTTCCAATTATAAATGGTAAAAGGACGGATTGCATTGTGATCGGAATCCTCAACTTGCATTTCCCACTCGATGTCGACTTTGCCGTCACCTGAGGTTTCTGTAATAGTTGGTTCACCGAAGACTTTAACCAGTTCTGCATAAGAACAAGTGATATAGCCTTGAAGACTAGTCGAAACGAACTCCGACCGTGGTTTGATTTTATAGTTTTCTAAATTCATAACAACTCCCATTGCGTTTAAATTTCAATTTTTCAGATTATATTATAACCAATTATTCGTAACTTGTCAATAGTTTTATGATAAAAAGTTCATATTCCTTAGAACATTTAGTTATATAGAACTGATTATTAATAACTAAACTCCGTGAGTCATGTGTTCGTAGGCTTCAGGACAAGTATTGACGTTGTCTCCGCAACCGCAGATCTGATCCTCTTCAATTGATGGTGCTCCGACCATATCCCTGATTTGTGATTCAGTATACCTTTGTTTGCCACCTACGGTGGATTGCTGCGCAAGCAGCTTTATTTGTTCATGTGTTAATCCCATAATGTACTCCTTTAATGTCAAGACTCTATTGTTGTATTAGAGATGATATATCTATTATAAACAGATCAACTGCATCTGTCAACCACTTTATGAAATTATTTTCACTAGATTGCTCCTTATACAATATATAGATAGTTGAAGATAACGAAAATAACCATTGACATTTGACTTCAACTGTTGTAGAATGGTATCATAATGAATTGTTTGAGAGGGTGGTAAGGCATGATTCGGAAAGATGCAGCCCTGACGACAGATCATTTATTTGAATTAACTATTGACATCGACTGTAAACTATGTTATAATGGTGGTTGATGATGGAGATTAACAATTGACTAAAAATACTGAACAGTTCAGAATCCTAACTGCTCGACAGCATGTTCGAGAAAGGATTGGTATGTACATGGGCTCAGCTTCTAAGGAGGAGATCGAAAGATTCGTTCTCGGAGAATGGAAGAAAGCAACGTATGTACCTGCACTATCAAAAATGGTAGACGAGATTCTCGATAATGCTATCGACGAAGCTATCCGTACCAATTTCAAATTCGCAAACAAAATTAATGTATCTATTAATAACAACGAAGTAACCGTCACTGACAATGGTCGAGGTATTCCTCAAGACAAGATCTTTGACGAAGCTTCAAACGAAAACATCTTAAGACCTGTCGCTGCTTGGACGAAAGTCAATGCAGGTACTTCTTTTGATGACGAACGAGTTACAATCGGTACTAACGGTGTCGGTTCAGCTGCAACCAATTTCCTATCTAAAACATTCACAGGTAAAACATGGTCTAATAAAAAGTCAATTCAACTTGACTGTAAAGACGGTGCTGATACCATGAAAGTCAAGACAGGCAGTAAAGCAGGAAACGGTACTGAGGTATCATTTGTTCCTGACTTTGATTTGTTTGAAGTTGATGCATTGGACCAACTTGATACTATTATATTAATTGAAGATCGTCTTATCAGTTTGCAGATGGCATTTCCTGAGATTCAGTTTTCCTTTAATAAAAAGAAGATCATGGTTAACAACTTCAAGAAGTATACTGAAATGTTTTCTGATATCGCAATCATGGAGAAGACAAATAATCTTTCCTACTTTATTGCTCCTTCGGAAGATGGGTTCAGAACTAACAGTTATGTTAACGGAGTGAATACAAGACAGGGTGGTACTTATGTTGACCACTTTATGAATACTATTATTGATTCGTTAACTGTTAAAATTAAAAGACGTCATAAGGTCGAAGTATTAAAGACAACGATCAAGAGTGGTATTACATTTGTTATGTTCGCTCGAAACTTTGTGAATCCTAAATTTGATTCTCAAACAAAAGAACGTCTAACTAATCCAATTGGTAATATTAAGGAACACCTAGATATCTGTCAGGTACGTGATGCTGAGTGGCTTGCGAACAAGATATTAAATACTCCTGATATTATTGACCCAATCATTGAGGCTCAATTAGCAAAGAAGCTAGCGGCCGATAGAAGAGCTGCTACATTAGCACAAAAGAAACTTCGTAAGGTAAAAGTTGCGAAACATATCTCTGCTAATAAAGACAATGCAACTCTGAAAATTGTGGAAGGAGATTCTGCAATGGGATTCCTATTAAAGGTACGTGATCCTGATACAGTTGGAGCGTTTCCACTTCGAGGTGTCATTATGAATACCTGGGATATGAAACCTGCAGAAGTATTAAAGAATAAGGAACTATCCGAATTGGTAGCAGTTCTGGGTCTCGATATTAACGATCCAGACAGTGTGGACAATATGACATACAAATATATTGCTACATTAACTGATGCTGACCATGACGGTATAGGACATATATCACCATTGTTAATTGCGTTCTTTTACAAATTTTGGCCTCGCCTGTTATTAGAGAATCGTGTTCAGATTACAAGAACACCTATTATGATCTCATCTAAAGCAAAAGATGTTAAATGGTTCTATACTTATGAAGATGCTCAGGAGTTCAAAAAGAACGGTGGATATCATCATAGATATATTAAAGGTCTAGGTTCATTAACCGAAGACGAATACCATACTATTATTAACAAGCCGCAGTATGATACTGTTACTGTCGATGATGCATCGGTATTTCAAATGATGTTTGGTAAAGATTCAAGTTTAAGAAAGGAGTATATGTTCGCATGAATTTAGAAATGTTTACAGAAGAGCTGAAGGGTAATAACTATCCAATTTCAAAGGTTGCTGCTAACGAATGGAAATCATTCGCAATGTACACCGTTGAGAGTCGTGCTATTCCTAATATGATTGATGGTCTTAAACCTGTTCAAAGGTTCTACCTTTATTCTTCATTATTAAATAGCAAGAAGGATTTCAAAAAGGTATCTGCAGTGTCAGGTATTATTTCTGACTATGGTTATAATCATGGTGAATCCTCCGCTGCTGGTGCAGGTCAATTAATGGCTGCTGAATGGAATAACAACATCTGCTTGATTGAAGGTCGTGGATCCTTTGGTACTCGATTGGTTCAAGAAGCTGGTGCTGCTCGTTATGTCTACTCAAGAGTACATGACAATTTCAATAAGTACATTAAAGATATTGATCTTGCTCCTATTCACGAAGATCCTGAACACGAACCACCTTCATTCTATTTACCGATTCTACCTTTAGTGTTGGTCAATGGAACAAAAGGTATCGCAACCGGATTCGCAACGAATATATTACCACACAACCCAAAAGATTTAAAGAAGGCTTGTATTCAATATTTGGATAAAGGTAAAATTACCACAAAGCCTAAAGTTATGTTTCCTGATTTCAAAGGAACGGTTGAACAATCGAAAGAAGACCCAACCAAATATGTTTCGTATGGTATCTTCAAACGTTCTGGTAAAACAGGCGTCTCCATCACAGAGGTACCATACGGCTTCGACCGAGAAGGTTATGTTAAGGTACTCGATAAGTTGGAAGAGGAAGGAGATATCGTATCTTACGAAGACAAATGTAATAAGGACGGTTTCCGTTTCGAAGTAAAGCTCAAACTTTCTTCAGTTAAATGGACAGATACCAAACTCATTACCAAGTTTAAACTCAGTAAGCCATTTGCTCAAAACCTAACAGTGATTGATTTTGATGGTAAACTTCGCGAATACACAGATGCTCGAGACCTTGTAAAGGACTTTTGCGATTACCGCCTTGGTATATTGCAGCAGAGAATTGATGCTCGTATAAAAGAGTTTAATGAAGAGGTCCGTTGGCTTAATGTTAAAATGGAATTCATTCAAGCAAATATTGATGATCAGATAGTATATAAAAATAATACTAAAGATCAGGTCGTCAATCAAATAATGCAAGAGACATCTGCGCTAGGAGGTGACACAAACAGATTGCTCGCATTAAGTTTCTTAAATGCAACAAATGAAGAAATTGTAAAGTTAAAGAAACAGATTGAGGAATCTAAAACAACATTAAGCTTTTGGCAATCAACCACACCGCAAGAACAATTTAATACAGACCTGGAGAATGTATAATGGAAAGTAAAATAGCAACTGTAGAACTCGACACAAGCGCTTGGATAGATGAAGATGGTGTTGGAGTTTGTGTTTATGTTGGAGAAGGTTGTGAACCTGTCGTAGAAACAACATTTGACTTTGAAACATTAGTAGAAAACCACTTTGAAGGTTATACTATTAATGATAAGATTAGGCCAATGGATTTTGCCGAGGTTGAAGCAACAGTAATTAAATTAGAACAAATGGCAAAGTATGCTCGCAATATGCTTGAAGATTATACGACCGTAGATTTGTTCGAAGAGGAATAAATAATTGAACAAGATATGGAATATATGGAAATACTCCTTAGGTGGATTTTCCGACGATAAAACAGAACCATACGATAACTATGTTGCTATTGTAAGAACGGTTATTATTGGTGTAAACTTTTTAACATGCTTTTTTATTATGAGCAACGTGGTACACAATTGGTAGATCATGGAACAGAAAAACTTAAACTTAAATTTACTTACCGAAGGACTACCCTTAACAGATGTCCAAACATTATATCATGAGTTCTTTTATAGAAAAGATTACCAGTGGTGGCGTGATGTTGAGCCAGGTGATATCGTTGTTGATATTGGTGCTTGTGTTGGGTTCTTTGTTTGTCATGCTCTTGATCGCAACGCTGGCAGGATCATTGCTGTCGAACCTTCGAGGCCTCATCTCAAAACTCTAATACGAAATATATCAGACTACTTTATTGATCATGGTAAGGTTCCTGTCTTGCCTATCGAAGCAGGTATTGGTTCAACCGCAAATCATTTCGCAAATGTATTCTCAGAACATAAAGATTACAGAAAGATGTCATTCTTGGATCTTGTCGTTGATTACGATATACCACATATTGATTATTTAAAAATTGATTGTGAAGGTGGTGAATATGGTATCTTTACAGAAATGAATATTCCTTATCTCAAAAACAATGTAAAACATATTGCCGTAGAGTTTCATATGAACGCATATAGTGGTTGTGTTAAGCAGTGGCAAAAGTTCCGTGATGGATTACTCAGACAGTTCGATGTTAATCAAGTACGGTTCCTTGAACACGAGGACAGAGAGAAAGCCTATAACGATGATTTTCTAAACGAAGGAAACTTTAAAGATTGGAGTTCCTTTATGTTGTTTATTACCAATTCTTAATATAGAGCATAAACGTATAAGGTACCTTTTCTTTCCAATCATCAGCCCATAGGTTCTCACCTAACGCCGTATCTTTAAAAAGTAACTTATCTTTTACTTCAACTAAAAACGAATCTCTCCACCGTTCAAATACTTTGTGCGAATTATATCTATTACCTAAAGTAACTCTTACTGCTGCAAATTTTACGTGACCAGTAAATAACCATAACAGATCTTTATTCAATATATTACATTCAGCACCAATTGCATCTACTCGTAAGTAATCTATAATAGGAATCTCAAATCCCTTTATGAGTTCTTGTAGATTTAAAACTTGTGGTTCAGATTCTGCTCGATATAATGGATTCTGATACATGCCCGATGAATCAATATCTTTTCCTATCGTTGCGCATATAGGATATACTCTACTATAAGGAGGGATGTCAATCATATGATCTGAACAGTTGTGTATAGCTGCTCGTAGGATTCTACGATTAGGTTCAACCATATAAAGTTTACTTGCACCAGCTTCTAATGCTTTCTTGGCAAACATACCGTTTCCAGCACCGATGTCTAAAACTACGTCGGATGGTTGTATTTCATACCACCAATCGTAATCATATTGCTTGTAGATCTGATGCCACATTGTGCCGATTTCTTCCGGTGTCATACCGGCGTAATCGAAGTGATTGTTTAATTCCATAACTAATTCCAAACAGATAAATAAATAGTATATACCAATACAGTTATTTATAGGAATTGAGATGGCAGAAATTATTAACAACTACTTATCACCGACAAACTTCACGGTTAATGTTCAGCGCATACCTAACATTGAGTTCTTTGTGCAGAAACTTTCTATCCCAAGTTTATCAGCAACACCGTCTGCGCGAGATACTCCGCTCAATGTACTATATGACATCAACGATAAATTGACTTATGCTGATTTAGAGATGACGTTTATCATCGATGAGAATATGAATAACTATAAAGAGATACTTGATTGGTTAGAAGGTATTAGTGGATCTACATCTACTAATCAAAATAAACAATTGGGGCTATCAAAGTACGGTTTTAAATCTGACATTATCGCAACCATCACAAACTCCCACAAGAACCCAAACACAAGATTTATATTTAGAGACTGTTTTCCTACAGGATTAGGATCAGTTGAACTCGATGTAAATGTTCAAGACGTTTCTTACGCCACTTGTTCAGTCACAATGAGATACGATATTTTTACAATGGAACAATTATAGGATAAACTTTATTATGAATTATGATTTTATTGAAGTAGGAACTTCTGATTTTGAAACACATATCCAAAACGCTCGAGACGAAACAGTTGGTTTATCTATTGAACCAATACAGTATTATTTAGATCGCCTTCCAAACAAAGAGAATGTTGAGAAACTCAATTGCGCAGTTTCTTTTGATGGGAAGCCGGGTCGAGATAAAGTATACTATATACCCCATGAAACAATTATAAGACAAGGCATTCCACATTGGATTCGTGGTTGTAATTCTATGGGTGACTATCACTATCAACACAAAGTAAGAAATCTTCAAGAGTTCGTTGAAACAATTGAAGTTGATGTAATACCTTTACGTGATATCTTTGAGCATCATAATGTTGAACAACTTAAAACATTAAAATTAGATACTGAAGGTGGAGATTCTTATATCTTACAATCATTCATTCCTTTCCTAAAAGACAGGTTAAAAGAAAACTATCCACAGACGATTGAATTTGAGACCAACATATTAACACCAGCAGAAGTTGTTAATGAGACAATAGAGTTATATGTTGAGCTTGGTTATAGAGTTGCTCAGCGCGGTGTAGGAGAACAAAATACTATATTGGCTATTGACATTTAGCTCAAAGTTTGTTATAATAGATATGAATTAAAAGTTTTGAGATAATAAATTATGGACACAAATGATATAGCAAGCCTTTGGGCAAAAGACTCACCAATAGATGAAACTAATCTAGTCGGCGAAAGTAAAAGAATCCCTGAATTGCATAGCAAGTATTATAACTTGTATTATAGGGAAGTCCTTCGAGTGAAAAAGCTTAAAGCAGAATACAAAGATCTTGAGATGGACAAACGTAATTACTACGATGGATCCATGGATGAACTAACACTAAGAGAGAAAGGTTGGAAACCGTTTCAACGAAAAGTAATTCGTAATGATTTGGATAAGCATATTCAGGCCGATGCTGATATTATCAAACTAAGTCTTACTGTTGATTTTCATACTGCCAACGCAAACTATCTCGAGGATATAATTAAAACAATACATAGCAGGAACTTCGTAATTAAGAATATGATTGATATTCTAAAGTTTCAGTCAGGAGATTATTAATGGATTGGTTAACAAAGTTTTGGAGAAAGCCTGAGGTTCAGCAACAGGAAACTCTTGTCATAGACATGATGAAGGACGATGTTGACCCCCAAGAACTAACAATTGAAAACGCATATAAGACAAGATGGATTTGGTACCATACAATATTAGCAATAGGTATCTTTTTCACAAACATATTATTAACGGCAATACTTTTATTATTGGCAATTAAATTATGAATCCATACGCAGCAGATATACCTGAAGAATTAAAAAGAACTATTTACAAAGGCTTTCGTTCTATTCAGGAAATCGAAGGAATTCCATTGAGAACACAGCAAGGTATGTTACTTGCATTAACTGGAATGTTAAAAGAATATGGTTGGCCGGTGATTGGTATTACTGAAGCAGCTGCGATTCGTATACAAGAGAATGAATTTAAAAGACCAAAGAAAATCAATCGTTCACATATCTATTCAAGAAAAGAAACAGCAGAGATCCTATTCTCAAAGACTTGGACATTTACTGAATTTTGGGATTTCTTTTTAGAACGCGACTGTTGTGTATTAGCAACGTCTAAAGAAAACTATTCAAAGGAACCTGAAGATCTATGGAGACAAGTACCAAAAGGTATGTTTCAATCTGTAGGATTTGCATTCAGAGTTGGAAAAGAAGAAGCAGGATGGCTTAAAGAGCAATTATGAGTGAATTAATATATAGTGCATTACGAACACCAGATGGCACAATAATTGAAAGTAAGTCTAGGCATGATTATGTTACACATATTGATGCTAACGGCAAAAAGTATATGCTTGATGGCGGACTAAATTATGTTCGCTCTAGTATGAATGGCGATGAAGAATATTTAACAGTTAAAGCGGATGATCCACATGAGACTGTTAGACAATATTGTCGTTGGGGAACTTATGGTCCTAAGGGTGACCAACCACTCACATATAAGAAGTTGTGCGATATGTCTACTGACCACATCGAAGCAGTATTGAAAAATGTAAGTAGAATTAAGACTTCCATAAAAACTGCTATGCTCAATGAGTTGGAGTATCGAGAACAATTATGAGTGAAAGAATCGAAGTAGAAAATATCAATGCAGTGTATATGCGAATCAAAGCCGACTCAGGTTTGAAGATGGAGTTGTCTGAGTTCTTTGCGTTTAAACCAGAAGGGTATCAGTTCAGTCCTAAATACAAAGCAAGAGTATGGGATGGAACAATACGACTCTTTCAGCCAATGCGTCCTGTATTATATGTTGGTCTACTTCCACACCTTAAGAAGTTCTGTAAAGATAGAGATTATATATTAGAAGCACCGGCAGAGATCGGAGAACCTGAAATCATAGAGGATGGATACGTTGAAGAATTGGCTGAAGAGATTAACTGTAAATTTAAACCAAGAGACTATCAGATCGAATATATCACTAACGCTTTGCGTAACCGTAGATCTTTATCTCTATCACCGACATCATCTGGTAAGTCTTTAATTATTTACCTAATACAACAACATTACTATCAGAGCTTTGGATTAAGAACATTAATTATTGTTCCTACCATTTCGTTAGTACATCAGATGGCTGGTGACTTTGTTGATTACGGTTGTGATGAATCAGATATCTATAAAATACAAGGTGGTGTTGATAAGAATACGAAAGCACCAATAGTAATCTCTACTTGGCAATCTTTGGTCAAACAAGATAAGGATTGGTTCGGTCAATTTGGTTGTGTGATGGGCGATGAAGCTCATACGTTCCAAGCAAAGTCATTAACAACCATTATGCATAAACTCGAAGAATGTACTTATCGTCATGGATTTACAGGTACACTCAAATCATCAGAAAGTAAAACGCATAGGTTAGTACTCGAAGGTTGTTTCGGAGAAGTAAAAAGAATCGTATCCACAAAGAAATTAATGGACGAAGGTACGGTTGCTGATTTTGAAGTAAAGGCTATTGTATTGAATCATAGTAACGAAGCAAAGGCTGCGTTCAAAAAGGCAATGGGACAAGTAAAGGAATCGGTTAAGAAGTGGCCTGCTGAACGTGAGTTTATTGTATTCCATGAAAAGAGAAACAATTTCATTAAGAACCTTGTTCATTCTCTAAAAGATCAAAACAATTTAATACTATTTGACTTGGTTGAGAAACATGGTAAAGTACTTGCTCCTTTATTAGAAAAAGAAGGTAGAGAGTTACATTTTATTTACGGAGCTACGAAAGGAGAAGAACGTGAACGCATACGACATTTGGTCGAGAACGACCCTGATAAGAAACACAATATACTCGCATCCTATGGAGTGTTTAGTACTGGTGTTAATATTAAAAGACTTGATAATGTAATCTTTGCTTCTTCAAGTAAATCTGAGATCAAGGTATTACAATCAATAGGTAGAAGTTTACGTAAAGCGGAGGACTCGCAGAAAGCGGTCCTCTATGATATCGCTGATGATTTGTCGGTGGGAAGTTACGAAAACTATACATTGAAACATTTTAAATCAAGAATTGAAATCTACTCGTCAGAGGAGTTTCCGTTTAAAATATTTACTGTCGACATATAAAACTAATATACCTTTAAAGTCGATAAACTTATTATACAAGGAAGTATAAGAGATGTCAATAGTTTTTTCAAAAAAGTTGAATTAATTTCATATTTGTTATAAAACCATTGACAAACTAGTGAAACTGGTATATAATTACATTATTAAAACAAAAAGGAGTGTTAGTTTGAAATGGCTAAGAAACGAAACTACGTAAACAATAAAGACCTCCTCGCAGCACTGATTGCTTATAGAGCAGCGGTAGCAGAAGCAGAGGAAGGCGGCGAAGATAAACCACAAGTACCCGATTACATCGGTAAGTGTATTATGATGATAGCTCAAAGGTTGGCAACGCGTCCAAACTTTAGTGGTTATATGTATAAGGAAGAAATGATCTCGGACGGAATTGAGAACTGCCTTCAATATATACATAACTTTAATCCAGATAAATCTCAGAATCCATTTGCTTATTTTACTCAAATCATTTGGTATGCATTCTTACGCAGAATCTCTAAAGAGAAAAAGCAGATGTATATTAAATTTAAAGCTTCACAGAGACAGATGTCGGATAATGAAGTATTTGATTCAGCAGGAGAACCAGTTACTGGAAATCAACTGCCTGATTATATTAACGACTTCATTGATGACTTTGAAAACAAACTCAAAAAGAAGTAAATCATGTTTGATTATAAGAAACCTTCAATTCAGATTGTAGGTAAGTGGCAACCCTGGCATCAAGGTCATACAAATTTATTTAAAAAGGCCTTGACATTCACAGGACAAGTTGTTATAATAGTCAAAGAAGTATATAAAGCAGACGGTGAAGATGCACCGTTTGGTGAGATAGATGTTATCAACTCAATAACGATAGCATTAGAAAAGGAAGGCTTCTATGATGGAAAGCATTACATTATTGTATGTACTCCAAATATAGTAGGTGTTCTAAACGGACCTGGTAATGGAATATCTAAATACGAAATGACCAGTACCGAAGATTATATTATGTCAAGTGAAATTAGACAAACATTGAGAGAAGAAGGTAAATTATGAAGTTAGTATCTAACAAGGATTCAATATTAACAAAAGTACTACAAGATGTCGATATGGAAAATCCGCAGATTGATTTAAAGCAAACTAAGAACGATATGGTGGAGCTGATGGTCTCTAAAAGAGGTCTAGGGTTGTCTGCATCTCAAGTCGGTATTGATTATAAGGTCTTTATTATCGGTGAAGACAAAGAGAATACGATGATGTTTGTGAATCCTGAAGTTCTATCTGTTTCAGAAGAAACTGAATTAGATATCGAAGGTTGTTTAAGTTACCCAGATGTATTTGTTAAAATGCCAAGACCTAACATGGTTGAAGCAAAGTGGTTTGACGAAGAAGGTAAACCACAGCAAGGTCGATTCGAAGGTTACACCGCAAGATGTTTCCTACATGAGTTTGACCACTTACATGGTGTTGTATATAAGGACAAAGTATCTCGACTCAAATGGGATAGAGCTCTCAAAAAGAAATCAAAAATTACAAAGCAACGTAACCAATTAATGGCATACATGGCGAACGCTCAAGCAGCAATGGATAACGCCAAAGCCGCTCAGGAGTAATATGAAGATCGCGATCGTTACCGATATACACATCGGTGTCCGTGGAGATAGCAAAGTATTCCACGAAGTTCAGAGAAAGTTTTTCGAAGAAGTATTCTTTCCATATATTGATGAACATGGTATCACAACTGTGTTTGATCTTGGTGATACGTTTGACCGTCGTAAGTATATTAATTATGCTTCACTATCGGCAGGCAAATCATTTCTCTTTGACAATTTAGCAAAACGTAATATTGATTTCCATGCTCTTGTTGGTAATCATGATACTTATTATGCAAGTACTAACGAAATCAATAGTATGAATCTATTGCTGCAAGAGTATCCGCAGTTTACTTTATATCAAGACGACGGAGTAGAATTGGAAATTGGTTCAACTAAATTCCTTATGCTACCTTGGTTGAATAAAGAGAACGGTGAAAAGAATCTAGAAATCGTAAAGAACTCTGATGCTAATATATTAATGGGACACCTTGAAGTAAAAGGTTTTGAGATGATGAAAGGCGCGTTGTGTACGCATGGTATTGATATGAACGTGTTCAAGAATTTTGAATCTGCGTTCTCTGGTCATTTCCACCATCCTTCAAGATATGGTAATGTTGAGTACCTTGGATCACCGTATGAAATGACATGGTCTGATTATAAAGGTAGTCGAGGTTTCCATGTATTCGATACTGAAACAAGAGAGATGGTTAAGATTGAGAATCCTAATCGTGTATTCTATAAAGTATTCTATGACGATGAGAATTGGACAGTTGACGATGTTGCGAATTACGATGTAGAACAATATCGAGACAAGTTCGTTAAGGTAATCGTACAGAATAGAACTAACGCATATCTTTATGATATGTTTATGGGTCGTATGTCTGAATGTGGTGCGGTAGATGTTAGAGCCGTTGATGACCATTTAAATTTAGATGCAGAAGGCGTTGATGAGATACTTGACGAAACAAAAGATACGACAGAAATATTATCACAATACATTGATGGTCTTGAGACTACAATTGATAAAGTAAAAGTAAAGACTGTATTGGATGATTTATATCATGAGGCACTTAGTTTATGAGAATTAACTTTGAGAAGGTTAAATATAAAAACATACTATCAACAGGAAACGTATTTACAACAGTTGAACTAAATCAAGTTCCTAGTACATTGATCGCAGGATCAAATGGTTCAGGTAAAAGTACATTGCTTGATGCAATCGTATTTGGTCTATACGGCCGACCTTTTCGTAATATCAACAAAGCACAGCTTGTTAACTCTATTAATAATAAAGAACTCATTGTAGAATTATACTTTACTGCCGGTGGTGATAAGTACAAAATCCTTCGTGGTATTAAACCTAATCTCTTTGAGATATGGAAGAATGGTGCAATGATTAATAAAGATGCATCTATTCGAGATTATCAAGGATTCCTCGAAGACGATATCTTAGGTATCAACTTTAAGGCATTCAATCAAATCGTGGTACTTGGTTCTGCTACTTATATTCCTTTTATGGAATTGAGAGCATATCAACGCCGAGAGATTATTGAAGACCTATTGGATATTCAAGTATTCTCTGTTATGGGTACATTGGCAAAAGAACGTATGTCAAGTATCAAGACTGATATTACTGATAACAAGTATGATATAGAAATGGTTGAGAGTAAGATATCTTCTCAACAAGAAAACGATGAAGCAATTCGTAATCTAAAAACAATTGAAGTCGATAAGATCAAAGAAAAGATGGGTGGTCATATCGAAGATATAGAAAACAAGAATGGTACTATTGATACTCAAGATGAGATTATAAAAGTACTCTACGATGATATCTCTGATAAACCTAATGAGAAACAAAAGTTTGCTGATGCAACTGAAAAGAGAGCTGAGCTTGAAAGAAGTCGTGTACAGTTTGAAAAGGAACTATCGTTCTATGAACACAATGATGATTGTCCAACATGTAAGCAAGGTATTGCTCATGATTTCAAACAAGAACAGATTATAGATAAGAATCAACAGAAAGCTGGTATTGAGAAAGGTCTTGTTGAAATAGCAGACGTACTTACTAAACATCAGACTCGTTTAGGTTCTATCTCAAAAATCGAAGAACAGATTCAATCAGTTAACTTTAAGATCTCTGAGATCCGAGCTGAAATCAAAATGTCCAAGAATGCTCTAATGAGTTATAAAAAGGAACTTGATAATGCTCAAAAGGAAGTTGCTGAAATTGATACTTCTAAACTTGAGAATCTACAAAAGAGAATAGATAAGCTAACTGCAAGTCGTACTGAACTTCTTGATGAACATGAAGTACTCAATATTGTTCAATTGATATTGAGAGACGGTGGTATTAAGGCAAAGATTATTTCTCAGTACATTCCAGTTATTAATAAACTTATCAACAAGTATCTTGCTGCGTTTGATCTGTTCGTTGACTTTCAACTTGACGAAGAGTTTAATGAAGTAATACGTTCAAGGTTCAGAGACAAGTTCACCTATGCTAGTTTTTCCGAAGGTGAGAAACTACGTATCACACTATCAATCATGTTGGCATGGAGATCAGTTGCTAAACTAAGATCATCTGTTTCAACTAATCTATTGATACTTGATGAAACTCTTGACGGCGCCTTGGATGGTGTTGGTATTGAGAGTTTGATTGAAACACTGCATGGATTGAATAACGACGACAATATCTTTGTGATATCGCATCGTGGAGATCAGTTCGCAGAAAAGTTTGAGAACAACCTCAAGTTCGAGAAAATCAAGAACTTCTCGGAGTTAGTACAATAACCATTGACATTCTCCGTCAACTAGTATATAATGGTTGTTCAAATATAAAAAGGCATTATGGCATTGACTAAATTCTATACATCCGTTGAAAGATACGGAAACAATATTTTACATCGAGGTTACGAAAATGGTAAACGTTTCTCGTACCGCGTTCCATTTCAGCCTACTCTATATGTTCATACTCCAAAGTCTGGAGCAGAAGGTTTCCATTCGTTAGAAGGTAACTTACCTGTATCTCCACATAAGTTTGGTGATATGCGCGAAGCAAAGAACTTCATCGAAGAATACAAAGGTGTTCATGGTATGAAGACGTTTGGTTCAACAAATTATGTTACTCAGTTTATTCAAGAAGAGTATCCTGATAAGATTACCTATGACGTAAGTCAAGTCAATATCGTATCGTTTGATATTGAGGTCGACATCAGTGATGGTTATCCTAATATGGAAACTGCTGATAAACCGATTACATCAATTGCTTATCATAGTTCTCGAGACGATGTATATTATGTACTTGGTCGTAAGGACTATGACAAGACTAAAACTGTTACTGATATTCCTCAGGACAAGATCAAGTTTGTATTATTTGATAGTGTTGATGGTGAACGTGCTTTACTTCAATACTTTATGAAACTATGGACAACAGATTATCCGGATATCGTAACAGGTTGGAACGTTGAGTACTTTGATATTCAATACATCGTAACTCGTATCATCGCGTTACTTGGAGAAGATACTGCAAAGCGTTTATCTCCACACAAATCAATCAAACAAAGATCTCGAGAAATTTTCGGTAAAGTCAACTCAACATATTCTATTATGGGTGTTGCTGTTATCGACTATATGGATTGTTTCAAAAAGTTTGGTTACAAGTACGGTCCTCAAGAATCGTATAAGTTAGATCATATTGCTTATGCTGTCCTTGGTGAAAAGAAAATTGATTACTCTGAATATGGTTCACTAACTGGATTATGGGAAGAGAATCCTCAACTATATCTTGATTATAATTTAAAAGATACTCAGTTAATTGCTCGTCTCGAAGAAGAGACAGGATTGCTTGCATTGGTATGTACAGTTGCGTATGATGGTGGTGTTAACTATCAAGATGCGTTTGGTACTGTTGGTATATGGGAAGCAACCATATATCGTAAACTGATGAAAGACAAAATCGTTCCTCCACTAAAAGGTGCGCCAGGAATGAGAGCAGGAGATCTTGTAGGTGGTTATGTAAAAGATCCTAAGGTTGGAATGCATCCTTGGGTTGTATCTTTTGACCTTAACTCTCTATATCCTCATTTGATGTTACAATATAATATGTCACCAGAAACATATATGGATGGAGATCGCGAATATGTAACTCAAGATATGGTACTCAAAGGTGAATATCAGAATGATCGTGACGGAGTCTCCGTTGCTGCTAATGGTGTTTGCTTTTCTAACAAGAAGTTAGGAATCATTCCTGAAATCATTGATGAATATTATGGAAACCGTTCTGTTATTAAAAAGCAGATGATCGCAGCTGAACAACAGTTTGAGATTGAAAAGGATCCTGCAGAGCTCAAGAGGCTCAAGCGTGAGATCAACCAATTACATAACTCGCAAATGTCAATTAAGATTGCCATGAACAGTTTGTATGGTGCAACTGCTAACGTATATTTCTTATACTATATTAACGAGATGGCCGAAGCGATTACCACAAGTGGTCAGCTCAGTATCCGATATGCTCAGAAATCAGTGAATGATTACCTAAACAAAATTCTAGGTACTGATGGTGTTGATTACATTATCTATATTGATACCGACTCTATCTATGTTGACTTCGGTCCTCTGATTACAGAAGTATTTGGTACGACTGATATTGATAAAGACAAAGGTGAAGAGTTCCTTGATAGAGTTTGCTCTACAAAGATAGAACAAATCATCGAAGACGGTTATGAAAAGCTTGCATCTGATCTAGGTACATATCGTAACGCAATGGTAATGAAACGTGAAAAGATTGCTCATCGTGGTATCTTTGTTGCTAAGAAACGATATATTCTAAATACGTTGAACTCTGAAGGTGTACATTATGATACTCCTAAGATAGCAGTGACAGGATTGGAATCAGTAAGATCGTCTACTCCTGAGATCTGTCGAGAGAAACTCAAGAAATGTTTTGAAGTGATTATGAATACTGATGAATCAGAAACTCAAAAGTTCATACGTGATTTCAGAGAAGAGTTCCGTAAACTTGATCCTATTGCTATCGCAAAGACTTCAGGTGTTTCTGAACTCAAAAAGTATCAAGAGAAAGGTTCGATATACAGAAAAGGTACACCAATGCACGTTCGTGGTTCCCTGATGTATAACCACTTCCTCAAAGAGAAAGGACTTGATAAGAAGTTTGAGACGATTCAAGGTGGAGACAAAGTCAAGTTATTATATTTAAAGGTACCTAATCCTATTCGCGAAAACGCAATATCGGTTCCAGGACTATTACCAAAACAATTAGGACTCCATGATTACATTGATACTGAACTTCAGTTTGATAAAGTATTCCTAAGTCCTATACAATCAATTCTCGATGCAGTCGGATGGTCGGCAGAGAAGAGAGATACAATTGAAGATTTCTTCAGTTAAACTATTGACATTTATATTAAAGTGTGGTATAATAGCCACTAAACAGGAGAACAGTAATGAGTGATGTACAAATTGTAAGGTTATCAACAGGTGAAGAAGTTGTAGCCAAAGTAACATATGATAAAGGATTCTATACATTAACGGATGGTATTCTTTTAGTTCCAGCAGGTGAAGGTAAAATTGGAATGGTTCCATTCGTACCTTACGCTGAAAGGAAACCAATTTCTATTGCAGAGAATCATGTTATGTTCGTAGCAGAACCAATGGATGAATTGAAGAAGCAAGTAATTGAAGCAACGACAGGACTGATCATGCCAGATAGTGGTGGATTAAAACTCGTATGATAGAGATATACGGAAAAGACAACTGCGCATATTGTAATATGGCAAAACAACTTTGTGAGTCCAAAGGATTGGACTTCGTATACAAATCCTTGGATGTTGATTACAAACAAGATGAATTTTTTGAAAAGTTTCCAACCGCAAGAACCTTTCCACAGATTATAATGGAAGGTGAAGCAATTGGTGGATTTAATGAATTACGGGATAAATTATGAGTAAGGATTGGGTAAAAGACATTGTTGACATGCAGTCAAAATATAAAACACACAACTGGGTAGCAAACGCAGATGTGGAAAAGTTGAAAGCGTTTTTGGAATTTAGAGTTAACTTCCTACAAGAAGAACTCGAGGAAACAAGAACAGCTCAAAAAGATATCGACTCCGAAGAAATTGTAGATGGTTTAGTTGACCTTTGTGTAGTGGCAATCGGTACTCTTGATGCCTTCGGAGTCGATCCTTATAAAGCTTGGGACGCAGTTCTCGAAGCAAACATGGCCAAAGAACCTGGAGTAAAGGAAGGACGGCCAAACCCACTAGGATTACCTGACTTGATGAAACCTGAAGGATGGACGGCTCCATCTCATGAAGGCAATCATGGTATCCTACCAAAACTTAAAGGAGAGTAAAATGGCAATTAGAGAAATATTAGTTAATGCGTTAGTTTCAAGGTATGAAGCAGCCATTGCAGAACATACAGCAAACATTGCGGTATTTTTAGAGAATGGAGTTGGAGTAGCAGAACATCCTGGTACAGTTGAAACTCTTGATGCTGAAGTCGCAAAACTTGCCGAAGCCGAAGATAAATTGGCAACAGTAAGAACGTTTCTATTACCAGTTCCGCCAAAAGTTGTATAAATTATTGATTTTGTTAGTAGTTCTTGTATATATAAATTTATATGTTACATTACTGTAACATGTAGGCAACAGGAAAGAAACATGACATACATAGCAAAACAATACAAAAAGTTCCATCATATGATGAAAAGGAACAGAATTCAGAACGTTTGGAGAAAAGTTCTCTAAATATCTGAAATAAACCATTGACATTCTTTATGATATAGATTATAATTGTTCTATAAATTAAATTAATGGACTTACATTATGGCATATTATGAAAAGGTCAACACAAACCTTAAATTGAAACTGATGGCAGACTGCGTTGTTGAAAATCACCCAGTCTATAAAGAAAGTCCTTTCCGTGAGGCTGTTCTACAACGGCCTGCGGATTTTAACCTAGAACATTTAATAGAACAATCGTTCGCTCTCTGCTCAAATGGTCTATACGAATTCAACGACGGTATCCACGAAGACTTCACAGATGAATCTGAATCCAAAACGGGTACATTACACATATCGGCCAAGAGCAGTTCAGCCGAACTCTCAAGCGTAAGATCTCATGACGGTGTCTTAAAGAAAGGTGCTATCCGAGCGGTTGTTGTTAACCCTGACACAGAAAAATTACATTACTTCTTTATACCAAAAGCTGTTGTAAAAACTATGATGACAACAAAGGAAGGCAAACCAAAAGTTAATCGTTCTTTATGGATTCGTTACAATAGTAAGAAAAAACTATTTACATCTGTAGAAAAGTATGGTATAATAGAACATAACAATTTAAAAGACGTTGCTATGGAAAAAAACCGATGAGTATACGAAGTTTCCATTGACATTATCAAGAATCTTTGATATAATATATTTTTTATTATGGAGTCTATATGACAAAACCAACCAACCCAGTTTCGGTCGATGTACTACAAGAGTGCGTTGACCTTCAATTGAAAAAGTCGAGAGATTATCAAAATCCAAACTCGACTGTTCAACAAGCTGACTACTATCCTAACGGAATTACAACCATTCATGATATTATGCATGCAAAAATGCTACGTATGAAATCAGTAATGGAAGCAATGCAGTCAGATGATTACGATCCTAACTTTGAGTCCCTTGAAGATTCAGCAAAAGATTTAATTAACTATTCAAGTTTCTTTGTCTCTTACTGTCGTCAAGGTATTACAGGTCAGGATTCAACTAAAGATGTATTTAACAGGAGTACTAAATAATGAGCAATGTGATATTACCGTCAAGTGACGAAGACAAAAAACGAATCCGTGGTTGCATGGAAGAAATGAGTAATTCTTTTACAAGAATGGAAGGCGAACGTGATTTTCAGAAAGAAGCAATCAATGCTTTGGCTGACGAAGTTCAGATCCCAAAATCAATCCTAAGGAAAACCGCAAGAGCTTTCCATAATCAAAATGTTTCTGATCTAATTGCAGAAGTATCTGATATTGAAGCGTTAATGGAATCTATCTAATGAAACAAGTCCAAGACATTCGTAACATCATTATGAACAAGTATCTCTGTGAAGATTTTACTGTTGATCGTACTGGTGCAAAAACTATCGAAGTCTTTGGTGAATCGTTTCTTGCCGATGAAGACTACGTAATTCGTAAACCTGCATATAAGTATATTGAACGTGAACTAGATTGGTACATGTCTGAATCATTATATGTTGATGATATTCCTGGTGATACACCACAGATTTGGAAAGACATATCTTCTGACGAAGGTAAGATCAATTCTAATTATGGTTGGTGTATTTACTCTGAAGAGAATGGTCATCAGTATAAACATGTACTTCGAGAGTTGAGAAATAATCCAAACAGCCGACGTGCTTCAATGATTTATAATCGACCAAGTATGCATACTGATTTCAACCGCGACGGTATGAATGACTTTATGTGTACCTTTAGTAATACGTTTATGATTCGTGATGGCAAACTTATTTCCCATTATGTAATGAGATCTAACGATGCAGTCTTTGGTTATAACAATGATTATGCTTGGGCAAAGTTTGTTCAAGGACAACTTGCTTATGATCTTGAAGTTGAAGTCGGTGATCTTATTTGGACTGCTACTAACTTTCATGTTTACGAAAGACACTTCGACCAAGTTGAGGCATTAGTGAATGCAGGATCCTAAATGGGATAAACGTTTTATGAACGTTGCTCGAGAGATCTCTACATGGAGTAAAGATCCTTCAAAACAAATAGGTGCGGTGGCAGTTAACTCTGACCGTCGTATCCTAGCAACTGGTTATAATGGATTCCCAAAAGGAATTGACGATACACCAGAACGTTATGAAAATCGAGAGCTTAAATATAGTTTGGTCGTACATGCCGAAATGAATTGCATATATAATGCTACCTTTAATGGTATTTCGTTAAAAGATGCAACTCTATATGTTTGGGGATTACCAGTTTGCTCTGATTGTGCAAAGGGAATTATCCAGGTTGGCATAAATAGAATTGTAATGGCAACAAGTGATGTACCAGAGAAATGGTCAGAGTCATTTGAAAAATCAAGAAACATGTTTTCAGAAGCTAATGTTGAAATTAGTAACATTTACTATTGACAACCACTTGATAATTTGTTATAATAGAATTATTATTTTAAAAGGATATATTATGAAAGAAAAATTGAAAGACCTTGGAATGGGATTGGCAGTAATACTAGGAATTGCATTTTCTGTATACGCAGCTATTTCTTTATTAGAACTTGTTAATATGACATCTGACCAAATCAGACTTGCATTAGCAACTCCATTCTTTATTTACTTCTGCTACCTCTTCGGTGGTTTAACAAGATCTATGCTAAATAGAAGTAATTAATATGTCTCTACATAAACGCATAGTACTTGACTTTGACGATACACTCGCATACACATCAGATCGAGATTGGGCAAACGCAACGCCTAATCTTGGTCTGATAGAAAAGTGTAATAAACTATACGAAGCTGGTTGGATTATTGATATCTTTACAGCTCGTGGTTCTATTTCCTGTAGGAGTAGAGTTGAAGCATCAGAAAAGTACGGTCCTCAGATCGAAGAATGGTTAAACAAACATCATGTAAAATATCATGCTCTATCTTTTGATAAACCACTTGCAGCATACTATGTTGACGACAAAGGTATTACTCCTGAAGATTTTATAGAAACAGATATAAGAGAACTCGAAGGTGGTCTCTCAGGTTCTGATATCTATACTGATGGTAAGGTAGTACATAAGACAGCAAGAAATGCCCATGAGGCAGCAAAGTGGTTCAAAGATACTGGTGATATTGTAAACACTCCAACGATTCATAGAGTTGTAGGTAATACACTTACAATGGATTATATTGAAAACGATCCAAACTATTTTACAGACAGTCCTTATAAAGCATTGGCAATGATTCAAGAATCTCTTGATGCTTTTGATTCTATTAAACAAACTAAGTTTCTAACCTTTGATGATTACATCGCAAGAATAGTAAGTCATGTTCAATTGGCAGACCTTGAACCATTTAATGATGTGATTGAGAAATTAGCAACAATTGAATTAGAATACGGATATTGTCATGGAGATTTTGGTGTTAAGAACATGCTGTTTAATGAAGACAAATTGTTCTTAATTGATCCTATCCCTAACGTATTTGGTTGTCGTGAACTTGACATAGCAAAGTTTATCGCAAGTTTAATGATTAACCGTTACAGTTCTTCAGAACAAGATCTTGCTATTGATACACTGTTGGCTTATAATAAGTATATAGACAAGTATGACTTACTTACGCTTGTTGCTGCTGAAATTATTCGTGTATATAAGTACCATGGAGACAAAGATTTTATCATTCAGTTAGTTGACGACGTAATGGATATGGTTGAATATGCAGGCTAATAATATATTTATAGTAAGCAATAAAATCTCAAGGATTGAAAACCTTCTTGAGATGTATAATGTATACGACGAAGATACATATATGAATTTGCATGTTATCTTAGATGATCGGAATTGTACATATAACGTAGAAAGTATATCAGATAAGATAACAATTCACTATGCAACTGATGTGATTGCTAAAGTAAAACATTTCTTTGATGAAGAGTGGTTGTTACGAATACTTGATGTATATGGAGTGGCAATCAAATGGTTGGTCTTTCCTTATGTACATGAAATATTAAACATCAACAGAGCAATGATGATTGATGACGATACGTTATTACTCAAGCCTGTTGACCACTATTTCTTTGAACCTTATGTATTCTATAACGAATCTGCATTAGGTATTATGGGTAAGTTTGTAGAAGTAGTACTTGATCCAATTTATAAGGATAAGGTTGATATTACTACAATGAGAACCAAACCTTATTTTAGTATGAATTCTGGTCAGGTTGTACATACAAGAAACGATCATTATCTTGAGTTCTTTAAAAGAGCAGCTTGTAAAGATATGTATGTTCTTATTATGGAAGGTGTACACAAGTATAAAAACAAAAAAGGTTATGGTGGTTCTGTTATACCAAAGTATGGAACTCCAGGTAATAACCGATCTATGGGTGGAAAGTTTTGGTGTATAGAACAAAACATATATGCAATTTATTATAGATGGTTATCAGAGAATGGATTTGAGGTAAGTAGGTTTGGTAGTGACGTACGTATTTGGACTACGGTTCTAAAACTCGACGCAGTGTTAAATTTTAAAACCTTCCCTGCATATATACATTATCTACCAACTGATAAAACACCACTCTATACGGTGTATGCTAAACGAGTTAAAGAAATTTTGAGGGAAGAAAATGTTTCTAGATAGGAAAAAATTACCGGCAGATTGTAAGGTCGGATTTACATGTTCAACGTTTGATCTGTTTCATGCAGGTCATATTGTAATGCTACAAGAAGCAAAGACGTTGTGTGATTATTTAATTGTTGGATTATTGATTGACCCAACCGTGGATCGTCCTGATGCAAAGAACGCACCAGTTCAGACTCCATTTGAAAGATACATACAGTTATCTTCTTGTAAATATGTAGACGAGGTAATACCTTTCTCAACTGAACAAGAATTGGTTGATATGATTTTAACTATCAATCCTGATATTAGAATTGTTGGTGAAGAATACAAAGATGTTGAGCATACTGGAAAAGGTTTATGTCCTGTTCATTATAATCGTAGAAGGCATTCTTTCAGTTCGTCAGAGCTCAGACAACGTGTGGTCAATTCGGATAAATAAATTTAACAGAACGGCAAACTTTATATTATGAAAAACATTGGATTTGGAAAGATCGGTAAATCGGTCAAGTTTAAGCGGAATCGCTTCTCTCCTATTGGTGGAGACAACGAGCCGTCTACAGTACTTATTGCACTCGCAAATAATAACCCAGACAAAACATTTTACATTATCGGACGATCTGATTTCAGTACTCTAAATGAGTCTGAATCATTGGAGTTGTTTCCCTTTGATAATGTAATTGATATTTGGAAAGGTATTAAAAACAAAGACGAAGATAGATTCTTTAATCACGTAATTGATTACTTTAAGAGTAGGTCAATGAAATTAGACTATACTGTTTTAATGGTTGGTCAAGTTGGTACTGTTACCATTCCAGGTAAAATTGAACAAGTTAAAGATCGTACGCTTAAAGCTTCTGTGATTGATATGACAAAGAATTATACATCACCAATTGCGATTTGGATTAACGAAGAGAATCCTGATTATGTTGAGATTGTAAACGATCCTCGGTATGTCATGAATCAATCAAGAGACATATTCAATCTACCAAATATATCTTTAGGTCAATACGATTACGAATATAAAGTAAGTAGTATTAAATCTTACGAAGAACAAGATCGTTACGACAGATCAATGCCTTCAACATATGCAGGAATGGAAACTTGTTTCTGTATTAACTATCAACACACTGAACAGTTCAATTTAAATCGTAATGTTCCTTTCATGGTTATTCTCAATGAAGCAAAGCCTTCAAGATATAATTTATTAAAGGACTGGGTATTAGATGAACATGACGATGTTGAGATCTACGGTAAATGGGAACATCCTAATACCGAAACAGACGCAAGGTTCAAAGGATCTATTCATCTTGATGATGTAATGGCTAAAATGAACAATGTTAAATTTACTTTTATTATTCCAATCGCAAAAGGTTGGGTAACTTCAAAGTATATTGAAATGGTACATGCTGGTGTGATACCGTTCTTGCATCCATCTTATGATGAACAAGGGCATTTGCCAATACCAGAATTTTTAAGACCAAAGACTCCTGCTGAATTTAAAGAAAGGATGGATAGGTTATTAAATAACGAACAGGAATATGAATCGGTAATTACAGGACTGCGTAAACTATTATGCAAACCTGAATATTACGATGGAACATTCTTAAACAATAAAATTATGACAGCGATTGATAATGATTATGTTGCCCCCAATGTAATGGAATTTGATAAGAAAGTAGCTGCAACACTTGAGGACTTTTTCGGATGAACAAGAAAGAAATAACATGGGCTCCACTTATTCCACTTATCGGTGGACAAATGCTAGGCGCAGAAAAGGCGTTTGGTAAACCACCTGAAGCAATCTACTCTTATGGTGGATTTGAGGATAACGATAGTCATTATGTAAACTATCAACAAAATACAAAAGGACGTGATATTCCTTATATTAAACTTGATGAAGCAGAGCCTGGTCAAATCAAACAGGTTGATGTTGTTTCTGGTACTCCACCTTGTGCTGCATTATCTCAATTGAATACAGGAACAACCGGAGAGAGTAAAGGTGCAGGTTGTGCTAAGAACGAATTTATGTATATGGTCTTTCAAGATGGTATTGATAAACTTGGTGCAAAGGTAGTCATCGTTGAGAATGCTCCTGCATTGTTTACAAATAAAGGACGTCCTGTAGCGAATCGACTGTACGAAATTTGCGCTGAGAGAGGTTATTCTTTGTCCCTATATAAAACATCGACGAGATTCCACGGAGTTCCACAGGGACGCGACAGGACTTTCGCGATTGGTTGGAAGTCAGAGTCCGCTCCTGTAATGAACTGGTATAATAAAGATAGAAAAGATTTTAAAGAATACCTTCAAGAGATTCCAGTTGATGCGTTACATCAGGATTTGATTATTAATAAACATGTACCTGACGAACCGTATTACAATTTCATCAAGACAAAGACTAACAGAGAAGTTAGAGAGTTGATGGTTGAAGAGAATGTTAAGACAACTCTGAATTACGTTTGTAAGAAAGGTTGGATGAAAGAAGCTAACGAATGGTTCCATAAGACAGGCAATGAGAAAGGTATTAAATATTCCGACCACGCAATTATGAAGTTTGCTGATGGCAAAGGTGTATGGGATGGTTCAGTACATGTCTTTGGTGAATATATGAATGCAGTGATTGGTCGTAATATGGTTGACACGATGCATCCAACAGAAGAACGATCCTTAACGATTAGAGAAGCATTACACCTAATGGGCTTTCCTGAAGACTTTGAGTTGTTACATGGTTTAAAGAAAATGAATCATATTGCTCAAAACGTTCCTGTACCAACATCAAGGGATTTACATACAGAGATTGGCAAGTTTCTAACAGGCAAGTTAGATTTATCAGATACTACTTATTTGAGACAGAACAATCATAAACAATTAATGGAGCTTGATCCTAACGGCGTAGATACAACTCCAAATTTATCTGAATTCTTTGGATAAAACTATTGACATGACTAGTAAAGTTTGTTATAATAGTATATTAAATTAAAGGTAAACATATGAGAAACGATTTAATTATCGACTTCGAGACAATGGGACAAGATGTTCATAACTGTGCAGTCATTGATGTATCTGTAATGGTATTTCAGTGGGACAAGTTTACATCAAATGATCCTTACAATCTGAGTGATGTATTCAAGGCAAAGAAATTTAAATTGGATGTAGCAGAACAAGTAAAGAACTATGGTTGGGTAGTCGATAAAGGCACTCTCGACTTTTGGTCAAAACAAGATTCAGAAGTAAGAAAGAATATTGCTCCTAAAAGTTCAGACCTATCGGTTGAAGACTTTGTGAAACAGTTTACTGACTTTTTAATTGACGGACCAAAGATTGATTATTGGTGGTCAAGATCTAATTCATTCGACCCAGTAATATTAGAAAGACTATTTAAGTCTCAAAATAAAATCGGTCATCTACAAAACAAACTAAAGCATTGGACAGTTAGAGATACAAGAACATTCATTGATGCAAAGTTTGATTTCGGTTTAAAGAAGAACGGATTCCCTCCTTGTGCAAACGAAGAAAAGTGGGATTCTGTTTTTAAAGCACACGATTCTGCATGGGACATATTGGCTGATGTATTAAGATTACAGTCAATCACCAGAGCAGAAAATGATATGGAGCAAATTACAGTATGAAGCTAGAAGTTAAGACAGAAGATTTACAAAAACAACGGTTGTTCGTTGGCACACCAATGTATGGTGGTCAATGTACTGGTTTATATACCAAGTCAACTAATGATCTGAGCATGTTAGCATCTACTCATAAAATTCCACTGAAGTACTACTTTCTATTCAATGAGAGTCTAATTCAAAGAGCAAGGAATTATATTGTAGATGAGTTCCTAAGATCAGACTGCACGCACTTATTGTTTATTGATGCTGATATTGGATTTGATCCAAGAGACGCGTTAGCATTACTTGCGTTACAAGTTTCAGATCCAGAAAAATATGATATCGTCTGTGGACCATATCCTAAAAAGACAATTGCATGGGAAAAGGTTTCTATCGCTGCTCAACAAGGCAACGGTAAAGATAATCCATTTGACTTAGAAAAATTTACATCAGATTTTGTTTTCAATCCGGTTAGCGGAACGAAATCATTTAAACTCTCGGAACCTGTTGAAGTTGCAGAAGGCGGTACTGGGTTTATGTTAATTACAAGAGAGGCGTTAGAGAAATATCGTGACACCTATCCTGAATTTGCATATAAACCAGATCACGTTAGAACAGAACAATTTGACGGTACTCGAGATATTCATGCTTTCTTCGACTGTGTCATCGACCCAGAAACAAGAAGGTACTTGTCTGAAGATTACTTCTTCTGTAAGATGGCTCGCAAAGCTGACCTTTCAGTATGGATGTGTCCTTGGATGAAACTTAACCATGTTGGGTCATATATCTTTAAAGGTGATATGGGAAGTCTAGGCCAATTAGGTGTTACAGCAACTGCTGATAACAAATCTAATAAGAAATCTTACAATCCTATTGACAAAGCCAAGTAATTGGTATATAATATACAACAATATTAACTAAATGGAGAAATTTATATAATGAAATTTTCTAACGAAACCTTGACGGTCTTAAAAAGTTTTACTGCTATCAATAAGTCAATCTTATTGGCCAGTGGTAATGTTATTAAGACTATAACTCCAGAGAAAACATTGATTGCGATCGCTGACATACCAGATGAAATTCCTTCTGATGCGTGTGTTTACGATCTTTCAAGATTTTTATCAATTTTATCTCTGTACAATGATCCGGATGTGGAGTTTTTTGATAAATACTTTATTATATCGGAAGGTAAGCGCAGAACTAAGTACGTGTTTGCTGATCTCTCGATGATCCATACTCCACCAGAAAAGGATATTACTATTCCTTCTGCTGATGTAACGGTATCGGTCACTGACGGAGATTTGTCTTCAGTATTGAAGGCAGCAGGGGTATTACAATTTTCAGAGATTGCATTTGTAGGCGAAGGCGGCAAATGTTATCTGAAAGCGATCGACAGTTCCAACAACGGTGCAGATGACTTTGGTATCGAAATTGGTGAAGCTGTTGATGATTTTCAAATTATCATTAAAACTGATAACTTGAAATTAATGCCATTAGATTATGAGGTTACTCTTTGTTCAAAAGGTATCTCAGAATTTAAAGGAAAAGGTGTTACGTATTACGTAGCGATAGATTCAAAGTCGACTTATAACAAAAGGTAAACATTATGAATGAACCAGTACAAGGTAATTTTGGCCAAGAAGGTCAAGAACAAGAAGTGGTAATCAATCTTGGAGATTTATCTACTGTGTTGCAGATTATTGACATAGTCTCACAACGTGGTGGATTCCAAGGGCAAGAACTTGCCGGTGTCGGAACGCTAAGAAATAAACTCGAAGCATTCCTACGTCAAAAAGGACCTCAGCAACCAGACGCGCGAGCGATTGGTGAACAGGATGCCGCCATTGATGTTTCAGCGCCCGCCCAAGGCGAGTTAGCTGATAAAGTTGTTGGTTAAACAATAACTCATTTCTCGAGAAGTGAGGGTGGAAACACCCTCGCGTTTTCTCAAATTTTTTTATATTATGTTTATGGTGAATTATGATTGATGCAAAATCAAACGAAGTCTTATGGGTTGAGAAGTACCGTCCACAAATCGTTGATGATACTATTCTACCAAACAAGACAAAAGAAACATTCCGTAAGTTCGTATCAGACGGCAGTGTTCCAAATCTATTATTAACAGGTGGTCCAGGTGTAGGTAAAACTACAATTGCCAAAGCCATGCTTGAAGAACTCGGTTGCGATTATATCGTAAAGAATGGTTCTCTTAACGTTAATATTGATACCCTCCGATACGATATCTCAACATTCGCTTCCGCAGTATCTCTAACAGGTACAGGTCGTAAGTATGTAATCTTCGATGAAGCAGATTATTTGAACGCAGCTAATGTCCAACCGGCATTACGTAACTTTATTGAAGAGTATAGTTCAAACTGTGGCTTTATCTTTACTTGTAATTTCAAGAATCGTATTATCAGTCCATTACGTTCAAGGTTATCAGAAGTAGACTTTACTATTGATACAGCTGACCGTCCACAAATGGCTATGGAGTTCTTCAAAAGAGTTAAGGCAATACTTGACCAAGAAGAAGTCGAATACGATACTAAAGTTGTTGCTAAAGTAATTGAGAAACACTTCCCTGATTTCCGTAGAGTATTAACTGAACTACAATCATACGCAGCTTCTGGTAAAATTGATGAAGGTATCTTTGTTAATTTAAAACAAGAATCTATTGATGATGTATTTCGTTTACTCAAAGCAAAGCAATTTACTGAAATGCGCAAATGGGTTGCCAAGAACTCAGATCAAGATATGAATGAAATGTTTCGTCGTATCTATGATATGTGTTCTGATAAGGTAACACTACAATCACAAGCAGGCTTTATTGTTACTCTTGCTGATTATATGTATAAGTCAGGATTGGTTGCTGACCAGGAAATTAATATGGTTGCGTTCTTAACTGAAGTTATGATTGAATGTGAGTACACGTAATGATTGGAAAACTTGAATGTTTTAACTGTGGTACCAAGACATCCAAAAAGAAATCATTTACAGTTGAAATGAATACTGAAGAAGGCAAAACTAAACTTACTCTTTGTGATAAGTGCGGTTCTCGCTTCGACGTTATGGTAAAAGAATACGAGGAGCTGATTGATGAAAGATCTAACACCCTTTGATTTTATGAACGCTGCAAGCTTTTCTAAGGAAGATTTAATTCGCAATAGCGATATACCTGAACACACTGAAAAGATGTATACGCCTTATGTGGTGAACCGTGGCTTTACAAATTTTGAGGACACTATCTTACATGCAAACGAAATGAATATGCGTCATGGTTTGTTTGATGGAGCACAGTTTGATTATTATCGTTCTGTACTTCGCAAGCGTAAGAGGTTCTCTAAATGGCCTAAGGCCGATAAGAACAATAACCTAGATGTTATCCAACAAGTATATCAATGTAACCGAACTGTTGCCAAACAATATCTTAAAGTATTGAATAAAGAACAGCTCCAAACTATCCATGATAAAGTTAATGAAGGTGGCTAAGTTATGATTATTATAAATAATCTGATATGGTATAATACCATTGCCACTAACTATAATAATTAACAGGTGAATATAAATCATGGACACAGATATTTTCAAAGGAGTCGGTGTCGAAGTTGAATTGCCCACGCAGGATTCTTTCCTTAAGGTAAAAGAAACATTGACTCGAATTGGCATCTCAAGCCGCAAGGAAAAAAAGTTATATCAGTCTTGTCATATCCTACACAAACAGGGTAGGTACTCAATACTACATTTTAAAGAATTGTTTATTTTAGACGGAAAGCATAACACGTTAACAGAAGAAGATATATCACGTCGTAATACGATTGTGAACTTATTGGAAGAATGGGAACTTGTTAAGATCGTCGATCCTTCAAAAACGAAAGATCCGGTTGCTTCTCTAAATCAAATTAAAATCATTTCATTTAAAGAAAAGAGTGATTGGGATCTGACAGTCAAGTATAATATTGGTAAAAAATAACTATTGACATTTCCACATAACTGTTATATAATATAACAAATAGGAACATATATTATGAATGTTTACAAAACACGTGATAACGCAACACTCCCGGAATACGCAACCATTGGTTCTGCATGCTTTGATATTAAGGCATGTTTAACTGTAGGTGAACGTGTTAGGTCTTATACTCCTTTCAATAAGGAAGTAGATGTAATAGTGAAAAAGAATGGCTTGGCCATTACACCAGGTACAAGAGTACTTATTCCCACAGGACTTATATTTGACATTCCGGTAAATCACGTAATGGAAATGTATATTCGTTCAAGTGTAGCAACAAAGATGGGATTGACATTAGTTAACAGTGTCGGTATAATTGATTCTGATTATGTCGACGAAACGCATATTATTGTACACAATGTGTCAGATACCGTGGCGCATGTTCACGACGGCGACAGATTAGCACAATGTAGATTAGCAAGCGTTACACAACAAGACATTAAAGAAGTAAAGAAGAAGCCTGGAACCAAGACGGATCGTAAAGGTGGTATTGGTTCAACTGGTAGATAACATAAAGCCGGTATAGCTCAGTTGGTAGAGCAACTGACTTGTAATCAGTAGGTCCTGAGTTCGACTCTTAGTGCCGGCACCATTATCTCAAGGAAGATGTTCGGCGTATCAAGTGGTACGCCCTGCCATTAGTGGGTAGGAAACCACCCTCGGAAGTACTTAGTAATAAGGAGAGAAGGCAATGAAGTATATACTATTCGTATTGACCTTTTTTGTAATGGGCTGTAGTTCAGTCGGCAATGTTGTCGATGGAACAACTGGTATTATCAGCGGTGTAATCAAAGACGTATCTGATGTAACAACATATACTCTTGATGCAGCTAGCGGTGCAGTTAAAGCAGCAACTGAGACAGAAGAAAAGGAGTAACTTTTTAGACAAGGATGTCTTCTCTTCGTTATAAATAAATTTGTAAGACGCCGTAAGGGTTTTACAATAAGCGATGGGTAACAACCATCATAGTAATAATTAATCTTGCTTAATAGGAGATAAACATGACTGGATTAAATATAAATCAACTTCACCCTTTTGCCGTAGGCTTTGATAGAGTCTTTGACAGATTGGTAGAGTTCCCCCAAGAACATCGATCACAAGGCTTCCCGCCTTATAATATCCGAACCACGAAAGGCGAAAAGTTCTTTATTGATCTTGCTTTAGCAGGTCTTGATATTAACGATGTAGAAATCGAAGTAAAAGAAGATGTATTAACTGTTCGTTCCACATGGGATGAAGCAGGTGATTATTTTAATGGCGGTGGCGATTACGTTCACCGTGGTATTTCCTTCAAAAAGTTCACAAGAAGTTTTACTCTTGCTGACGATATTGAAGTTATTGATGCCAGCTTCGTAAACGGTCTTTTAACTGTTTCATTGGAACGAATAATTCCTGAGGCAAAGAAGGCACGTAAAATTAAGATTAACAATGAGAAAGAGTTCTTAAAAAGTTAATCAATTTTAATCTGGGTGGCATCAAGCCACCCTTTTATTGATAGGAAATTAAATTATGAAACAAGTCCCTAACGTAACGTTTAAAGTAAGAAGCAGAAACGTAGAAAGCGGTGAGTTCGATTGGACCTACCCTACAACTGACGATTACTTTAAAGGAAAAAGAGTTGTAGTATTTTCACTACCCGGAGCCTTTACACCAACGTGTTCTAATAATCAAGTCCCAGGATTTGATGTATTGTATGACCAAATGGTTGAGGCAGGAATTGATGAAGTATACTGTATTGCATGTAATGATACATTTGTAATGAATGCATGGGCTGAAGATTTGAGAGTTAAGAATGTTAAATTGATTCCTGATGGTTCTTGCGAATTTACAGCAGGAATGGATATGTTAGTCGCAAAAGACAATCTTGGTTTTGGTAAAAGATCTTGGAGATATGCTATGGTCGTAGACGATAGTACTGTTGAGAGAATGTTTACCGAAGACGGAATGGAAGACGACTGTGGAACAGATCCATACAGTGAAACAACGCCTGAGAAAGTACTTGCTTATTTGAAAGGCTAAACAATTAAAAACAATCCACGTTTGGTGACATCCATTCCTGGCCGTTTTATGGGATCCTTCGGGGTCCCTTTTTTAATTAGGCATCAGCGCCGTATCGCCGCCTGTGAATAGAGTTCTTTTGTTAACTGTACTTGATTTATCTGAAGCATCTACATACTGATTAACATCTCCGTTTTTAATAATAGTAATCATTTGTCCTTTAGTCATTGCTCCATCTTCAACTAATTTCATCATTCCTGTTACTTGCTTGTCGTTTAAATAATCATCTTCGGTTGATCTTGTGAAAAAATCTATTAAAGAAAGGCGCTGATTTTCAGCTTGTTCTTCTCTATACTCAAGCATATCAGAACTAGTACCAAATATTCCAAACTTCAGCGCTTCGACGAATCCTTTAGTTACTTGCTTGGTCATTTGTTCTTGAGTGCCAAAACCCTTTTCAATTCTTTCTGCTACTAACAAGTTAACACGATCTAACTCATCTTGTTTTTCTTTTAATCTAGCTGCGATATCGGCTTCCCGCTCAGCAATTTTACTGGCGTCAGTAATCTTTTTGCCATACCGTGGAACAAGCCCTCCGTCTGGGCTAGCATCAAAACCCATTATCACCTGATCGCCTTTTTCCATGTTAATAAAATCTATCTGTTTGTTCAACTTGGCACGCTGATTTCCAATCTCATTATTGGTCGCGTTTAACAATTCTTGAGATGGTCCTTTGGCTTGTTCTTGTAAAGCTTCTATTTGTTCAGCATCTAACTCTCTTGTACCATCTGCATGTTCTTGTAACATTATTTGCGCAGTTTTTGCATTAGTCCTTGCCAAGTCTTCGCCCATTTCATCAAAGCTAATCTTTTCTTCTGAAGAGGCCTTAATATAGTCATATGCCTTTTTACCTACACCAAACGCAAATCCTAATATTGCTCCAACCATCGCGCCTTTAGGACCAAACATAAAGCCTATTGTCGCACCGGCCAAGGCCATAGAGCCTACATCAACAGCATCGCCTGCGTCTAAGGTTAACTTTTCATTGGCAATTTGATCTGGTGTCATGCCTGAAACTTCTGCTCTTATAGCATCAGCAATCTTACTGCCAATCATAGCAACACCGATACCAACCGCGGTGAGGGCTACTCCTCTTAAGCTAGTAACAGTAGACAAGAATCCTTTAGAACCCTCAACTCCAGTCATTACGCCTTTATTTAGCATCTTGGCCAACATGCTTGTTCGTATGGCTTCACCAGTTACATTAAGAGCAAGCGGTATACCAAAATCAATTGCCGTCCATGCAATCAGCGCTTTGGTAAATGTAGCCCATGGAGTATCTCCAAGGAAGCTGGAAAATGATTTTATACCATCTCCGATTGCTTCATAATCTATTTCTTCGATAAACTTAGTAAATTTACCGTCTGTCCATTGATCTACTATACCTCTAACGACGTTAAATCCAACAAACGCAATTGCAGCACCTTTTAATAGTTTAGTAAAGAAGCTTAATGGATTTGTAAGTACCTGCCCTGTAATAGTATTTTCTTTAAGGTAATTTTTTGCTTCAGCGGCTCGCTCTTTTTTCTTTTTATCTTCCTCTTCTTCTTTTCTTTTTGCCTCAGTTACTTGTCTTAACTTTTCATCTTCTAAATTATTTGCTATGTTTAATTTAGCAGCTTCCTTTTGTAACTCAATCGTTTCTTCGTCAAGACCTAATGCTCGTAATTGTTCTGCATCAAATTGAACTGGAATTGGTTCTAATGTTGTTTGGGCTACTGCTTGTGCGCCTTGAGGTAATGGCCCAGTGAACGTATTAGGATTTGCGTTTAGCATTTGGCCAAACGTTTTATTTAAATTAGCAAGCTCGTTTTGTATACCTTGAAAGAGTACACCAAATTTCTCGAGGTTTATTTTAACCGTCTTTAAAGAGTTCTTTCCGTCACCGCCATTACGCGTAAGGGATCCCTCTCGTTTGAGACGATCTAAAATTGCTTGTGTATCTCTACTTATTTCTGCCATTTAATTTATTACCTTTTAGCGTTCTCACGCGCTTCTTTTTGTCTTTCCATGAACTCTAATAACATTGAAAAATATAAATCTCTTTCATACGGCATTAGACCTTCAATATCACTAACACTCCACTTATGATGTTGTGCCAAACCAAAAATAGATTGATAATAATGCCCTAGACTCATATGGCTAAGGCCTATATAAAAAAACTACGCATCCCCTCAATTACAAATACTTTTTCATCTTCATTACTATTTGTATATTTAAGTTCTTGTCTAAGCTTTGGCATTGTATCAAAGAAGTTGGATATCTTCTTAATTATATCACCAGTCAAGTTATCCATAAAATCAGCAATATCTTCTGGAGTATAATCAGCAAAGTTATGTACTTCATCTTCTGTTGCCAATGTATCTAAACAAGAAACCATAATAACATAATTAACTAACGGATCGGTTGCTTCCATATCAATTATCTTTGTAAAATCATCAATGTTTGGATACTTTAAAAATAAAACTAAATCATCATTAATTCTAACTTCTTTACTATGATTCGGATCTCTTAATATTTCCATGTTTTCGAGATCCATCTCAAGAGGTATTGATTCATTAGTATCAGGATCTGTTATTGTAAATGCAGCTGTATTATTTACTGCGCTTGCTCTTAGCTTTAAAAATATGTATTCTAAATCTAACATTGATATTTCTTCAATTGGTTTATCAATTAAACAGTTATTTACTACTTGTTTGATTGCCACCATTTCTACCATCGGATCTTTTGATTCCGCTGCTACTAATAATATCTTTTCTTCTTTTACTGTAAACGGTCTATATAAAACTTCACTATCATCGCTGGGTAAAGTTATTTTGTTTAACGGTAAATCAATTTTTGGTAATGCCATAATATATTTCCTATTTGTTATCCTTTAGTTGGAAGATTGTCAGTTATGTTATCTAACGAATTTCCTATTCTTTGTAATTTGTTAACTGCGTCTTGAATGTTTCTTGGTTTGCCTGATTTTAATGTTCCTCTTACAGTATCAGCAAACCCTGCTACATCTCCAAGAAGATCAAGTAAACCTGCGCCTCTTGTTGAACGTGATCCTGTATGTCCTGCTTTATCTGCAGAGTATTCGTAATCGTCAAACGCAAATTGTACTTGTATTGTTAAGAACGTATCTGTTCCATCCCAAGCCATTTCAACTCCACCCACATTAATTGGATATGCTTTTTGTAATACCGCAGAGTAATAAGACCTTGGGTTACTGTCTGTAGAAAAATGTTTGATTTCTAAATCACAAACATAATCATCTCTAAATCCAACTTCGTGTGGAAGCTTTTCTTTCCATTCACTATGAATACCACCTGCAGAACTATAATTTAAAACGTGCCGAATCCAATAATGAAAGAATCTTAATGTATGATGATCTGAATCGCAAATGAATGTTGCTGTAATTGGACCAGGTGTAGTAATTGCGCTCGGAATAATTTTTGATAGCTGACCAACGTAATCGTAGTTTGTTGTATTAATAGCAACACCAGGAAAAGTAATTGCACTACAAAACATCGTAAACGTTCTTGCGTCAAATTTACCTTTATCTGCTTCCGTTGCGGTATTCATCCATTTAGGATTAGTCATCATGACTTCAAAAAGATTCGCCTTGGCCGGGCCACCAAGACCTTCAAACGTTGACTTAAATCTACTAATATTAAATGCCATTCTTAACTCCTAGCAATCCTTCTTGAATCCGCCCACACAGTACCCTGACTTTGTTTCTGAAATGATTGTACTGGTAAAAATAATGCAGTGTCCCATTCGGACGCGGCAATCTTTATAAACTTTGACCTAACTTGTTTAGCCAAATACATTTTAACTGTAGGCTTAAAGAACCGAAAATTTGAAGCACTCTGTAACAATTTATAGTTTATATTTAATACGGTATTCTCATCGTACGACTTATCTGAAGCTACTGTATATAATGCATCCATTAACTGTGCTCTCATCTTCGGTGGCAAGTAATGCATATTCATTCCAAGTATACCACCCTTTACCTTATTTATGGGAAATATGAGTGGGAACCTGTCGTAATATGGTAATGTTGCTTTATGTTTAGGATCGTATTCAAAAAAGTACATTGAACCATATACTTGATCACCACGTAACTCTCCTTTTGCTCTTCCTTTATCTTTGGTACTTAATATAGCTTCAGCAGTTATTTCTTTACCTGCTTTAAGTGTAGCTTGGTTACGATACCATTCTCGTGCAGCCTGAGAACGAGCAGGCATTTGCCCTTGTCGTATACCCTTTGCTAATATATCTGAAAATAAAGTTGCCACTTATCGTGCTCCTGGAATATGATGTTCTGTCATAATTGTAAAATGCCATCCTCGGTCAGCGCAAAAGTTCTTTGCTGCTTTCCATTTTGCTTCGTTAACTCCCCATGTTTTAACTTCATTTAAATACCTTCTTGAAACTCTGCCTGTCTTTGTTTTATTCTTATTCTTTATATCAGGCGGTCTACATTGAGCGCTTGGTTTGATTTCAATCATAATAGTTTGAGGATTACCTAAGTTATCTCTCTTGTGTACTATTACATCAGGAAAGTATCTATGTACTCTACCGTCTATCGGAGACCTATATGGAACAATTACTTCTTCTGATTGCCACCATATTACATCTGGGTGAGAATCCATCCATTTAAATACTTTAAACTCCCACAAAGACCTATAAATAATTTTTGTAGGGTCACCTTTATACTTATTGGGATCTTTTGGTCTAAATCTACCCTTATATGCCATGATATACTTCCGATTACTGTTATAAATAATAAATTAACTATATACATATTTATTACGATTCGTCGGAACGAATTGAGGAAAATTCATGGCAAGACCTGACTTTAAAACTAGAATGGGAGATAGAGGCGGTATAGACCGACTTCAATGGCCAAGTGGACAGTTCCCACACGGAATCCAGTTTATATTCAAAGACTATAATTATTCCGAGTTTATTTCTAAACCACCCGTTGGTAACTTAACAGGTGGGGGTGGAACGAAATGGGGAACCGCGGCACAAAGAAGAGCTAAAGAAAATGGTACCTTTACATTAGAATTACCGTTTCCAAATACACTAACAGATTCCACAGGAGTTCAGATCAATTCTTTTGAACGTGGATTCATTGAAGAGTTCCTTACAGGACAAGCAGTGGCCGCGGCAGACGACCCTGTTGCTGCAGCAAAGAAACTAGGCAACGCAATTGCTAGTGGAACTCAAGGACTCCTGAGCGGCGATGCCATGGATGGTGAATCAAGTGGAATGTTTAAAAGATTAATTGGTACATTAGGAACAAGTGTTCTTGGTGGATTAGGACTTGGAGAAAAATCAATTGGTGCAGCTTTAGGTTCAGTACAAAATCCACTTACTACTTTACATTTCAGCGGAGTTGATTTAAGAAACTTTTCTTTCTCATGGTCAGTATATCCAGCCAACAAACAAGAAGCTGATGATATTAAAAATATTGTAAATAAAGTTAAAAGCAAAATATTACCACAAGTACAACCTCTCGCACCGTCAGGAGAAGGCGCTGAAGGATTGCGTGATGTAACTAGTGGTGGATTAGCAAGAGCGTATTTAAAGTATCCTTCAGTTGTAATGATTAATCTTTTAGGAGTTGACGAATCGCACTATCCGAGATTTAAAGCTTGTATGTGTAAAGGTATAGATATTAACTATGCAGACAACGGAAGTTCACCAACAATTGCTCAAGGTGGTGTACCTATGGGTATTAATATTTCAATGACGTTTATGGAACTCGAGATACAAACCGCAGAAGATTATGGTATGGCTGGGCTTCCTGCATTAGATGTTCAAATACCGAAGGTGGTAGAAGCAACCGCAAACAATACAGTAACCCCAACCCCATCAGCAAATAACGCAGGAGGATAAAGTGTCTTATAAGTATTTTCAAGACTTCCCAGTAATCAGATATGAAGGAAGAAAGGTAAGAGACATTTCTCGGCGTGCTTCTTTTATGAGGGCCGTTTCTAATAACCCATACTTATATTATTCATATACCGTTAAAGATGGCGAACGAGCAGAAGATGTTGCTTTAGATTATTACGGTTCAGTTGATTATATTTGGTTAGTGTATATGGCAAACAATATCATAGATCCTTATTATGAATGGCCAATGGATGCTCAAACATTTAATGATTACTTGGTAGATAAATATACCGCAGAGTCTGGTAAAATTGGTGAAGATGTTATTGATTGGACTAAGAATGAAAGTATTGATGAAAACATATTATATTATATCAAAAAGGTTTAGGGATAGCACATGGCAGTAAATGATATTATTTTAGCACCGGAATCATTCCGAACAATTTATCTTCGTAGAGAGGACCGTGTCATTCTGCGTACTGAACGTGGACAAAAGATTATTGTGAAAAGAATCATTCCTGACGATTGGATTCCTTATCGTATCTTCGAATATGAAACACAACTTAATGACAATAAAAAAGAAATCTTTTTATTCGACGATGTCTACTTGGGACAAATAACTCGAGAATTACGAGATAGCGTAAGCGAATAATGGAAGAGACTTTTAACCCAGGATATTGTACGATTGAATCTGCAGAGATTATTACTGCCGATAGAGAGTCTGAAATTATTACTGGTCTTATTGGTAGGTTTGATTTACAGCAGTCAATGGCCAACGGAACAATTACCGGTTCTATTGATGTTTTAGATGGTGTTGGTTTATTAACAACATTGCCTATTAGAGCAGAAGAAAATTTAAAACTTAGACTTAAATCACACGACCTACAAACTGAACTTAATTTAGATTTACAGATAATAGAAATAAGTAATGTTTCAATACAAAAAGAATCAGGCGATCAGTACGCTTATACATTACACTTTGTAACAAGGTCTTCTTGGCAAGCAATGACAAAGAATGTTATTACTGCTTTCCGTTCCAAGTCCGCTTCTTATTGTGCAAAGCAATTATTTAAAACATACTTTAAGAAAAACCTTGGAAAGAATAGAACGTTTAATGTAGAAGACTCTGATGGAGAAATGAGAGTTATTATTCCTGACTATAATCCAATACAAGCAATGAAATTTCTTTGTGCCAAGGCGTTTACGAATAAATCTAAATCATCTACGTTTCGTTTCTTTGAAACAGTTGATGGTTATAACTGGGTAACTGATGAATGGTTATTAGCAGAAGCAAATAATGCCGAAAGAAAATCATTAAAGTATTCTCCTATCGTTGATCGTAATCCATTAGCAGGTCCTGTTATTATAGAAACATTATCTGAGTTCACTACTTCCAATCATGTTAATACATTAAAAGATTTAACAAACGGTGCGTATAAAAATTCAGTGATGGAAATTGATTTCACAACAAAAAAGAAAAGAGATTTCCATTACGACTATGTTAAAAAGAAAAGTAAGTATAAAGGAATGCAAGGTAAAGTCGGTGGTGTTGTAGGTTTAAAACATACTGAAAGTTTTATTAAAGATACGTTCACTGAATCTAATGCACCGCAAAGTGTTGTGTATAGAGATTGGTCAGCTGCAGGCTTCGAACAGAAACCTGGGCAAATACCTCGCGGTGAACAACATATGACTGAGATTATTCAAAACAGAAGAGCTTATCATTATCATTTAAATGAAAACATGTGTAATGCTGTGATTCGCGGTAGGTTAGATTTAAAGCCAGGTGAGGTAGTTGATTTAACAGTATTAGAACCTAATGCTACTTTAGAAGGCGAACAGAATAAAAGATTAAGCGGTTACTATTTAATATATGCAACTTCACATAATATAGACGGTACTAATTTAGAAACAGAATTGGCAATGATTAAATTTGATTGGGAAACAGGCAGATGAACACAGCAGATGGTTCAGGAATAGGACAACCACATTTCTTTATAGGAGTTGTGGAAAATAACGTAGATAAATCTTTTGAAGGAAAGATACAAGTTCGTGCGTTTGGTATTCATGGTACACACTCTGATATTTCTACAAAAGATTTGCCTTGGGCAATTTGTGCTTCAGGTAGTTACGATCCAAACAATCCACCCCCACCTTTAAATGCTTTTGTTTATGGAATGTTCCTCGATGGAAGAATGGCACAGCATCCATTAATACTTGGATTAATCCCAGGTAAATATAACGAAGAGATGGATCCCATAAAAGATGGTTATGGAGTGATAGCAGAAAAGGATGGTGATCTATTAGGTGGTGATTTTGCACCTCGACAATTTAACACAGGTGGCGGTCCTGATAAATTAGCAACAGGTGAAAGATTATTAGAAACTTATTTGTTAGCAATGGCAGCAAATAGAGTACACGATCAAAAGATTGCGAATACAGATGAAACATGGTCAGAGCCATCACCAGCATATGCTGCCAAATATCCATTCAATAAAGTAATTAAAACAGGAAGACATAGTATTGAGATTGATGATTCTCCAGGGGCAGAGAGAATTATGATTCATCACAATAGTGGTTCTTATATTCAAATAGATGCAAAAGGATCTGTTACTGAAAGAGCTGAAGCAGATCGTTATGAAGTTAATATCGGAACGAAACATGAATCGTCAGGTCATAGTGTTGTTACGATTAATGGTAATGCGCATGTTTATGTAAAAGGTGATAAGACCGAAGAAATAGAAGGTGACTATCGAATGCTTGTTCATGGCAATGCCGAGTTTGGTGTTGGTGGACAAATGAATCTAAACGGTGGTGAACAAGTTCAGCTTCGTGGTGGTGATGTTAAGTTAGAAGCCAATGCAGGTATTATGACTGTATTTGGTAAAAAGGAAATACAGTTTGAATCTGTTAATCAATTAAACTTCGTTGCCAAGAATATTAAAAATACTGCCCTTAACACCTACGATGTATTCTCAACCAAGGCTATAAAGTTATCTACTCCTGGAGACATACATTTATTTGGATCAAATATAATCAATACGGCTTCTGGGTTAATCCCACCAACACTGCTTACAGGGACTTCTGTTCCTACACCAGGATGGAGTTTAACAACACCGTTAATGAATATTGCTTCAGTATCAACTTCTCATACAGGAGTGTTTAATACAACTGCTATTAACTCCGGTATTATTACTTCAAGCAGTGTTGTGAATTCACCATCAGTTATCGCAACGACGGTAGCAGCAACATCTGGTGACTTTACTACTTTGGGTGCACCACTTATGACGGCAACAGGTGCTGCATATAACGGAGCTTATCGTCCACCAGTTGTAAGTGTATCAATACCAAGTGTACCTGCATTATTACCTCCTGCACAATCTGCACCAGTAGTTGCACCGTTACCTGGGATTACTTCAGGTTGGGCGTATCCTACAGGTAATAGCCCAGAGTTTCTCGCTAAGGTATTAAATCCTGCATCTGCATTCCTTGCTATTGTTGCCGACTTTGTTCCAATTGATCTTGGAGCATGGGGTATGACATTATCTAAAATGCCTGAACCTCCTGGGAAGTCAACTTCTATTATTCCTAAAGGTTATTTCGCAATGGGTCATGCATCAGGCGTTCTTGCACCACTTGATGATTCTGCAACTAACTCTGATATAGGAGGCGTGTAAAATGGCAGGCGTATGTATAGATCCTAATGATCAAGTTACACTAAATAAGTTATCGTTAAAACCTGTAAACGTTACAGATCTAAAAGGAAGATATACTCTTTCTCAAATTGATGCAGTAACTCAACAAGTTGCGGATAGTATTGCTAATGATGCAGAATTAAACCCATTAACAAAAGCAACAAGTTTATACGGAGATGATTTAGGTTTATCAAATAATTACTTAAATGGATTGCTTCGTCAGAGTATAGGAGATCTTGGTGGTTACCCTGACCTTCAAGGAAGATGGGACCGAGGAAATATTTCTCAACTTGAAACTGCTGACTTTATTCAGAGATATAATTATACTCCTCAAGGTTTAATGAATGAAAATGATTATCAGAGATTGGCAAGGAATTTAGATTCTTATTATAAAAACGATTTCAGTACAAGTTTATTAGGTGGATTCTGCGATAGGTTTGATTCTATCTTTTCTTCTATTGATGCGTTCTTTGATTTAATTGGAGTTGTAGATGGTCTAATTACAGATGCTTTAGCAATTGCTGATAAGATCAGTAGAGGATACGATGGAATTAAAGATCTTACTGTTCAAGAAATCATTGATAAACTAATTAAAGAAATTAAGAAAAAGGTTAAAGCCGTAATTAACCAAGTCTTTGCAGAAGTACAAGATATGGTTGATAATTTCGATCCTGCTGCTATTACAGAAGGCTTTGAAACATTTGTAGATGCTAAAGTTGTAAAAGGTATTATGACAGTACGAGAACAGACCTGTGCGTTCTTTACCGAAGAGAATAAGAAAGGTATTACAGATAAAGTTGGTGGGCTGATTGATTACGCAAAAAGTTTATTCGAGAGTCCTGGTATCGAAGAGATTCAGTTCCTTATTGCTCGTGTTTGTGCACTTGCAGCGAATGTAGAGGCTTTAATAAGGGACATTAATAAACCGTTGAGCGATTATACCAACCGATATACAACCATCGTAAACAGGCTTAAAACGATTTCAAGGATCAACGAATCTTCGGCAATCAAAGCAGGAGCTATACGGTATTCTCCAACAACTAGGAAAGAGGTAATAAATAGATTAGAAGGTAGATGGACTTTGGCTGGTGGAGATGCAATAACTAACACAGGTGAGCCACCAAAAAACATCGCCCCTATTACTGCTGCGGATTATAGAGATCTGCCAAGGTGTGGTAATGTATTCGCAGGCGCAGACTCAGATATAGGTTTGGGTCCAAGTGGAAGTATTAACCACTTTGATGCAAAAGAAGGTGTTGGAATATATGGATATACAAGAGTCGATCTTGATGTTAAAGTATATCTTAAAAGATTAAAGTTATTAACAGGCAGTAAACTTATCATAACAAATGGTTGGGTAAGTAAAGCTTATAACACAGAACAAAAATGGGCAGAAGACAATTCCCATTTAAGTGGAATGGTAGTTGATATTAAAAAGGATATGGCTGACGTTCCAAAGTTTTTAGAAGACGCGTTTACTACAGGATTTAAATACGTTAAAGAATACGATGATTTCATTCATTTAGATTTAAGAGAAATATTATAAATGTCAATAGCAGAGTACTTATCGCCTAAAAAGAAAAAGGTAAATCTTTATACGGACTTCCATAAGGATCTTCGTATTAGTCCTGTGTCAAAAGATATTGCATTACAAAAAGATGAGACAGCAGTTAAAGACGCAATTAAAAATCTTATATTAACCGATCGTGGTGAACGACCAATGCAACCATACTTAGGTGGCAATATTCGTGATATGCTTTTTGAGAATCTAACACCAGGAACGCTCAAACTAATTAAAGACAGAGTAACATCTACAATTACGACTTACGAACCAAGAGCAAGTTTAATTGACGTATTTGTTTCGGGAGATCTCGACGCAGGAATCGTTAATGTTAAAATTACTTTTTATGTTCGTAACGAGCAACAACCAATTTCATTAGATGTTATATTAAAAAGGAATAGATAGAGATGGCAAATCCAAAAACACCAATTACTGAATTAGATTTCGAAAGAATCAAAGATCAGTTTAAGGTATATCTTCAAACGCAAACACAATTCAAGGACTACAACTTTGAAGGTTCTAACCTGTCTGCTTTACTTGATGTACTTGCTTTTAATAGTTACAATAATAACTTCTATACGAACATGGCTCTCAACGAAATGTTTCTTGACTCTGCCGTCCTTAAGAACTCTATCGTTTCTCATGCTAAAGAATTAAACTATATTCCTCGTTCACGTAAATCTTCTAAAGCAATTGTTAATTTAAGAATTGAAGATACAGTCACGCAAGATTCAACAATCTCAATTCCTCAGTACTTTGCTTTATCTGCTAATTATCAAGGTGAATCATATAACTTTGTAACAGAACAATCATATACAGCAAGAAGAACAGCTCCTGGTGTATTTGAAGTACAAGATGTAGAAATGTTTGAAGGAGAAATGTTAACAAGTTTCCAAAGAGAAGGATTTATTGTTGATGCGGATGGTGTACTTAGAGTATACCTTACAAACAATGAAGTAGACACAAATTCAATTGTTGTATTTGTTGATGCAGAAGCAACTGACGATGCAAACGTATTCCAAAGAGCCAATACAATTTATGGTGTTAAACCATTAGATAAAGTATTCTATCTTGAACCTTATCTTGATGAAAAGTATTCTATTTACTTTGGTAAGAATCAATTTGGTTTACAACCTCAAGAGTTTGAAGATGTAAGAGTACGTTATAGAATCTGTTCAGGAGAAGAACCAAATGGAGCAGATACTTTTGGTCAAACATTTATTGGTGAAAACGGAACCGTCTCTGCTACTGTCGTTGCTGCGGCAACAGGTGGACAAGAACGTGAATCAATGGAAAGCATTCGTTACTTTGCTCCTAAGGCATTACAAGTTCAAGAACGAGCAGTCACAACAAAAGATTACGAAATATTATTACAACAAGCATTCCCTGAAATTACAGCGGTCTCTGCTTACGGTGGTGAACAATTAGATCCACCTCAATTTGGTCGAGTTGCGATTTCAGTATTTCTAAATGACAATACAAGAATCATATCCTCAACATTATCTAATTCATATATTGCTTATTTAAAAGAAAGAGCTCCATTAGGTATTGAACCAATCTTTAAACAAACTGAATTCGTTTATGCTGATATGGAAGTAAGTGTAAATTACAGTAAAAAGAATACAGAGAAATCTGCTTCTGATTTAGAATTACTTGTACGATCAGCAATACAAAAATATTCAGATGACAACTTAGAATCTTTTGATAAAACTTTAAGATCATCTAAACTATCAGGAATCATTGATGCATTAGATACAGGTATATTAAGTAATGAAATTCATGCTGTTCCTATTATTGAATATTCACCGCCACTTAATTTTAACACTAACCCGACATTCAGATTTGAGAGTGTCTTAGTTAGACCATACGCTTATAAAGCAGCAAACGGTTTTGCGAATTATAAGCCTGCGATTAAATCATCTCCGTTTGATATTGATGGACTTTGTGTATTCTTACAAGATGATGGTAACGGAAACATTATGATAATAACAGATGACGTTACTAATCCACAAATTATTAATCCTACCGCAGGAACAGTTGATTACGTTAAAGGTGAAGTTAAATTAACAAACTTTAAAGTAGAAGCGTTCAATGGTTCAGCAATTAAGATAACTGCAAAGACAATCGAAAATGATATTAAAGCCCCACAGGGAAGAGTCTTTATATTGAGAGACACAGATATTAAAATAGTTATGGACCTGGTTGAATCTGGAGGAAGAGCAACTGCATCGCAAGCCGCGGCCTCTACTTCAAATACATTGACGTCAACAGGATCTGGCTCAGCTTATTAATAAGAGAGAACAATAATGCCTCAGGGTGAAATAGAAAAAAACATATCGCTTTTTGTTAAGCGCCAATTCCCAGCAATATATAGGGAAGATGGACCTGAGCTTGTGCAATTAGTAGAGGACTATTATAAGTGGTCTGAAACTCAAGAGAATCAGCATCTATACCAATCAAGACGTTTATTTGAAACTAAAGATATAGATACAACATTAGAGAGTATGATTATACTCTTCAAGAAAAAGTTTCTTGCTGATCTTCCTCTCAAAGCAGATCTTATTAAATTCATTATTAAAAATATCCTTGATCTTTATCGTGCAAAAGGTACAGCTCGAGGTATTGAATTATTCTTTGCTATATTCTATCAAGAGTTTGATATTGAAATCACGTATCCTTCTGCCAAGATGCAAAAGATTTCTGATTCAGAATGGAAGCAAGGTGTATACTTACAAATGTTTCCAAACAATAATCTATTCACGTCCAAGACTGGAAAGGAATACGAATATTATGATCTATTAGCACGTAACATCGAAGGTGCGGTTACAAAAGCAAAGGCTTCAGTACGATCAGTTAACTTCTTTGTTTTAAATGGTGTTAAAACTCCTGTCATATATCTCGATGGTATTCAAGGTACATTTAAAAAGTACGAAGATATCATTACTAATATTAATGGAGAGGTTGTTAGTTTTGGTAAAGCAAACGGATCTCTATCATCCTTTACAGTTGATGAAACAGATACTAATGCGGCAACAAGAAGAAAGGTTGGTGAAGTATTTGAAGTAAGACAAAAGAACGCTTACGCAGGTACCGCAATTGTTACTAAAGTTTCAACTGATGTCTCAGGAGAAGTTCAATACGATTTAAAAGATGGTGGTTATGGTTACACAATAGCCAACACAAGACTAATTGTTTCTGACCAATCTATTATTTTAAATAATGGAGAGACAGGATACGATCAGCAATTTATTATTGGAGAATCAATATCAGATGCATTTGGTAATATAGGTACTGTCGTTGGACAGAACGAAAGTGTTCTTGGTTTTAAAATGACAGCAGGTCAGGAGATGCAAGATCTAAGTATCGTTACGTCTGCAACTTCAGGTTTAACAATTGATCTCTCTGATGTTGAAAATCAGCTTACAGGACTTAATGCCACTTCACCCGGTTTACAGTTTGCCGATACAGGAAGCGCTAACGATGTAAAGATTGGGAGTTTAACAGATACTTCGGTTGCTTCTGTTATTACAGATCCAATCACTCCTTATTTAAATATTACACTTGATGCAGCGGATTATGGAGCAACTACTCCAATGTCAGGTACGGCATCACCTGTTCTTATATCAACTCCATTAGATGAAGCTTTTGATATTCAAGATTTAACAATCGGAAGAATTAATTCGTTTGAGAATCTTAACCCAGGATCAAATTATAAGAACGATGTATTTGCTCTTCCTCAAGATTCTCTAATTAAAAATCTCGATCGTAAGAATCAAAAAATATTATTCTCAGATGCGGGTGACGCAGGTAGTTTCTCAATAGGTGATAGAATACAAGGTACTACTTCTAATGTGATTGGAGTAATTCAAGATATTAACCAATCAGCCGGATTTATAACGGTTGTACCATTTAATTATTATGGACTTAATTCAGACGAAGATATTTTATTAGTTAACGCACCAGGTAATGATTTCAATGTTGCTATTATTCAAGATGACTTTGAAGATTACAAAAGATTTGGTGATAACGCAATCATGCAAGCTACAACAGAATTTGCTGTAGGAAAGGTTGAAGAAGTTACTATTGTTAATTCAGGATTTGGATATGTTGGGTACGACCCAGTATTAGTTAATTACGACACCTTAGAGTTTCAACAAGGCAAAGGTCAATTAAGAGATTCAGATGGAAACACAATCGTAGAAGGATTTATTCAAGCTGAAAATCAAGGAAGCACTGCAGGTTATTGGGCAGGACAAAATTCTCACTTAAGTGGTTACAAACAATTAAGTTCTACAACTGTTGATATTTTACTTCCAACAGGCAGCTTGGCATACGCAGCAACATTGATGGTATTTGGAGCTGATCCTACAACTTCTGTCGCTGGTCTTAGTGATGGTGTTGAACCTTGGTTAAGAAGTACGGCTTCGGATGGATATCCAATATATGATTTAAGTAAACAAGGATTGGCACTAACTGCTGCAACTGGTATATGGTTAAACCAAATCAAAGATGGAACTGCTGCAGATTCAATTAAACAAAGATGGACTGATATTGTTGTTCCTTCTTTGAAGACTCAATTCTGGTATCCTACACAAGATCTTATAGTGTACACTATTGATGATACGGTAACAACATACGAACAAGAATATATTGATTCCGGAATGAGAATACAAGATAGTGATTTCTATCAAGAGTATTCATATCAAATTAAATCAACGTTACCTTTACAAGAATATGAAAAACTATTAAGAGAGAATGTTCACCTAGCAGGTTCAAAACTATTTGGTGACTTTATATTTAAAGCCTATGCAGGCGGATCTATTAAACAAAGATTCTTAAGAAAGTTCAACGACCAAGGTCAAGGTTCTCCATTCGACCAAGCAGACATCGAGAACTTAAGAGCTTCCGTTACCAACTATACTTCTGATAGTACATTTGTTGCTGCCGACCATATTCCTGGAGGAACAGGTGGATTAACATTAGTTGAAGGTTCAGCGGGTGATCTAACAATTACAAGACAATGGGATCAAGGATTCCATGATTACGAAGTTACTGTTGGAATGCCAACTACAGGAACAGGTCCTTACCCAGTTGCGATCTTATTACATGGTAATGGTGGAACTGGTGAGGGAATGGTTAACTCATGGAAAGATGATTTACCAGGACATATATTAATTGGTATACAAGGATTTGTTAATTCTTGGAACGTTTCAATGGAAATCAGTAATGGTCCTGACATTGATATGATAGTAGAAATGATTGCCAAGCTGAAAATATATAATAACGTTGATGAAACCAAGATTCGTATTCTAGGACAATCAAACGGTGGTGCTCTTGCGCTGAGAGCAGCAATTGAAATAAGAGATCTGAGTGTTGATGTAATTGCTTGTTTAATATCTCAAACGAATACAGATCAATATAGAGACAGCAGATTCTATTATCCTTCTAATGAATTGGAAACAGGTGATAACTATCCTAACGATGGATATGATCAGTTTAGAAACCCAATACCACAAAGAAGAATATTACAACTTAACGGAATGCAAGACTTTACTGTACCGTTCGTTGGTGGTGGAAGTAATATTATTGCCAACAGCCCAACGTTCTTAAGTGCAAATGATTCGTCTTATAGATTCGCGCAAGCAACTAATTATACTGGGTTCCAATTAACAGGCGGTTTCGCATACGGCGCAAATAGTAGGATTAGTGATTACGGTAAAGTAGTATGGATGAGAGATCAAGCAGGTCACACAGTAACTGCGGATATGCGAAGACTAATCAACAAATACTTTGAGAATGATTTCGACACAACATATTAACAATAAATATTTAATTAAAGATAAATTAGGAAAGAAGAGCTATGGCCAAGCAAATAATTAACATCGGAGCATCTGCGAATGACGGGACAGGTGATCCGTTACGTAATGCTTTCGATAAAGCAAACGATAACTTTACGGAAGTATACTTAGCATTAGGTAATGCAAATAATCCAATTGATTTATTTGATACCAACGGTGCTTTGGATTTATTAGGTAAACCGCATAAAGTATCATTCTTATATAATACGGAGGCTTTGTTAGAAGCAGTTAGTCCATCCACTTATCATGGTGCAATTGGACATGCTCACGACACAGGCGCATTATATTACGCACATGGTACTTGGAATAAAGTATTAACAGATACATCAGCAGGAGCGCCTGCGAGTTATGTTGATCCTCTAAACACATTTGTATATTCGGCCAATATTACAAATGATGAAGTAGATGGTTACGTTCTCGGCACAAGCGCAAACGGTTCTTATAGTTGGGTTGAAGGTGGCTCAGGTGGAGGCGGTGGCGGATCATTCGCAAACACCGATGTTGATGGACATTTAAATACAAGTGGTGCAAGTGATAACGAAGTATTAAGTTGGGATGGTTCTGATTATGCTTGGGTTGCTCAACCTGCAGATCAAAACACATTTACACAAATGACTGTTGGCGGTACTACAATTGGTGCAGACAGTGCAACAACTCAAGTTACTTTCGTCGCAGGTTCTAATGTAACAATTGCCGCAGATAATACTGCTGATACAATTACAATCTCAGCAAGCGGTGGCGGTGGCGGCGGCGGCGGTACAGATCTAAATGGTTTGGCTTCTGGTGCTATTGACCAAACAGCTGATAGTATTGCATTCGTTGATGCTGATGACTCAGGTAATTCAAAGAAAGAAACAGTTGCTGATTTTGTTTCAGCAATTACAGACGGCACAACAATTACAACAAGCACAGGTGTTGCTTCTGTTGAATCTTCAATTAGATATGCCGATTCAAAAGTAGACACTCACTTAAATGTTTCTGGTGCTTCGGCTAATCAATTCCTACAATGGAGTGGTACTGATTATCAGTGGGCTGCAGCAAGTGGCGGAGGTGGTTCTTCAACCTTCGCTGCATTAACTGAAATTGCTCTTGCTGATTTAGATGTACATGATATTGCAGTTCCTGCTACGTCAGTTCATGTAATGACACCTAATGGTTCATCTGCATATCGTTCTGATATTCATGGGACAACTGATAATCCATCGCTATATGTTAATGCAGGCGAAACAATCGCATTTGATTTAACAAGTGTTACTGCTTCTCATCCGTTTGAAATTCGTTCAGACGCAAGTACTGCATACGGTACAGGTCTTATCCATATTGCTGCTGACGGTACAAGAACAACTGGTTCAAGTGCTCAAGGAAAAACAAGTGGTACATTATATTGGAAAGTTCCAGGATCTATAAGTGGTACATATAAGTATATTTGTACTGCGCACGCATCGATGATTGGCGATATTGTAATTGCCGATCCTTCTGCAGGTGGTGCAGGTGCATCAAGAGTATCGGAAGCAGAAACTACATCTTCAATTTCAAACGGTGCCTCGGCTGATGTATCATATTCGACATTAGGCAAATCATTTGGATTACAAAAGATTACAGTAGATAAGCAATGTTGGGTAAGAATATATTCTGATACAGCAGCAAGAACAGCAGATGCAACTCGATCACAAGGAACAGATCCTGCAGATGGTTCAGGAGTTATTGCTGAGATTATCTCAACAACTGCTGGTACTCAAGTATTTAAAATGACACCAGCAATTATCGGTTGGCTTGATAATTCAGAAACAACAGTTCCTGTAGCAGTTCAAAATAACTCAGGATCTACAGGTACGGTTACTGTCACAATCGACGCACTTAAACTCGAGAGTTAATAAATGGAAAAGCAACTTTACAACATAGTTATGCTACCGGGTGTTCCTGAATTGGACCTCCTGGAAAACGAAGCAAGTGGAATGGAGTTAAAAATTAACCCAGATCTATTTGATGGTTTGATAACTATGAAGTTAACTGAGGAAGAAGCAGAAACAATTATAGCAAGTGGTAAAGTTCAAGAATGTAGAGTAGAGAAAACCCCAATTGATATGGCCTATCCTACAACAACACCAAAATACGAAAGTGGTACAGTAACATATCGCACAAGATATATTCCAAGTGGTGCACCGTCAACTGTTGGTGCAACATCAACTGGTTTAAATATGTTTTTCACAAGTGAGTTTACGGCTCCTAATGGTACTCCACCTTTTGGATGGTTCCAAGATCCTGAATACCGTTTTACCGATACAGTGAAACAAAACTTTGCTGGTGATTATGTAGATATTGTTGCGATAGAAGCAGGTACTCCTAACTCTGCTTATGCCAATCATATTAATCATGTAGACTTTGCAGAATTAAATGATCCAAGCACACCAAGATTTATACCTATGGATTGGTCATCTGTTTCTTCAAGTTTAAACGATAATAGAAACAATCAAATCACAAATCCTAATGACAAGTTTTCTTCTCATGCAATTGGTGTACTTAGTGCAGCAGGTGGTAAATTTTGTAGTTGGGGTAAGAATTCTTCATTAAGAGTTATTTACTTATCAGATGGAGTTACCGCTGCATATTATGGCGCGCTTCAATGGCATATTTCAAAACCTGTAAATCCTGCGACTGGTGTTCGTAATGCAACTGTCGTAACAGGAGCATGGGGATATAATAGCAACCACCAAAGAATGTATCGTTGTGATCATATTCAAGCATTAGATGTATTTAATCCTGACACTGGAATAAACACAGTTATTAATAGACCTGTAGGAAATTCTTGGGGTACTGACTTAACACCATTTACTGATAATATGTTTATTCCAAGAGTTGTTCAAGATCCTACAGATGGACAGGACTATTGGTGTATTTCAGTTAATGAAGAAACAAGACAATCTTTCTATGATACGATCATGTCACAGTTTAATAACTATAATGGAATTTATCATTTCAAGTCTGCAGGTAATGATACTGGCATCGCGGTAGATCCTGAAGATGCAAGATGGAATAATAAAATCATTGTTGGTGTTGGAGCGAATGGTATTTTAAATACAACAGACAGTGAAGGAAGAATTCAGCTTACCTCTATTACAAGTAGTAATGCTTTATCTTTTTATCCTTTACGAACTGAAATTGAAGGTGGTGCAAATCAGTTTACAATTGCTGCTTGTCAACAAGATGATGTAAACAGATTAATGGATGATTACAGTACAAGAGGACCGATGATTGATTTTGCTGCTTATGGTGCATATACTTGGACAAGCAGTGGTTCAGGAACTACTTATGCGGATGGCAAATGGGGATACTTTAGTGGAACAAGTTGTGCTGCTCCTGTCGCCGCGTCTTGTGCAACAGTATTCTTAGATTGGTATTTTACTCAAAGAGGAGTATATCCAAGCATAGCAGAATTAAAAGCGTTAATGAAAAAACATGCTAAAGCAAATTTAATTGGAGAAGATCTATTTGACTTTTCTAATACTGTAACAGCAGGCAATTATGGTTCAGCGAAATTATATAACGCTAACGAAGTAAATAGACTTAAAGATAATAATTATATAAATGGTGGAGCGGAATTGACTGAACTATGTGGAACTCCTCCATTAAGAGTACATATACCTTGGGGTATAAGAATGGGAAGCGGAAGATACATCGCAGGCGGATCAGAGCAAACGGCTGAAGGTAGAAGACCTATTTCTGGGAGAGCATGGCCTCGACCAAAGGTTTCTTTCAGTTCCTAGGATGTTCGTAATAAATAAACTAAAATATAGAGTGATACTGAAACAATGCCAGAAATCTTAAGTAACAATTTTAATCAAGATATAAACAAGTTATTCATTGCTGATGCAAAAGCGAATGATGACTATTACATGTTTGTGTCCAGTATTGGTGGTATAACTCCAGCAGATTCAGCTTCTTCACAAAATGAGTTTTTAGAAAAGACTTTATTTGCGAAAAGAATTGCTGAAAAAGATATCAACTTCATGGTAAAATACTACCCTTGGCAAAGAGGTGTGGTTTATGAAGAATACGACGATATAACTGATTTAGACTCAATCAAGTTTTACGCAGTTGTCGGTCCTAATGATAATGATACTGGTGATTATAGAATCTATAAATGTTTAAACAATAATGAACGTGCTGATGCCAGTTCTCCACCTACATTTGACTCTGCTAATTTAAATCAAATTTACGAAACTGCAGACGGCTATGTTTGGAAGTATATGTATCGTCTCACTACATTACAATTCGAGGCCTATAATGCTTTAGGTTATATTCCAATTGATCCTGCTGCAACTATTGAACCAGCCGCGGTTTACGGTGGTGGTATTTCAGAGATACAAGTTACGAATGCAGATTCAAACCAAGGATACATTGAAAAGAATGGTGTAATTGAAATTGCTTACGGAAGAACAGGTGGTTATAATGTTCACGGTCTTGTTGGATTACAGATAGATCCTAGAGAACAAGATTGGAGTAACATTGATAATTACTATGTAGGTCAATTCCTATATGTAACAAATCAAAGCTCAAGTGTTACGAATCTATTTAAAATAGAATATTATAAAGCAAACACATCAACAGGTAAGGTTGAAATACGAGTTAATGGTGAAATAGCAAATCCAACTCGTGGTTCTGTAGAAGGTGCAACGGCAGCAAGCCCAGTTGTTATAACAGCGACTGATCATGGATTGGTTGACGGACAACCTATTACTTTCAATAATGTTGGCGGTATGACAGAATTAAATGTTGATCGTTCAACCGGTACTCCTATTTTTTATGTTGATTCTTTAACTGCAGATACGTTCGCATTAAGATCAACTCCAAACTTATCAACTCCTCTTAACGGTGGAGCGTTTACGGCTTATACCTCAGGCGGTACATGGGAAGCTGTAACTGATTTCTTTGTATGTGGTGCAAAGGCTAATGCAAACTGTAAAGTATTCCCAAGAGTAGAAGTATTAGGTGACGGTGTTGGAGCAGTAGCAATTCCTGAACTTGACAACGGCACGATAAATAAAGTTATCCTATTGAATAAAGGCTCAGGATATAATACAGCAATTGCTAATGTAATAGATCCTGCAGTTGACTTTATACCAGAGAACGATACTTCAACTGATGTAAGAGCAACAATACGACCAGTGATTGAACCTAAAGGTGGTCACGGTTATAATTTAATTGATGAATTAAGATGTAAACATTTATCAATGTACGGTTATATTACTGCAGAAGATAACACAAGGATTGGATTTACAAATACTTATGGATGTATTGGTATCGTAAAGAGTCCTACCTTTAGAACAGTAACATCAGGAACATGGAGAAGTGGTCAAGCAAACACGGCCGCTGATCCTAACATTTTTGATAATAGAATCGCAATTACAACAGATGACTATGCAAAATTAACTGCCAATAGTGTAATCTCGCAAGTTGATGTAAATAACGATGTTATATTTACAGCGCAAGTACATGAGATTGATTCTACATCAAATACAATATTTTTAGCAGAATATATGGGACCATATAGAAATAATGAGTTAGTTGGTAACGGGGATACATCATTTAACCCAGAACTAGCAATAACCTCAAATACTGGTCAGAGAATAACAATAAATAATCCTATAGAAGATAATGTAGTTTATTCAGATTATATTCAAAGAACGGGCGAGGTTTATTTCATGGAAGATTTCTTCCCATTGTCAAGAACTGACCTCTCAAGAGAAGAATTTAAATTTGTACTGGAATTTTAAGGAACGTAAGTAAAGATGCCTATTAATAAAAATTTAAACCAAGCACCATACTTCGATGACTATGATGCCGAGAAGCAGTTCTATCGAGTTATGTTCAAGCCTGGCTATGCAATACAGGCAAGGGAACTTACACAACTCCAGACAATGCTTCAGAATCAGGTCGAGTCGTTTGGTGATAACGTATTTAAAGAAGGATCGGTTGTAAAGGGTTGTAACTTTACAGAACTTGATGATCTTCAATTTGTAAAACTAAATGACGTTTCAGCCAGCTTTAACGCAGAAGCATATATTAGTGGACCTGCAGTTGAAACAATATTAGGTCAAGAAGTTGAAGTCGATTATGTTTACGAAATCCGTGGTCAAGCAACAGGTCTTAAAGCAGAAATTGTTCAAGCATCAAAAGGCTTTCAAACAAGACCACCAAATCTAAATACATTCTTTATTAACTATTTAAATATTGGTGTTCTAGGTCAGACTCAATTCCAGGCTGGTGAAGCATTAGTATTAACAAGATATAAGTTCTTACGTGGAACAACTACCGAAGCATTAACGACCAATACTGTTATAAGTCAAGGTCTTGAAGTTTATGGCGGTGGTGCAACTCCTGCAGTCGGTAAAGCATTCGGTATCGAAGCTGCTCCTGGTATTATATTTCAGAAAGGCCACTTTATATTTACAGCAGAGCAAAGATTAGTTGTTGAAAAATATAGTAACACTCCTGATGACAAATCAGTAGGTTATTTAGTTGAAGAAAAATTCACAAGTGCAATACAAGATGCAAGCTTATACGATAACGCAAACGGTGCTAAAAACGAAAACGCACCTGGTGCAGACAGATTAAATCTTGTTCCTACGTTAACAGTATTAACAACATCAGAAGGAACGGCAAACCCAGACTTCTTTACATTGATTCGTTATCAAAATGGTAATCCAATTACTATTCGTGATGTATCGCAATATAATGTATTAGGCGAGGAAATGGCTCGACGTACTTACGAAGAGTCTGGTAACTATATCTTAGAGAACTTCCCATTAAGTACAGATGACCGTGCTGGTGAAGTACAACTTGTCGTAGGTAATGGTACTGCCTATGTAAAAGGTTATAGAATAGAAAATTCTGGTGAGCGTTCATTCCAAATAGATCAAATAGCATCAACCGAAACAATTGAAGCGCAAAACGTTGGAATGGAATACGGAAACTATTTTGAAATAGATCAGTCATCTGCAAGTCGTGGTTATATTGATCTTAATCTTCAAGTTAAATCAGATATTCAAACAGCATCAAGTCAATCTGCAGGTTCTGTAGCAGTACATAATATAACACCATCGAGAGTTTATATTCATCACGCTGCTTTCACTGGTGCTCAACCACTTTCAAGTGTTACTAAATTAAACGATGCAAGTAATGGTAGCGGTGACTTACCTCTTAAGGTAACTGGATTTGGCGCTCCTATTATTAAAGAAACAAACCGAAAGGCTTTAATCTTTGATACAGGTGTTGATGGTTTATTCGCAACTACAAATACATACATTCCTGTAAGAACGCAAGTAACAGGAACTGCTACATCTGGTACTATTACTATTACAGCAAATCCTGGTGAAGATTTTAATTGCATAAACGATATTTCAGAGATCTTAGTTAATCAGGCTGGTGTTCAACACCCAGTGATTAGTAAAACTGTTCAATTAAATAATTCACAACTTAATATTGTTTGTGATTCAGCTTTAAATGGATCAGTAGAAATATTCTTTAATAAAAGGCTTGTAGGTTCCTCAGGTGGAATTGATCCTTTTAATAAAACAGTTACACTGCCATGTATTAAATCAAATTATACAACATCAGTAAGCAAATACAGTTTAGGTTTCCCTGATGTATTTGGAATCGTTTCTATTATTACTGAAGGAACGGGCCCTGGTGGAATTAATGAAGATTGGACAAACAGTTTCCGATTAAAAACAAATCAAAAAGATACGATGTATGATATATCTTATATAGAATATATTGAAGGTCGACCTAAGCCTGCTAATGGCATTCTTGTTACAACAATGAAGGCATTTAAATTATCGGCTTCAACAGGAAACTATTTCTTTACAATTAACAGTTATCCGAATACGTTAGAAAGATATGAGATTCCTTCTTATACATCTGAGTCAGGTCAAGTTTATAACTTAAGAGATTGTTTCGATTTCAGACCTCATGTAGATAAGATCTCAAATGCAAACTATACAGCAACGATACCTGCACAGGCTCCAACGATTACAACGACAGTAGGAACGCAACCAATAACATTTGCGACTGCTCCTAATCCGTTAATACCTGCTGCACAGCAATCATTACAAACAGATCTTGAACATTACCTATCAAGAATTGATACAATTGCTTGTGATTCTTATGGTGATATTATTTTAATAAAAGGTGAAGAGCAAAAGAACGCAATTCCACCTAAACTTGAAACAGATCAATTAGCAATCGCAAACGTTGAGATTCCAACGTTCCCTGCATTGTCCAAGAAACAATCTGATATTTTAAATAAGTCTGCGTATTCTATTAAGCCAAGAGCAACTGGTATTAAGAATTACACAATGAAAGATATGCATCAATTAGAAAAGAAAATTGATAACATGGCATATTATATTTCATTAAATCAATTAGAATCAGAAACATCGAATATGGTTATTCGTGATGAGAACGGTTTAAATAGATTTAAGAATGGCTTTGTTGTAGATCCTTTTAACAACCTGGAGTTATCAGAAGTACAACATCCACAATTTAATGCTGCTGTACCATTTAATAAAAAGATATTAACTCCTTCGTTGAAAACGTTTGCGTTAGATCTTAAATATGATTCAGCAACAGGTTCTTCAGTATTCCCATCTACCGCTGATGCTAAAGTAGCAACAATTGGAAGAAATAGTAATGTTGATATTATTAATCAGCCTTATGCTTCAAACTTTAGAAACTGTGTAAGTAACTTTTATAAGTATGTGGGTGATGGAGTTATATCTCCACCTTACGATGCTGCTTATGATACAACAGTTAATCCTGCTTCTATTGATATTGATTTAACAACTCCTTTCCAAGAATTTGTTGATAGTATTCAATCGTTCTTACCAATGACGGATGTATCAACTGCTCGAAACTTTGTCCGTGACGGAGGCCGAAGAGGAAGACGTGGTGCAGGCGTTGAAACAATGACAACTACAACAAGAACAAGTGAAATTGTAATTGATGATTCAAATGTTACAGAAAACTTTGTTGGTGAATTTGTTTCTGACTTTAGATTCCAACCTTATATGGCATCGAGAGATATTAAAATTTATATGTCAGGATTAAGACCTAATCAAAGACATTACTTCTTCTTTGATGGTGTTGATGTAAACGCACATATATTAAATGGTTCTAATACGGCTAACTCGGTTGGTGAAGTAGCAAGAATGGGAGTGAAAGGCGCTTCTGTAGAAACAGATGCAAACGGTGTATTAAGAGCTGTATTCCACTTACCTGCTGAAACATTCTATGTAGGTGATAGAGTATTAGAAATCGTTGACGTAAGTCAATATGCAAGTATTGATTCTGCTTCAACTTCAAAAGGATTCGTTACTTATCGAGCATATAACTTCAGTGTTGAGAAAACAAGTTTAACAACTTCAACAAGATCTCCAAACTTCGATGTAAATACTACAGTAACAACAAGAAACGTTGCTCGACGTATTCGAGGTAGAGATCCACTTGCACAAACATTCTTTATTAAGAAAGGTATGGGTGCAGGTTCTAATTCAGTTTACTTATCTGATATTGATGTATTCTTTAAACGTAAACCAGTAAACAGTGGCGGTGGTGCTAGTGCAACGGCTGCTCTGAATGGTGTTACAGTTCAAATAAGAGAAGTTGTAAACGGTTATCCAACGAATCAAATATTGCCTTTCTCTGCGGTTCATAAGTTGCCTGCTAATGTAAATGTATCTGATGATGCATCTTTGGCAACAACATTTACCTTTGAAGCACCAGTACGATTAGACACAGAAAAAGAATATTCAGTTGTCATTCAGCCTGATGCATCAGATCCTAATTACCTTGTATTTACTTCTAAGGTTGGTGGAATTGATTTAACACCAGGGGCAACAAAAGGTTCTGCTATTACTCAGGATTGGGGTGACGGTGTTCTATTTACTTCAACAAATAACTCTGCTTGGAAATCATATCAAGACGAAGATATTAAATTTACTTTAAGAAGACATAACTTTAATTCTTCAACTGGTACTGTTAGGTTAACAAATAACAATCATGAGTTCTTAACTCTCAATAATGTTACAGGCAAGTTTACTCCAGGTGAATTAATTTATCAGGAAATTACTTTAACTGATCCTGCTCAGAATATTGCTGCAGTTTCCGCTAAACTTATTACAGGCGGAACAGGCCTAACAGATAATTATGCGGTTGGTGATTTTATAAAACTTACCTCAACACTATCAGGTAATGCTATTGAAATACATAAGATTGCCGCGGTAACAAATGCAAGTGAAATGGTATTGGAATCACCAGCAGGTTTCACTAGTTCACTTACACACAGTCCTGTCGTTGTTGGTGAATTGGATATGTATGATGTAAGTAGAGATCCATATGAATGTCATCTGGTTAACTCTTCAGCAACAAGTGTAAAAACATTTGCGGTAGGTACATTGATTAAAGGATTGGATAGTACAAGTACTTCTAATGTTGCTTCTATTAATAATATCAATTTAAGTTATATTCAACCGATGATTATGAAAGCAAATGATTCATCGTCAAGAACAAGATTATCAGGTACGTTTGTTCCACCGGCTGATTTAAATGCTACTTACTTGAAGCCAATGCAATTTAATGACAATAACCACTTTACAGAAAAAGGTGTTGTTCTTTATAGTAAATCCAATGATCCAAATGGAGCAAAATCATTTAAGTTAAATGTTACTCTTGAGAATGACAGTAATGTTACCTCTACTCCGTTTGTTGATATTGAATCTTCTAAACTTATTGCATATCAATATAAGATTACTAACGTTGCAGATACTACTTGTAAGTATATCAGTAAGAGAATTGAATTGGCAGAAGATCTTGATGCAGAAGATTTTGAATTAACACTTTCTGCTTATCGTCCTGCTGATACTAATATTAAAGTTTATATTAAAGCGCAAAATGGATACGACTTTGACGAATTCGATAATTTAGCATGGACTGAATTAGAATTATTCGAAGGTTTGGGTTCATTCTCTACTGCTGTTAATCTTGATGATTATCGAGAGTTTAAATATAAGATTGCCAATAGTGATAAGACAGGTGGAAATCCTGGTTCGGCATTTGCATATACAAGCCAAGGCGGAGCGTTTGAAGGATTTAAGAGATTCCAAATACGAATTGACTTACTGTCACCAAACATTCATAACGCGCCGACGTTGAAAGACTATCGCGGCATTGCCCTAACTTAGGATCAAAAATCATGGCTACCATAAACAGAGACAAAACTTCAGGTGCAATACTTAATACGGATGCTGCGGCTCTCAATAAATATAAGGTAGAACGGAGTTTTTATCGTAAGGTCGATAGAATACAAACAGACTTGTTAGATATCAAAAAGAGCATACTTGATATCCTTCAACGACTTGAAAAATTGGAAGAAAAATAAATGGCAACGAATATAGGACAATTAAATACTTCGCAAACCTTTGAGAATTGGTTAACGAAGACCAATCAGTTGGTTACAGTACTTGCGAGTAACGTATTGACTGCTGGAGTTGGTGGCCAAACCACAGAAGGTGATGCTACTTTAATTGGTGACTTTACTGCTACTAATTTATCGGCAAGTACTTTGCTTGGTGCAGATACTATTGGTGCCATTACTGGTGGCGGAACAATTAATTTCAATAGCCCAATACAAATCAACGGTGCTTCAGCAACAACAGCAACATTCTTATATACAGGTACAGGCGGTCAAACACGTTATTCAGATGGATCACTAAGTTGGGATGTTGGTTTAGAAAATTCAAGCCCAGGTAACTTTATTATTGATACTGGTGCAGGGGCAAATAAGTTTCAGTTATCAACGGCAGGTACGTTAACAGTTCCTGATGCAGTAATTACAGGCAGCCTAACAGTTGGTACTTTAACAATCGGTGAAGGCGGTGGTGGATTAAGTACTGATGATATCTCAGAAGGTTCAACAAATCTTTATTATACCGATGCGAGAGTAATAGCCTCATTATCAGGCGGTGATGGAATTAACATTACATCAGGTGGTGTAATATCATTTGACGGTGAAGGTGAACTTGATACTTACACAGGTAACAAATTTATTGGAACCGGTGGTTATGTTGACGACGATAACTATGCTTTCTTAGAAGGCAGAACTTCAGGTACTCAAGGTTACGCAAGAATAAGTAGGTACCTAAATGGTGACTATGTAAGGTTAGTTGATTTTGCGGCAAACCTGAATGTGTATAGCGGAGTATATACTTACGGTGATCAGTACCATTATACTTCTAGTAGTGGTGGTGAGAAAACTTATCATCATGATGTTAGCGCAAATGTATCAAGATACTATCAAGGCGGATCAAACATTAAGGTCGAGATTGATGGTAATAGTGGAGATGCAGTATTCGCCGGTGATGTAACGTCGGCAGGATCCTTCTCAGATATAAGATTAAAAGAAAATATAGTTCCTCTTGAGAAGGGACTCGCAACATTAGAACAAATTAAAACATACGAGTTTAATTATAAGGACCGACCAGAACAAACCTTACCAGGGGTTATGGCTCAGGAAATTGAAGAACTCGTACCGGAAGTAGTATATAATATTGAAATGGAGGATGATACTTACAAAGCAGTAAGATACCCTCAACTAGTGCCATTGCTAATAAATGCAATAAAAGAATTGAGTGATAAGGTAAATGTTTTAGAAAACAAGCTTAATAACGAAAGCAATTAAAGACTGGTCTTATAAATAATAAGGTAATACCACAAGGAATAGACTAAAGATGGCAAAAATTTCAGAACTACCTCCGATTACCGGTGGCAATACCAGATCAGAAGATCTGTTTGTTATTGTCAATCTTGTACAGGGTGACGATGGTACGAGTAATATTACTAGAAAGGAATTGGTTGAAGCAATTCAATATGAAATCTTTTCTAGAATTAAAATCACTGGGGGAACTATCTCCGGTGTGGTCATGTCTGATTCGCGACTCAACAATGTTGAAATTGACAACTCTGAAATTGAAGATACTATTTTCCGACGTGGTTCAATCGACGACACAGTTATTACGAATTCAGATGCCAACAATATTGTAATGACTTATTCGACCTTTAACTTAGGTCATCTCGAAAATAACACAGCAAATAATATTACGATTACTTATTCAGACTTCTCTGAAGGTACAGGTAATAATAACACTTTCGATAATACTACTTTATTCACCGGAACTGCTAATAACTTTAGCATTTTTAATTCTACTGTTAATAATAGTATTATAACTAATTCCGAGTTTAATGATGGTACAGGAAATAATGTAACATTAACTAACTCAACTATTGATGATTCAACAATCACCGATAGTACAGCAAACAACTTAACGATTGGCTTCTCATCATTCGCTGATGGTACATTATCAAACAGTACTGCCAACAACCTTGTAATTAATGCATCTACCTTTAATGACGGTGATATTAATAATTCCGATATCAGTGGTGGAACTGCTGATGCTGTCGATATTACAAACTCAACATATACTGATGGAACTGTAGTTAATGCAGACATCAGTGCTTCAGACTTCACAACTGGTACGATTACAGATTCAACTGCTAATAACGTTGTCATAACAAGTTCAGAATTTAATGATGGTACAGGAAACAATGTAACATTAACGAATTCAACAATTGACCGATCATTAATTTCAGGTAGTGAAATTGTTGATAGTGAATTCACAGGTACAATGGAAAATGTTGTATCTACGAATATGACAATCAGATCAAGTACTGCTGACGGTCTTGGTGCAAATAACTCCACGTTTGAAAATGGTGGAATTGAGCAATCAACATTTACTGGCGGTGTAATTGATAGATCCAGACTTGCCGACTTCGACATGGATCTTACGAAAGAATTCGAAGCACCAATGGATGAAGAATCATACTTTGCCATTCGTAACGAAAAGACAGGTGATACCGAACAGATTTCATATAAGCAATTATTTGATGAAGTATCTAAATCAACTGCACAAGCACTCAAAGTTCACGCTGATGCCGCATCGGGCGATGATTCAAACTTAGGAACAATGTTAGCTCCTGTTAAAACTTTGGAAAGAGCGTTTGAACTTTGTTTAGAAAAAGCAGGCGGCGAATTAAATCGTAACGCAATTAATAACGCTGTTCATATTTCAGTAGGTCCTGGTACTTATTATACAAAAGGTAACTTGATGTTGCCTGATGACTGTTCTTGTACTTCAACTGCAGGTCAGTATGCTACAGTAATCGAACTACTTCCTGGATACGAAAACAATAACGGAATCTTAGTTGGTTCTGGTGGTTACGTTCAAGGATTTGGTTATCAGAACTTTAAAGTTGATAACTTTGATTTCCCAGAAGGTGGATTCGCGATTGCTTATCGACCTGGTGCCAAACTATTACGTTCACCTTACTTAAGAGATAGTACTCAGTTATCTAACTTCTTACGTCAAGATGTTGAACCACCTCTTAATCCTTATAATTCAAAAGGTACTCTTGCTGACCTTGGCCAAACATTTGTACTTGAAACAAACATTACTGGTAACAGTTCAACACCTGCCGACAGTTTATGGAAACTTGATGATGAAATTCAATTCTCATCTGGTGGTGTAGGTTACTTATCTTGGGACGATTCATTAGATGCTCTACAAGGTACAGTTCCTGGAGATGTTGCTAATCTTCGTACGATTCGAGTTCGTAACCTTAAGAACGGTCAAGGATTCGCGGTTGGTGATACAATAACTTCAGAATCTGGTGGTACAGGTAAAATTCAATCTATCGGAATTGACGACTTCCCTAACAGAGCGGTTGGTCGTGGTGGTGGTTGTGTACTTGCAGATAGAAGAGTACTTGATACCGATTCATTATATACATACGTACTTTGTTTTGGTTTTACACCTCGTACTCAAAACGGTTTAGGATATGTTGCTAGAGATGGTGCTGGTGTTAACGGTATTGGTTCATTGTCAATCTTTGTTCGTTGTGCGTTCTATGCACTGAACGGTGGTCAGATGACGCTGAACAACTCAGGTACTCAGTTCGGTGATATATCAATGAGAGCAAAAGGAACAACTCAGTTCTTTGCTCCAAAATCAACAACACAAACAATTGTTGGTAATACAGAGTTTGCACAAAGTATTGATTATAGTGCAGATTTAGTTATTGACGATATGGTCGATTACTTAACTTCTAATACTGCTAACGGCGGATTAGGTTATCAAGAATACGATTCAGAAAAATGTTTAAGAGATTCAGGTATTGTACTTGATGGAACAGGTTATGACATTGCACTCGATACCAACTATTGGGGTCGTTTAGGTGGTATTACTTATAGATCACCTATCAGTTATGTTGTACCTGGAGAACAGCTTGAAGAAACAAAAGGTGCATTGGAATACTTAAGAGATCAAACAAAACAAGTATTCATTACAGGTAACAGTGAAATCAATCAAAGAATTGAAACGTCCTTTAGTGAACTTTTAAATGTCCTTGAGTACGGTGAAGAGAACATCAACCCGATTATATGGAGAGATACTTCAACACCTCGTACCGCGTCGAGAAGACTTCTACAAGACAATAAAGAACTAATCACCGGCGAATTAATTGATTGGATCGAAAATAACGATGAGTTCTATGCTTATGATAGTAAAGCTTGTCGTAGAGATGTATCTGATTATATTTTACCTGCTGTTAAGAACGATATGTTGTTCGACACAAACTATAACTCAGTAACTGCTGGCCGTGCTTATTACATGATGGCTGCAAAAACTGTTATGGAAAATCAGAACAACGAAACAGTCGCTGCATACGAAAGATTAAAAGATCAAACGAATAAATTAATTGACGGTGACTCATATGTTGCCTCTGATAGATTAGATGATTCGTATGATAACATTTTACAGATCCTTGAAAATAAAGGTACCAAGTTTAATCCTACTACCGCAACTTATGATCCTGCTACTGGTTTATCAGTTATCACACTCGGTGGTTCTAAAGGCCTTACAGTACAAACTGCAACCTACGATCCTGCTACAGGAATTTTGGAAGCAACTGTTGGTCTTAAACATGAGGTAAAAACTGGTGATCATATTTGGATGAAACCTGAGAGTATTATATTTAGTTGTAATATGGGTTCAGGAGTTCAAAATCATGCATCACCTGCTGCTCACCATCCTTACTATAACAAACCATGCCCAGTTATTGGTGTATCTGCTACAACGGTTAGGTTAAACGTTGGAACAGGTGGAACAGGACAAGTACCTCATACCTTCGTAAGTGCAACGCCAAACGCGTTTACTAAAGGACATGGATTGTCTGAAGGTTCATACGTTCTGTTAAAGACAGGCGGATTGGTATTTAGTTGCACAAGAGATAATCATAGAACAAGAACTGGTTACCCAAGAGCAGGCGATCCTGCGGCAGGCGTACCAGTTGAAGTACTTGGTGCAAACGCAAGCAAGATTACAATTGATGTAGGTAAATCAGCGATCGTTGATGAACATAAATTTGTTTCTGCGTTACCTAATGCGGTATCAACGCTTGGTGATAATATTACTTGGTCTAATAACTCAAGTATCCCTGCAGCAAAAAGAGATGCAAGAAAGCAGTTACAAGCCAACAGAACATTCTTACAGGATATGATCGAAGGATATGTTGAAGATACTTATTACAGATATGATTCTAACAAGTGTCGTCGAGATGTAACTCAATATATTTTACCTGCGGTTGAAAGAGATATTCTAACAGGATCAAACTATAACGCAATCCAAACAGGTATTGCATATAGAGCAGGTACTACACTTGCTGATAATGTTATTAATAATCAGCTACCACAAACTCTCGGTTCAATGGATACTTTAAAATCTCGATTGAATAATACGACTGTAGGATTTACTCCATCAGATGCTTCTTATAATCCTGCTTCAGGTATTATGGTCGCAACTATCGGAGCAGGTCATGGATTGGTTACTGGTGATCATATCAGATTTGCGTTTGAAGGAATCGTTCATAGTTGTGACGCAGGAAGTGGCGTAGCAAATCATCCTTCACCACAAGCGCATCATCCATATTATAACAAACCTTGCCCAATCATTGCTCACGATGATACTACAATTACAATGCAAGTTGGAAAATCAACTAACTATCCTCATACATTTGTATCAGCGGTAACTAATGCAATAATGCCAGCAGATGCGGTAGGTGCTCAGTTTACTCCAACGACTGCAAGTTACGATCCTACGACAGGAAGGTTTGAAGCAACAGTTGGTAAGCATACTTTACAGCCTGGTGATTACGTTCAGTTCTCAGATGGCGGTATTGTATTTAGTTGTGATACAGGTAGCGGAGTTCAAAACGATGCTGTACCTGCAGCAGGACATCCTTACTTCAATCATCCTTGCCCAGTACATTCGGTAACTACAAATACAATCGTATGTATGGTAGGAACAGGTGGTTCAAACGTTCATACATTTGTATCCGCTGCTGATAATTCAATTACAGAAATTATCGGATTAAGCGATTCAGCTTCAATTCATAGATCAGACGAAGCAATTGATAAAGTTAAGCAAATCCTGAACTCAGGTAACAAAATCTATACTCCGTCTAATGCTACTTACAACCCAGTAACTGGTTTAACAGAGATTACAGTTGGTGCTCACGATTTACAAATCGGAGATGAAGTATTACTTGCTCCTGACAGTTTAACATTTACTTGTGCAACTGATGGGAATGCAACTCAACATACTTATCCTACAACTACAATCGCAAGCTTTACGCCAACGACTGCAAGTTATGTACCTTCAACTGGTGAGTTTACTGCTAACATCGGTCCTCATAAGTTAACAATTGGAGATGAGATTGAATTTGCTACAAGAGGTATTACATTTACTTGTGAACTAGATGGTAATCTAACAACTCACTCTGCACCTGAACCACATCATCCATTTTATAAGAAGCCTGTAAAGATTACTTCTGTTGATGGAGACACAATTGGTTGTAATGTTGGAGCGGTTGCTAATGGCGGTGGAGTACATACATTTGTTTCTGCTATCACAAACGCAATCAAAGGCGAAAGACAACATCCTGCTTATAAGAAGCCTGTCGTTGTTGCACAAACATCAGCCACTTCGTTTACAGTTAATGTAGGACCAAGTTCTGATGTATCAGTTCATACATTTGTATCTGCAACTGCTAACAGTGTTAAGACTGCTAAATACATCTCAACTCATACTCCATATAATGCTACATACGATGCATCTACTGGTGAGTTTGTTGCCTTTATTGGTAAGCACGCGTTTGAAGCTGGTGATATGATAATGCTCAAGCCTAACTCGGTTATCATGACTTGTGATCTCGACGGTGGTGTTACAGAACATGCTGCACCTGCTGCTCATCATCCTGCTTATAGAACACCTGTAGAACTCTTAAGTGTTACTGCTGATAGTATTACAATGAATATCGGTACAGGCACTGGAGGGGTTCATACCTTTGTTAGAGCGGACGTTGGAGCTATTGATTCTGATGCGTTAGTATTTACAGATCCTGCATCTTACGTTAAACATTACACACCAACAACTGCAACTTATAACGCAGTATCTGGTGCATCAGTAATAACAATTCCAGGACACGATTTAACAACGGAAGATTATGTTGAGTTTACTCCATATTCATTCACGTTTACTTGTGCACAGGATGGTAATGCAACTGAACATTCATACCCAAGAAAAGGTGATTTCAATTATAGAACACCAATGCAAGTTATTGGGGTTTCTGGTAATGATGTTACAGTTCAACTTATAGCAAGTTCAGGTGGAGCCCATACGTTTGTATCGGTTGCTAAAGAATGTGTTTCTAAAGTTACTTACAATTCTCAAGGTCAATACGCAAGAGAACAATTACAACAAAACAAAGAATACTTGGCAAAAGATGTTTCTGCTTATCTTGATACGCAATTCTTCACGTTTGATGGAGAAAAATGTACAAGAGATTCAGGATTCATTCTTGATGCGGTAAGAAGAGATATTGCCACAGACGGTAATTGGAACTCTCAATTTATGGGACTCGGTTATGTAACTGGTTCTGCAGGTGCAAATAAAGTAATCAACGATCAGTTGACAGAGACACTTGCATCGGTTGCTTTCCTTAAGGCTAAGGTTGCTGCTGATCCAAATGTTACAGGTACTGCTTTAACAAGAGCCAATCAATCGTTTGATGAAATCACTACTATTATGGGTGGCGGTTCTGCATCGGCAACTCGATGGGGCGCAGTTGCTGCTTTGAGTGATGGACATAATAATGCTGGTAATCAGATCTTATTAAACAAAGCGTTTATTCAAGCTGAAGTTGCTGCTTATATTGCTCAAGAGTTCCCAACTCTAACTTATGATAATGCTGCTTGTCAGAGAGATACAGGTTATCTTGTAGATTCAATTATTCAAGATGTTAAGTTTGGTGGAAATACATGTTCCGTTAACTTCGCAAGATTGTATTTTGAAAATGCGGTTTCTGTATTACCTGCAGATCAAGTTGAACCAACATATAAAACATGGGAACATATTGCTGAAGTGGTATGGCAAATCATCAGAGATATAACAGTTACTGTCACAACAGGAAACGCTGTAAGTCAAGATGAATCAGGATCAGACTACGGATTTGAAATTGCTAATCTTGGAAGAGATAGAGTTAATATTATTACTAAGGTCATTAGTGAAAATACTTTAGACTTCTTACCTAAGTATATTGAACCTAACTATGAATTAGATATGGTTGATGCTGCTCAGGCAATTGACGGTCAATCTGAAAACTTATCCTTGGCTGTAATTGATATGCTCAGAGATGATCATAACGGATTACCATTCAAGAGCGCAGTTTGTGAAAGAGATATTGGTATCATGGTTGATGCGTTATCTCGTGATATTGAATACGGCGGAAACGAAAATCTATTAGAAGTATTTGATTATTACTTCCGTAAGTTTGATTCACAATCTGCTGATTACGAACAGCAACGTTCAACTAACGTTTTACCAATTGAAGTAAAAGGTCAATTTAGAACATTATCTAATTACGAAGATACTGCTAACGTTTCAGGTTTAAGAGAAGCAATCAATGTATTGCCTTACGAACAACGCCTACCAACTCAACTTGCATTCAGAAGACTTGCTGGTCAGGTTGGTCCTATCGTTGCTGGTGTTCAACAAGCTCAGACTAATCCTAAGTTCACTGCAACTGATGCAAGCTACGATCCTGCTACTGGAATATTTGTCGCAACGATACCTGCGGGTCATTTGCTTGATACAGGCAGTGTTGTATATCTGAAGCCAAACGGATTTACGTTTAGTTGTGATATGGGTCAAGGTGGCGGAGTAACAAATCACGCTGCACCACAACCACATCATCCTTTCTATAATAAAGGTGTTAAGGTTATATCATCAACTGCTACAACGATTACATTAAATGTAGGAGATGGCGGATCAGGTCAACAACCACATACTTTTGTTTCTGCTCTTGCTGACTCAATTAGTACAGGTCCATATCATCTTACAGATGGAACTGCGGCAAGTCTTGCTAAGTCTGGTGAAGCTGCTCAATTAATATATGCAATTGCTGATCTAATTGATAACACTAATATCGAAGCTGCTGAAATGCCAACATTGGTTAAGGCTTCATTCGATCCTAACAGAACATTAGCAAGAAAGCAATTACAACGTAACAGAGACTTCATCATTGATGAATTACAAGGTTACTTACATGATCGTTACTATGTATTTGACGGTGACAAATGTAAGAGAGATGTTAACATGTTAATTGACGCTGTTAAGACTGATATCTTGACAGGCAGTAATCATAACGCAGTACTGAATGGTACAGCTTATAGAATTAATACTGTAGGCACAAACAAAGTTATTAACGAACAGTTGACAGAAACAGTTAAAGGTATTGAGTTCGCAAGAGATAAAGCAATTGAAGCTGTAACTGACGGTTCAATGAAAATTAAAACTGCAGAAGCGTTTAATGAAATCATTGACATTATGGTTAACGGTCGAGCTGCTGCTGATGCAATCGTTTATGGTACTGCAGGTCCTGGACCGTCAAGACTTAACGGTAGATCTCAGTTATTAAATAACAGAACATTCTTAATTGCTGAAATGACAGCATGGCTTGCTGCTAACAGACCTTCACTTTCCTACGATGTAGCAAAATGTGAAAGAGACACAGGTTACGCACTTGATGCAATTGCACACGATATTCAATTCGGTGGAAACTTTGCTACTCTAAACTTTACCAAGCTATATTTTGAAAATGGTGTTAACGTTGGTTTACCTTTAGATCAGGTTGAACCATCCGCTGCTGCGTTTGCTCATCTTGGTGATTGTGCTAAGTTAATCGTACAAGATACAGATATCGGTGGATTAAAATCAGCAGGAAACACTGAAACTCAAAATGTACTAGGTGCAAATGCTGGAGTTCTTGTAGGTGGAATTGCTGAATCGTTATTCGATATTACTTCTACTGCAGTCTCTAGCGGTACAATGCTAATGGCTCCAAGTCAAGTATTCCCAGATCCTGCTTCGTTCGGTACAGTTAATCAAACTGCTTATGCTGAAATTGAAGCAATCAAAGATTCAGTTGGTACTGGGTTACTTGCTTATCTTTCAGAGTTCTTCCAAGTATTACCATATAGTGAAACAAAATGTCGAAGAGATACAGGTTATATCATCGATGCAATTTCTCACGATATTCAATATGGTGGTAATGCGGCAACAGTTCAAACTGCAGGAATGTATTTTGAGAATGCTGTAAATACTGGATTACAAATTGAACAAAGAATGGGTACAAGAGATGCATTCTTACACCTTGCCAAAATCGTTGAACATGTTGTAGGTGGTAAGTCAATCACAACTACAATGTTCCCAAGAACAGGAAAATATTACACTGGTGACATCGTAACTAAATACGAATACTGGAACGGTATTCCTTCTTATAGTAATACTGCTCAGGATATGGCAACTGTTGGTGCAAATCCAGATACTTGTATTGCTGCTCGTAAGTTAACTGAAATTATTGCTAACGCGGTTGATGATAATATTGAAACAAGAAACACAATACCTGAAAGAATTGATGTATTACAAACATGGATGGCAGATTCGTTTGTAACTTCTAAGGAAGCAGTTGAAAGAAGATCTGATATCTTTGCAGAAGCTGTTATTACATACTTATCAAAAGAATGGAACGCGTTAAGTTTCCCTGATGCAAAATGCAGAAGAGATATTGGTTATATCATCGATGCAATTTCTCACGATATACAACATGATACTAATTTTGCTACATTACAATCTGCAGGTATTTACTTCGAGAATGGAGTTTCTGTACTTCCGGTTGATACTCAAAATCAATATGCTGATATATTACAATTATTAGGTGATGCAGTTGAGCAGGTAGTTCAAGAAATACCAGTAACTAACGCAAGTAATTATACATTAACTCCGCAGAATACATTAGGTACGGCTGCAACTGCAACTGAAGGTACTCAGGTACATGCATTGGTTGGAATCATTGAACAATCAATTCGTGATAATGATACAGATGCAATACCAAGACCAACATCTACTGCAGGTTGGGTTGATGCAGAATTAACAGCAGCTGCAAGTAAGATTGTTGATAATACAGAAGAACTTGCTGCCGATGTAACTGAGTTTATTAATAGTAACTTCAAGGTACTTGATTATAGTAAAGCAAAATGTAGAAGAGATACAGGATACTTGCTTGATGCATTCAGCTTCGACTTGAACTTTGGTGGTAACAGTGCTTCAAGATGGAATGCTGATTTCTACTTCTGGAATCAAGTTTACAGATTGCCTGAAGATCAAAGAACGCCTACTGCCAAGTCATATCGTCAGTTAGGTAAAATTTGTAAGGATATCGTAATCGGTGAATACCCAGGTCAATCAATACTTGGAGAACTAGGTACGGAAGTTGAAAGTAAGAAGGTTGAAGGATTAGCAAATATCTTCTATGAAACTCAATTGTATAATGATACTAAGTACTTGCCTGTATTACTTGAAGCTGATTACACGTATAGTAATTCAATCTTTACAGATGCTCAATCAATTATCGGTCAAAGAAGAAAGCAATTACAGAAAGATACTGTAAGACACGTTAACTCTGCTTACAACTTCATTGATATTAACTTGGCAAGAAGAGATGCTAGGAACTTATTAACAGCGGTTGTTAATGACTTTGCTTACGATAAGTTTAATCCTGATGTCCCACAACCAACATACAGTGACAACGGTTCACAGAATGCCGTAAGAACATATACTGCTTCGTTCTTTAACTATGACGGAACTCATGTATTCCCAGTATTCAATCCTTCCGATTCAACATTAGGATTAAAATATAAAGGATCTGTTAGTTCTTTCGCAGATCTAAGTACTATTACTGGAATGAAACCAAAATGGTCTTACATTGTTGCTACTGATTATACAACTAACTTCTATGCCGGCGATATATATTATTGGAATGGTAGTGCTTGGACCGCAGCTGGTCAAAACAATACTGATCTGCTTGATGCCTTTGCTGGTGCATGGACAAGAATGAAAACTTACATCAACACTAACTTAGCTCCAGATGCTGAACATCAGAACATGATTACAGGTCTATTTGATGATTGTCTTACTGACAATATATTGAGACCTGAAACATTGATCTTCGGATCATTGGTTGAATCCATTGCTCACCAGTTCAACGGTGCATCTGCAGGTGTTAACAGAAACGCATTACCACTTAACTTTAGAAACTTAGGTGCTGCTATATCAGCAATCGCTTCTGTACTAAATGAGAATGGCGGTCGTATTCGTTGGTCAGGTGCTGATGAATTGAATAACCAGTACTTCGCAAGAGGTATAAGAATTAACGGTAGAACAGGTCGTATTGAAGGCCGACCATTTACCTCATCGGTTCGTAAGTTAGCAAGACGTGCTTCGAACTCGAGAGCGGTAGTTTAAAAAATATAAAAAGGAATAAGAGAGATGGCAGTTACAACAATTACAACGAGTCAGGCACCTGACGCAAAACCAGTTGCGATTAATAAGATCGTATCGACCAACTGGCAAATAATTGCAGATGTACCTCAATATAAAGTTCCTGAGTTAGTCTTTGGTGGTTCTGAAACAGTTGAGCCTGGTGTTGGTGAAATTATCTCACCTCTTGTATTGTGTAATATTACAGCAAGCACCGTCTTAATTGATTTAAGATTCCACAGAGAAGATGTTAACGCAGAGTTTTATGTATTGAGAAACATGCCTGTACCCGCATACGAAACAATACCTATCCCATTGAATGGTCAGTTTTTGAAAAGTGGAGATTTATTAGAGATCATAGCAGATACCGATTTAGCAGTTCATGCTACACTATCATTCACTCAGGGTCAATCTGAAGAAGATGATGTTGTATAAACTTAATAAATATATTATTAATAAGGTTTGAACTTTAAGGAAACAAAATAAATGGCCAGTAGATTTGGAACATTAACAGGAAAGAATCAGATTATCGGACACGGTGTTCCGCAAGCTTTTCCTGTCACTTTAGATCCATCACCGTTTGAAGGTGCTGTCATCTATGCCGATAACGGAGAGTTAAGATACTCCGACGGAACCGCGTGGTTACCGTTAGGCACAGGTCCTCAGGGAACGACAGGCGATCAGGGTATTCAAGGCAATCAAGGTGTCCAAGGTGACTACGGTCCTGGCTTCTCTATCATTGGTTCAGTATCTGATGTTGATACCGGCGGTGATCCTCAAGCAACTTTAAACGCAGCATTTACCTCGCCTAATATTGGTGAAGGTGTTATTGATGAAGCTGACGATGAGTTGTGGATTTGGGATGGAACCAATTGGGTTAATATTGGTGGCTTCCGTGGTGAACAAGGTCTACAAGGTATTCAGGGTACGCAAGGTGCTCAAGGTCAATTAGGTTACGAAGGTATTCAAGGCCATAGAGGATTCCGTGGTAATCAAGGTGTACAAGGTACTCAAGGTTTCCAGGGTATTCAAGGTGACTTAGGTTTCCAAGGAACACAAGGATCAATTGGACCACAAGGTACGCAAGGCTTTACAGGTATTCAAGGTAATCAAGGTCTTATCGGTTACCAAGGTATTCAAGGAGTACAAGGTACACAAGGATTTATAGGAGTTCAAGGTTATTATGGATTCCAAGGATATTCAGGTACCTATGGTGGTGTATCGTTTGAATTTGATTTATCACTATCAACAATTGCTCAAGATCCTACTGCTGGTAAGTTCGCAATTAATAATGGCGATCCATCACTAGCAACTGCGATGTTTATTGATGATGAAGCAAAATCAAGTCAAGATGTCTCTGCTTTATTAAATAGTATTGATACAGTTCCTGGCCCAGTTAAAGGTTATATTCAACTTACAAGAATTAGCAATAACCAAGAATCTATTACGTTTGAAATTATTGATGTAACTGATAACGCAGGTTGGTTAACATTACAAATTAATCACGTTCAAAATACAGCAGGTGTATTAACTAATGTTGCTTCTGATCCTGCATTTATTATGTCCTTTGGAAGAGTTGGTTCTCAAGGTACACAAGGTACTCAAGGATTAATAGGTAGTCAAGGTACTCAGGGATTTGTAGGTCAGCAAGGTATTCAAGGAGATCAAGGTACTCAAGGTACAGACGGTTTCCAAGGTTCGCAAGGACTACAAGGTATTCAAGGTTCTCAAGGATTACAAGGGGATCAAGGTACACAGGGCGTTCAAGGCTCGCAAGGTTTACAAGGTTCTACTGGTGACTTCGGTGGAATTACTTACGATTACGATTACGATAATAATACAACAGATGCAGATCCTGGCACAGGAAAGGTAAGGTTCAGTAATACTAACTTTAGTTCTGCAAGTCTGAAATTATGGATTGACGATGAAGATAACGGTGGTAATAATGTCATGGACGGCATTGCTGCTGAACTTGATGCAATCGTTGGAAGTCCTAAAGGTTATATCAGAGTTATTGATGCAACCGATATTTACAATCAAGTATTATTTAAAGTTGACATTGTAACTGATAAGACAGGTTATTGGGAACTTGATGTTGTAAGAGTTAATGGTGTTACTAACTTTACAGACGGAACGGATATCAGAGTTACCTTTTCAAGAAAC